>VOFE01001180.1_pt1 | contig 100887 bp, 105 predicted proteins | sample 5384071 | NCBI WGS metagenome assembly VOFE01 (sample SAMN12384724, study PRJNA508395) | human gut metagenome | isolation source: healthy gut D | host: Homo sapiens
GTGAAACGGCAAAGAAGCCGTGGAGATGTCCGGGAAAAACGAAAGAAAGGCAAAAAGCAGTCAGTCATGCAGGAAAACAAGGCGCAAAAGTAATTGAAGAAGTAAAAAAAGCATTTATCGGAAAAACAGAGTGCGTGGAAAAGCTCATGACAGCCATTCTTGCCGGCGGACATGTGCTGGTGGAGGATGTTCGGGGTGGGAAAAACAACCCTGGCGCTGGCCTTTGCCAAGGCAATGAACGTGGCGCAGAACAGAGTGCAGTTTACGCCGGATGTTTTACCGGCCGATATTACAGGCTTTACCGTATACAACAGGGAAAAGGATGGCTTCTTTTACCGTCCGGCGCAGCCATGTGCAATATTCTTCTGGCGGATGAGATCAACCGTACCTCTCCCAAGACCCAGGCGGCGCTTCTGGAGGTAATGGAGGAGGGCAGTGTAACCGTAGATCGTGACAAGACCGGTGCCGTCTCCCTTTCTGGTCATTGCCACCCAGAACCCGGTCGCTCTGCCGGAACCCAGCTGTTGCCCCAATCCCAGCTGGACCGGTTCCTGATTTGCTTTGGAATCGGATATCCCGATGCAGCAGAGGAAATGGATATTTTAAAGAGCCGCCGGGGCGAAACGGGCTGGAGGATGTACGTCCTGTCATCAGCAGTCAGGAGCTGATGGAAATGAAAAAAAAGAAGTCGAAGAAGTGTTTGTACACGATCAGGTATATGACTATATCGTGCGTCTGGCCCGGGCCACCAGAGACAATGACGCACTGGAGCTTGGGCTGAGTCCCAGAGGCTCTCTGGCACTTTTGAAAATGGCTCAGGCGCAGCTTTGTGATTCCTGCGGATGTTGCGGCAGAATTTCAGGATGTTGCGGCCCACAGGGTACAGCCTGTATCAAGCTCCGGAATGGATAGAGTCCGTGCAGCAGCCGTGCTGGAGCGGATCTAAGGAGACCCCGGCGCCTGCTCCGGAGAAAGGGTGAAGCCTTGAAGGAAAAAGCAATTTATATAGGGCGGTTGTTCTGACTGCCGTCTGGGGCGTAGCTGCTCCCGGGGCTTTGCTCCCGTTTTGCTAAAACTTTGAACTGCTGTTGGCACTTTCCATGTGGATTCTGGTTCAGATCCTGGCTGGAAAGGTAGGAATTGTGCCGGAGCCTGCAGAAGAGACGGTGGGAAAAGAGCCCATCGTCCTTCGGGTAAAAACTGAAAAATGCTTCCCTGCTTCCGGCCTCCTGCGTGGCAGTTACCGTCGGCTGGCGGGATCTTCTGGATAACAACACCGGGCACCGTGGAAAGCATGGGAATGGCAGGTGGAAAACGGACCGGTGTGCTGGAATTTTGCATTCCCGGTGGTATTCCGGCGTCTATGAGTTTGGATTCAGTCGGCATCCGTGCGGGACTGGTTTCGGTTATGGTCAAAAAGAAGCTTTTGGTCACAGATAAAAAAGTGCAGGTGTTGTCCGTGCCTCATGATACATCAGGCGGAGAGGGAATGGATTCCTCCGGCACAGCTTGCCTCCGGTGGGGATTCGGATCAGCATTCCCAAAAAAGGCGGGACGATGGATCAGGTATTCGAGGTTCGTGCCTATCAGGATGGAGATCCGCTGCAGAGAGTGCATTGGAAGCTGACTGCAAGACCGGAGAAATGCTGGTGCGGGAATTCAACCTGCCAAAGCGGGAGGTGCTTTGCTGCAGGTGGATCTGTATCATCCGCCTCAGGAAAAGTGGGATCATTAATAAGTGGAACGGCTGCTGGAGCAGACAGCGGATTTTGCTGGAGGCTTTTGGCGGCAGAACAGGAATATGAGGTATTCTGGCAGGAGCAGGGCAGCTGTGCAGAATGCAGATTTCAGAGTCCGGGGCTGTGGGTCTTTTCTCAAACGGCTTTGTCTTACCGCCACAAAGGGAAAGAGCTGGAGCAGAATGGAAAGCAGAGCCAAAAGCAATCTGCCGGGAAAAATAAGTATCGGCAGAGGATCTTTTGAAAAGGGCAGAGGCAGCGGTGTAACAGAGCCGGTAGCCGGCGGGCAGCTCTGGAAAATAGATGCAGAAGGAACAGTCAGGCAGGTGAGAGGTAATGAAGAAAGGGCAGGAGCCGGGACAGCTGGATAAAAGAAGCGGTAGGCAGGATTACCTGTCGGATTCTACAGGAAGAAGAACTCGGCGGTATGCTGGTCAAAAAGCTGTGGCGGCTGGCTGGTATGCTGATCTGTCTGCTTTGCCTCACCGGTGGTCTTTGCAGCGCATTTCTCAGTGGCTTTGGAATCCGATATTTGGTTCCTGTTTTTTGGATGCTTCTGATTGTCTCGGTGCTGTTCTGGATCGGGTTTTCCAGACTGCCCCTGGAAGGGGTGTATCGGCTCCTTGCAATTTTGGGAACCCTGATCGTCGTAAGCCTTTTCCTGCTGCTGCTGCAAAAGGATGTGATCGCCGGGTATATGTCTGCTGTAAACGGAGTACGCAGCCGGTTAAATGAGGCCTATGACGGTACCCTTGCCCTGTATCAGGTGTCAGCATCTGCGATGCAGATGACGGTATTTTTCGGGTTTATCCTGTTTTTGCTGGCGGGGCTGTTATCTGCCGGGATCTGTTACCGGACCAATCCGGCAGTGATTCTGGCGGGAGAATTTCCGGTGCTGGCAGGAATCGGAATCGCCGGAGGGACACCCTCCTTTTTTCAGCTTTTTTCCTGATCCTGTTGGGAACTCTTGGAATGCTCAGTGCCGCCGCGTCAGTCGGGCGGATCAAAGAGATCAGGAGAGTGCCCGTCAAGCAAGGCAGATGACAGAGCAGATGAAAAGCAGTGTCAATGTCTGGCTGCTTTTGCAGGCTGTAGTGCTGTCGCTGTTGGCGTTTGTGCTGGTGCGGCCCCTGACCAATACCCTGCTCCAGGCACAGGAGGCAGGGATGAAGACACAAAACGGTGTGCTGCAGGCAGTCTGGCAGCTGCTTCCGGCGGTTTCCGGAGGAGGCTGAAGCTTTCCGTTGAGGGAGTCGGCGGAGGGGTATCGGATGGCACACTGACAGATCAGGATGGTTTTATTTTGGAAAGGTACAGGCCCTGAAGGTTACGGTTTCGGAAAAACCCTCAGAGACAGTGTATTTAAAGGGCTTTATCGGCACGGATTACACCGGGACAGCCTTTGAGGAGGCAGACGGGGAGAGCTTTGTGCAGGCAGCATCCTTGTGGAAGCTGGATGGAAATGTATCCCTTGGAGTGGAAAATCTGCCCTTTTTGCGAACCTATTATGCGGAAAACGTGGTGTTTACCGGAGAGGGAGACGATGCAAAGCCGGAGCTTTCGGCAAATGCAGCTTCCTCTGCTGTGACCCTGCAGGTGGAAAATCTGGCGGCAAATTCGAATTATACCTATGTTCCCTATGGAGCATTTTTAAACGATTATTATCAGGTGCTGGGGGGCGACGGCGCACTGGCAGGTCAGAGCGTCCAGCAGGATATTTTTTCCTGTTATCCCAGAAAGCAGCTGGAGGAGGTCTTAGAGGACTGGAACGAAACAAAGCAGCAGGAAAGCACTCTGGATCAGGCGGAAAGCGCCTATGCCGCCTATGTGCAGGCACATTGCAGCAGCCTGCCGGAAAATCTCAGTTATTTGCAGGAGAAATTTGACCTGGAGCTGGAAACAAAAGAAAGTGCAGATCCAACAGGAAGCAGAAAAAAACTGGGAAAAGATCAAAACGGCAGTGGTTTCCGAGCTGGCAGGAAATTATGAATTTGTCCGGGAACCGGAGGCTGTGCCCGAGGGGAAGGACTTTGTAGAATGGTTTTTAAAGGAATCCAAAGAAGGAAATTCCGTTCATTTTGCAGCGGCGGCCACCATGCTGCTGCGTGCCTGCGGATGCCGCACGATATGTGGCCAGCTATAGCGCCGGCAAGTCTCTTTAAGGGACAGGAGGACGGCAGCTATCAGGCTGTTTTGGAGGATGATAACGCCCATGCCTGGCAGAGGTCTATCGGGAAGGAATCGGATGGACCGTAGTGGAGGCGACACCGGGCTTTGCCGCCCTGGTAACAGAAAGCGACGGAGCCTTCGGGCCAGAAGGAGAAGGAAGCAGACAGCCCGGACGCCCCAGGGGAAGCCTTTTATCAGGAAGACACGCCAGAGGCTGAGACCCCCGGGATCGGCAGCAGAATATTCCGGGTGGTGAAAAAAGCACTGGCGGCGGTGGCTTTGACGATAGCTGCCGGTGGGATCGCAGCAGTCATCCGGCGGACATATCCTCTGTAAACGACGGAGAAGAGGCAGAAAAGGAGAAGCTCCGGGAGAGCAGATCCAAAGGATTTATCGAAGCTTTGCCGCTCTGCAGAAATTCAACAAAAAAAGTGTATGCAGCTGTCAGGAGGAGCGCTTTGCAAAGCAGCTTGGAAAGAAATATCCGGTATTTTCGGAGAAGACAGCGCAGAAGCTGGCAAATGTTGTGCTGAAGGCATGCTATAGTGATCAGAGCTGACAAGAAAAAAGAGTGTCAGTTTGTACTGGATTGCTATGAAAAGCTTGCAGAAGCTGTATCAAAGGAGCTGTCGCCGGCAAAGCGTCTGGCGGGAAGCCTGATCTTTTGTTTTTGGTAAAGCGGAAGGGAGAAGTGCATGAAACGAAAAATTTTGACAGTCCTTGCCATCCTTCTTGGTCTGGCAGGGCTGGGTGTCCTGTTATATCCCTCCGTCAGCAACTGGATGGAACAGGCAAAACAGCGCAGGCAGATCGCAGCCTATCAGGAAGCACAGGCGCAGATGGAGCAAAAAAGGCGGGCTGCCCTGTTGGCAGAAGCCGACCGGTATAATCAAAAGCTGGCAGAGCTTGGCATCAGCTTCGATATGCTGGGGAGGCGGAAAAGGAGGCGCTTTTGATCGACGGAAAATCCTATGATGAGCTGCTTTTGGCAGAGGACAGCGGTGTGATGGGATATCTGGAAATTGAAAAAATAAAGCTGAAGCTTCCCATTTATCACGGAGTATCGGAGGAGGCGTTGGAATCTGGAGTCGGTCATCTGGAGGGAACCTCCCTGCCGGTTGGAGGCGAAACAACTCATGCGATTCTGTTTGGTCATCGGGGGCTTCCTTCGGCAAAGCTGTTTACCGATCTGGATCAGCTGGAGGTGGGAGATACCTTTCAGATCACGGTGCTGGATCGTGTGCTGGTCTATGAAGTGACCCAGACAGAGGTGGTGCTTCCGGAGGAGTTAAACGGTTTGACAGCAGAGTCCGACAAGGATCAGGTCACACTGGTTACCTGTACGCCCTATGGAGTCAATTCCCATCGTCTTTTGATCCATGGGGAGCGGGTGCAATAGATTGGAGATGCTGCAGCTGCAGCAGAAAGTGAGGAAGAAAATGAAAGGAAGAAAAATCCGGATCAGACAAGGGGTAAAGGGCTGGCTGCTTGCACTGGCCATGGTATTATCCCTTTGCAGCGGCTGGAAGCAGGACGTCTGTGCACAGCAGAGTCAGAGCAGCTCGTCCAATTTGATGCAGGACGTGGATACGGACAAAAAAGGCTCCATCGAAATCCTTTTTGACACCATGCGGGACGAGCCCGTTGCAAATGCAGAGTTTACCCTGTATCAGGTTGCAGCAATGGTGGATCGGGGAGGATATACGGTGCTGGAGCTGACAGGCGGCTTTGAGGGCTGCGGCGTGCAGCTGAAAAACCCTGACGGCACAGCAGTCTAAGGATGCTTCGGCAGCGCTTTTGGAGTATCAGAGAGCAAATCACATTTCCGGGGATACGAAAAGAACAGATGCAAACGGAAAGATCAGCTGGACAGGGCTGCAGACCGGTCTGTATTTGCTGGTTCCGGGTCAGATGCAGAAATACAGAACTGATCCGTCTCTGGTTTCGATCCCGACGAATCTGAATGCCCAGCTGCTATATGACATGTCGGTGAATCCGAAGGCCGAAAGAATTCCGGATCCGGTGTATCCGCCGGAAGAATCCGAGGAACCCTCTACGCCGGAGGTGAAAAAGCCGCCGAAAAAGACAGAGACCATCGTTACACCGGGAATCACTCCGGAGCAGAAAACACCGGAGAAGCTGCCTCAGACAGGACAGCTGCGCTGGCCGATCCTGGCACTTTCCACAGTAGGAGCAGGATTGCTGTTTCTTGGATGGTGGATTGGTCGAAAAAAAAAAGACTGTTCCAAGGCTCTGATGGGGCTTGGGATCCTTCTGGCAGCAGGAGCAGTGGGGATTTCCGCGTATAATATCTGGGATAGCAGCCGTGCCGAAGCTGCGGTGGAGGCGTCTTTAGAGGCCTATGAAGAAGAGCTGACTGCTGTGGAGCAGGAGTCGGAGGCGCTTCCTGTGGATGAGAACAGCGGGATGACCTTTGTGGAGCAGACGGGCTTTGCTGGATTGGCGAGCTGGAAATTCCGTCCCTGCAGCTTACGCTGCCGGTGGCGGATCCCTGGAGCTATCCGTCCTTAAAAAAAGCACCCTGCCGCTACACCGGAAGTGCAGAGGAAAATTCCCTGATTATTGCCGCCCATAATTATAAACGGCATTTTGGCAATATCGGACTTTTGCCGGAGGGTGCAACGGTGAAGTTTACAGCGGTTTCGGGCGACGTATACGAATATGAGGTAGAAAAGGTAGAAACCTTAAATCCCTATGCAGTAGACGAGATGCTGTCCGGTGACTGGGATCTGACGCTGTTTACCTGTACCTATGGAGGAAGAAAGCGTGTGACGGTCCGGTGCAGCCTGGTTGGATGAACAGACAGAGAGATGGAGAAAAGAAGCATCCGCAGAAATCAGCGGCGACAGGCTGTCAGGGTCGCTGATTTCTGCGGATGCTTTTTGAATCAGAATGTTTTGAGGATTTCAGGGAAATACAATAGAATGCACCCCATGTGAGCATTCTATTGGCATGAATAATAGAATGCACGCCATGCGAACATTCTATTGGCATGAAAAAAAGAACCTCGATCTCTCAAGGTTCTTTTAATCGGAGTGACAAGACTTGAACTTGCGGCCTCTTCGTCCCTAACGAAGCGCTCTACCACCTGAGCCACACCCCGATGTGCCGTATTTCTCAACCGGACAAATGATATGATACAGCATAATCGGACAGAAGTCAACACTTAATTTGAAAAAACTTCACAAATTAGGTTTTTCTGTTACAGTTCACTCGTACCGTTTGAGCTGTTCATAAAAAATTAAGGGTTTCTTTCTTGCAAGAAATGGAAATATAGACTATATTAAACGGACAAAAGGCAGGCACAAAAAGGACAGGCGGTAAGCTCGGAGCAAAGGCTCCCTAAAGGATACGATAAGCTGTCTGTGATCTGCAGAATGGAGTGAACATGAAATATTTCTGGTTGACCATAAAGAAAATGTTTCGTTTTTTATTAAAGCCCTTATCCTTTGTACCGGCGCTGTGCGTGATGTATATGATCTTTTCCTTTTCCGCCCAGACGGCGGACGAATCCGGACAGCTGAGTATGCTGGTCAGTGAAAAGGTGGTGCTCCTGCTGGGAAAGCTGACCTCCGGCAATCTGGATACCGCGCAGGTGGGAGTGTATGTAGATGAGATTCATTTTCTCGTAAGGAAGATGGCACATTTTAGCGAATATTTTTTGTTGGGACTGACACTTTCCCTGCCCTTGTATGTTTATCGGCTGCGGGGCTTTTGGCTCGTACTCGCTGCCGGATTGTTCTGTGCCGGGTTTGCCGGTCTGGATGAGTACCATCAGATGTTTGTGGCAGGACGCTCGCCGGCACTTCGGGACGTGGCGATCGATACGGCAGGAAGCATCACCGGAATTTATATGACAAGGATCATCGGATTTATTGGGAGAAAAACGATATTTGCACCCCTTTCGATGGAAAAGCGCAGAGAACGGAGAAAAAAGAGATTTATATAAAAAAGTAAAAAAAGAGCTTGCAAAATTAGAAAGTGTCGTGCTATAATATCACTTGTCAGTTCGATAGGGGCATAGTTCAAAGGTAGAACAGCGGTCTCCAAAACCGTCGATGTGGGTTCGATTCCTACTGCCCCTGGTATTGTGGAAAAGTCAGAGAAGACGATATCTTTTCTGGCTTTTTCTTGTTTTATTCATGACAATAAAATGCTCGCAGAGCGTACATTCTATTATTCATGACAATAGAATGCTTGCAGAGCGTGCATCCTATTGTAGCAGCTCGTTTAGGGCGTTGTTTTTTGGCTGTCAGCCGGGGGGGGGGATTTTTTATGGAACAGAAGCATACGCTAGAGGAGAATGGGTATTATGCACAGGTCACAGATCAGCTGATTGAAAATATCGGGTATCAGATGATCCGCCGGAACTGGTCAATGAAGACGCTGGCGGATAAAGCGGATCTTCCTTATGAAACCGTAAAGCATCTGATGGCAGGAAAAATCGGCAGACCATCCTTTATCAGTATTTTGAAGATTGCAAATGCACTGGAATGTTCGCTGGATGATCTGGCAGGACGGAATAATCCGGCGCTGGAGGCACTTCGCAGGCTGGCAGACCATGCGGATGGAATGTATCAGATTTTTGCGGAAGTAGAACATTTGCTGTATCCAAACTTCATGATGCAGAGAGAAAACAACAAATAGCACAAATAAAAAAATGAAACGATAAAAAGTACTGTGAAAAAGAGAGAAGAATCGGCGGACAACCGATTCTTTTTTGTCACAAAATGTTCATAATCGTTTACAAATCGTTCAGCTTCTTATCGGCGGCAACCGGATATACTAGATAGTAGGAAGGTACAAGGACAGGTTGACGATTAGGGGATGATCAATTGAAAAAAAAGGTATGGGGTGTTTTGTTTCTGACAGCGTTGGCGTTAAATGTGTTGGCGTGGAAAAGCAGCAGCTTCTGCGATTTTTATGCGGAATCGGTTTTTCCGGTATGGAGCAGCATTTCCACGCGGGTGATGTCGGTTTTTCCGTTCAGCGTCGGAGAGGGCATGATCGTGCTGGGAATTTTGTTCCTGACAGCGTTTGCAGCTGTAGGATTTTTGCGTTTGACTGTAAAAAAAGCGTGGAGCAAAAAAATGTTTCACAGCTTTTCCTGTACATTTTCCTGGATTTTTCTGGCACTCGTCTGGGTTATGACCTGTAATTGTTTTTTGCTGTATCATTCTTCGGCGTTTGAGGATCGGTATATGGAGCAGGTGCGCAGTGAGAACTATTCCAAGGCAGAGCTTGCTGTGCTGCGGGATTATATTGTGGTCAATGCCAACGAGCTTGCAGAGCAGATGGAGCGGGATGCAGACGGCTATCTGATTTATAAGGGAGACATGAATCAGGCGGCTGTAGAGGCGATGCAGCAGGTCGGCACAGATTATGGACGCCTGCAGGGCTATTATCCGCAGCCGAAGGAGATTTATTTTTCGGAGCTGCTCAGTCAGACCTATATGATGGGGTATTATTTCCCATTTTCCATGGAAGCAAACTACAACGGAACGATGTATATTGTAAATAAGCCCTCAGTGATCTGTCATGAATTTGCGCATTTAAAGGGCTTTATGCAGGAGGATGAGGCGAATCTGATCGGATATCTTGCCTGTATCAACTCAGACGATGCGTTTTTCCGCTACAGCGGCTATATGGGCGTGCTCAATTATGTGGAAAAAGAATTTCGTGCGAGCATCCAAAAGAGCCGGAAAGAATACGCGAAGCATCCGCAGATTTCTGCACAGGTTTATGCGGATAACATGTTTTTGACCCAGGAAGCATGGCAGACTGTCGAGAAAAAGGCGGTTGTCAGTACCAAAACAGCGAAAAAGGTTTCCAACGCGGCGACAACGGCTTCTCTGAAATTAAACGGAGTGGAAGAGGGCATGAAAGCGTATGACGGTGTGGTGAAGCTGCTGCTGGATTATTACGACGGTGTGCTGTACGGGGATGTTTTGGTGACGGTGGACGCAGAGTGACGGTCTAAAAAGCGTGCAAGACATTATATCAGAGTGTATAAAACAGGAACCTGCTGCGCATCCTGACCAAAACGGCGGTGCTCTTTGGAAAGAAACTGCCGGGAAAAGGAAAGGGGCGTGTGGGCGATGGACTATTTGAATGCATTCTGGGTAGGTGGTCTGATTTGCGCGCTGGTGCAGATTTTGATGGAAAAGACGAAGCTGATGCCGGGGCGGATTATGGTGCTTTTGGTCTGCTCGGGCGCAGTGCTGAGCGCACTTGGCTGGTATCAGCCCTTTGTCGATTTTGCCGGGGCAGGGGCGAGCGTGCCGCTGCTTGGCTTTGGGCATACGTTGATGAAGGGCGTAAAAGAAGCGGTGGAACAAGACGGATTTCTCGGATTGTTTACGGGAGGCTTTCAGGCAGGGCTGCCGGAACTGCGGCGGCGCTGATTTTCGGATATCTGGCGAGCCTTGTTTTTAAACCTAAAATGAAAACGCGTCCACGCAGTGAACTGAAATCTTCCTTCAAAATGGAAAGTGAACTGTGGTATCAGTATATCAGAGATGGGGTTTTTGAAATACCCTTTTACAGGAACAGTCAGAACGTGTTATCATATGTAGTAATGAAAACTACATGGATTGGTTTTGAGAATATACGAGAAGCCGTGGTGCGGCAGGCGCAAAGCGCCTGCGGTATGGAGGAAAACATGAGTTATAAAATCGTTGTGACAGCTGTTGTGAGCTGCCGGAGAAATATAAGAAGATCCGCATTTTGAAATCGTACCGCTTGGTCTGGAGGTCGGCGATTACCGGATTATGGACGATGAGATGAATACGTATTTTGTCCGTCGCCGGAGATATCGGCATCTGGAAACTCTGCGTGAGCGGAAAAACGGCAGACTGGAAGAGGACAGTCCAAACAGGTATCAAGGCACTGGTTGCATCTACTCTGAGCATCAATTTTGCCCGTTGGAAACTCTGCGTAAAAATGGCAGCAGCGGCACGATGGACGGCAGGATCGAGCAGATCGGGCAGGGAATCGGCATCCGTAAGGGTCTGCAGAAGATGGCAGACGCAGTGGTGCGCAATGTGGCAAGACCGGAGGAAAAGACCCTGATGATCACCCATTGTAATTGCCCGGAGCGTGCAGAAAGCGTGAAGCGGATGGTGACCTCCAAGGTTTCTGTAAAGGATGTTGTGATTATGGATACTGCGGGCGTCAGCAGCATGTATGCCAATGACGGCGGCGTTATCGTGACGATCTGACGGACAGGAAATACGAAAAGAAGAGAAATGAAAGGCGGCTGTGCGGTAATGTGCGGCCGCTTTTTTTGTTTTTTATTGTTTTTTATTCATCACTGGAAGGATCGGTGTTTTTCCGGTTGTACGCAAAACGAGGCAGCTGGAACAGGAAAAAGGCGCAGTTGAAAATGAAAAGGTTGTGGTTCATAAAAAAATAAAATATTCTATAAAATCCTAAAGAACAGATTGACAATTAAATTGCGATCTTTTACTATAAAATTATCGAAAACATACAAAAATGGCAGAAAATCGGAATAGAAATTCCCGGAATAAGGAGGTTATCAACAGTTAAATATAAATTATAAAATCATATAAGTAGATGTTGAGTTTTCTGAATATTAGAGCAGATTGAAAGAATATTATTGAGTAAGAATGTTGAGTAAAAAATCATTATTTCGGTAAAAAGCCATAAAAGTAATGTTGATACCAAATAATGTACAAAAAACTAAGCTGTTTCAGTACGCAGGTGCTTCAAGATTTGCTTATAACTGGGCTTTGGCAAGGGAAATAGAAACCTATGAAAAAGGCGGAAGATTCCTTTCGGATGCAGAACTCAGAAAAGAATTTACAAGGCTTAGACATTCTGAGGAATATGCATGGTTACTGAATATTTCAAACAATGTAACCAAGCAGGCGATTAAAGATGCCTGTACTGCTTATAAGAACTTTTTCAGAGGTTTGCAAGAAATTCCCGAGATTCAAGTCAAAAAAGAGGTCAATGCCGAGATACGATTCAGCAATACTCATGTTAAGTTTGAAGGATTTTCTTCGAGCAGGAAGAGAAATAAACAAAAACTAAATTGGGTAAGACTTGCAGAGCATGGTCGTATTCCTACAGATGCTAAATACATGAATCCGAGAATATCTTTTGATGGGTTGAACTGGTGGATCAGCGTATGTGTGGAATTTCCTGATTGCATAGAAAAACTTAATGATGATGGGATCGGTATAGATCTAGGAATCAAAGACCTGGCTGTCTGCTCTGATGGGGCTAAGTATAAGAACATCAATAAGAGTCAGAAAGTAAAGAAATCAGAAAAACAGAAACGCAGATTACAGCGTAGTATCTCTCGTTCTTACGAGAAAAATAAGAAAGGAGAAAGTTACTGTAAAACAAATAATGTAATCAAAAAGGAAAAACTTTTATTAAAACGAAATCACAGATTAACAAACATCCGTAAAAATTATTTAAATCAGACCATATCTCGGAGATCATAAATCGAAAACCAAGATTTATATGTATTGAAGATCTGAATGTCAGAGGAATGATGAAAAACAGACATTTATCCAAAGCAGTTCAGGCACAGGGATTTTTTGGGTTTAGAAAACAGCTTGAATATAGGTGCAGCGATAAAGGGATCCAGCTTATTGTGGCTGATCGTTTTTATCCATCATCAAAGCTTTGCAGCTGTTGTGGAAACATCAAAAAAAAGATTTCAAGTTATCTGACAGAGTTTATAGATGTGCGTGTGGGAATATGATTGACAGAGATTTCCAGGCATCTATAAATCTCAAGACTTATGGAGAAAAATTTGCAAGCTGACACTGAAACGTTAATGCAAATATGTACGGATACGTTAGTCCGGAATTTACGCCTATGGAGAGTACAAGAACTTGTGAGTAGATTGATATTTATATCATCAAAAGCATACTCGTTGAAGTAGGAATGGAACATAGAAGTTTATAACTTTTTATAAGTTTTCAGTACGGGTATTTGCTGAGAGAAAGTCAGAGACCATGGAGCCGGATCCGGCAGATGTCGCAGGCTTTGAGACGTATACGAAGCAGTATCAGGCATGCCTTGCAGCGGAAAAAAGCTGCGGTACAGGCGTTCTGAAAAGATACAGGTGCAATGCTGCAAATTGCTGATGCCACAAAATAGCGGCAGAAAACAGGGAGAAAACGATGCTGGAAGAACTCAAAAAAGCAGTATATGAAGCGAACATGGATTTGCCCCGGTATGGTCTGGTGACCTTTACCTGGGGCAACGTCAGCGGAATCGACAGAGAAAGCGGGCTGTTTGTCATTAAGCCAAGCGGTGTGGAGTATGATCAGCTGACCCCGGAGGATATGGTTGTGATGGATCTGGACGGTAATAAAATAGAAGGAAGTTACCGCCCGTCCTCGGATACGGCAACACATCTGGAGCTGTACCGGGCGTTTCCGAAGATCGGCGGAATCGTACATACCCATTCCTCCTATGCCACCAGCTGGGCCCAGGCAGGACGTGGGATTCCATGCTATGGAACGACGCATGCGGATTACATGTATGGGGAAGTTCCGTGCGTGCGCTGTCTGACCCCGGAGGAGATTGCAGAAGCCTATGAGCAGAATACCGGCAGGCTGATCGTGGAGGAATTTGTCCGGATGGGAAAAGATCCGATGGCAGTTCCGGCAGTTCTGTGCAAAAACCACGGCCCCTTTACCTGGGGAAAGGATGCCAGAGAAGCGGTACACAATGCGGTCGTGCTGGAAGAGGTTGCAAAAATGGCATACCGGACAGAATCGATCAATCCGCAGGTAAAGCCGGCACCACAGGAGCTTCAGGATAAGCATTATTACAGAAAACATGGCGCAAACGCCTATTATGGTCAGGAGAAACACTAGAACAGGAGGAACAACATGGCAAAGCTGGTTATCAACGAGAACAAAACAGAAGGACACATCAACCCGGAAATTTATGGACATTTTTCCGAACATCTTGGCAGATGTATTTATGAGGGGCTGTATGTAAAGGAGGATTCCGGGATTCCCAATGTCAACGGCATGCGGACGGATGTTGTGGAAGCGCTGAAAGAGATGCAGATTCCGGTGCTGCGCTGGCCGGGCGGGTGCTTTGCGGACGAGTATCACTGGAAAGACGGTATCGGACCGAAAGAAAACCGCAAAAAGATGATCAACACGCACTGGGGCGGCGTTGTCGAGGACAACAGCTTCGGTACGCACGAATTTTTTGAGCTGTGCCGCCAGCTGGGCTGCAAAACCTATGTCAACGGCAACGTCGGAAGCGGAACCGTACAGGAAATGTCCGAATGGGTAGAATATATGACCTTTGAAGGCGTTTCTCCAATGGCAGATCTGCGGAAGAAAAACGGACACGAGAAGGCGTGGAAGGTGGACTATTTTGGCGTCGGCAACGAAAACTGGGGTTGCGGCGGAAACATGACACCGGAATATTATGGAAACCTGTACCGCAGATATCAGACCTATGTGCGCCATTATCAGGACAGCGCCCCGATTCAGAAAATCTGTGGCGGCCCGAACGCAGGGGATGACAACTGGACGAAGAAGGTGTTGGAAACCTGCTTTGCAAGTCCTGCGCCCGAGGATGCTCATGGATTTATGGATGGTCTGTCCATGCATTATTATACGGTTCCCGGGGAAAGCTGGATGAACAAGGGTTTTGCAACGGAGTTTACAACTGACGGCTGGTATCAGGCACTTGGCAAGGCGCTTCACATGGATGATCTGATCAAAAAGCACGGCGCGATTCTGGATCAGTACGATCCGGAGAAAAAAATCGGTCTGATAGTGGACGAATGGGGCAACTGGCACGAAGTAGAGCCGGGAACCAATCCTGGATTTTTGTATCAGCAGAACACGATGCGGGATGCGCTTGTAGCTGCCGTGACGCTCAATATTTTCAACAAGCATTGTGACCGCGTGAAGATGGCGTGCATTGCGCAGCTTATCAATGTGCTGCAGTCCGTGATTTTGACAGAAGGCGAAAAGATGATTCTGACGCCTACGTATCATATTTTCCATATGTATAAATATCATCAGGATGCAGAGCTTTTGCACAGCGACTTAACCGGCGTCGACACGATCCAAAACGGCGAATTTTCCATTCCGGCGCTGCAGGAATCCGTATCCGTGCAGAAAGATGGCACGATCACGGTTACGTTGGCGAATCTGTCCGCAGAGCAGAGCTATCCTGTGGAAATCGCGCTGACGGAAAAGAAGAACCGCACTGTTTCTGCAAAGATCCTGACCGGCGCAATGAATGCGCATAACACGTTCGAGGAGCCGGATGCTGTGAAGGAAGAATCCTTTGAGGGTGTGGCGGAAAAGGACGGTACCCTGAGTCTGGAAATTCCTGCGTGCAGCGTCATCTGCCTGCGGATTTCCTGAAAATGGACACACAGAAGAAGCCTTGCTTGAAATGCCTGCTGCGGGAGCTTGACGAAGAAGCTTATATGAAACAGCTGCACCGCTATATCGTGCAGCTCGATCCGGATGTAAAAACGGCGCAGCAGGTGTATGAAAAACGGCTGGAACTATGTAAGGCGTGCGACTATCTGGAAGCCGGTACCTGTCTGGCATGCGGCTGTTATGTGGAGCTGCGGGCTGCGGTGAAAAAGAATCGCTGTCCGTATCGCCACTGGGAAAAGTAGACCCTGCGGATGGCTGACGTTGTGGCAGCATGGATCGACCGTGACAGGAGCGCGGACGGAAGAAGCCGGGTATCGCAGTCAGGAAAAGTAGGACATCGTAGCTGGATAAACCAGGAAAAAGGGGGGAGATCGGATGCTGCATATCAGAAATCTGGAAGAGGGCGTGGAGCTGTTCAAGGTGCTTGGCTCGGATATCCGGGTGAACATCATTTTACTGCTGTTAAAAGAAAAAGAAATGAATATGAATGAGATCGCAGCCAGGCTGCAGATCACTAACGGCGCGCTGACCAGCCATATCCGAAAGCTGGAGGAGGCCGGGCTGATCCGTGTGACCCAGGACAGTGTCGGACATGGAAACCAGAAGGTGTGCAGCGTTTTGGAAACCCGAATCCTGGTGGAGATCGGGACGCAGGAGGAGACAGACGAAGGCAGTATTTTCCGGGCAGAAATCCCGGTGGGGCAGTATTCGGACTATCAGGTATTTCCCACCTGCGGCATTTCCACGACGAAAAAGATGATCGGTGAAGTGGACGATCCCCGCTATTTTGCCCATCCGGATCGCGCGGAAGCTGGAATTTTATGGCTTTCGAAAGGCTATGTGGAATATCTGGTCCCGAATATCCTTCCGGCAGGACAAAAGATAGACGAGCTTACCTTCACCATGGAGATTTCCAGTGAGGCACCGGGCTTTAATAACGACTGGCCCTCTGATATTACCTTTTTATTAAATGACACGCCGGTTGGAGTGTGGACATCTCCGGGAGACTTTGGGGACAGGCACGGGCTGTTTACACCCAACTGGTGGTTTTCCGGATGGAATCAGTACGGACTGTTAAAAATGCTTGTTATCGATCAGAACGGGACGTATATTGATGGAATGAAAATTTCAGACGTTTCCACAACTCAGCTGCAGCTCGATTATAAAAGCCAGATCCGGTTAAAATTTGCCGTACAGGAGGATGCTGCCCATGTGGGCGGCATGACGCTCTTTGGCAGCGGCTTTGGCAATTACAGTCAGGGAATCCGTGTGCGGATGCGCTACAGCCCGATGGAAAAAGGGAATGAATGAGATCTTTAGAAGAATAGAGGTGCGGCCTCAGCTGATTTGTTCGCCTTTTTGTCAGCTGAGGCCGTTTCTTTTGTTTGCTACGCCTTTTCTCCCTGCGCTGGTTTTTTCATACAGGCATCTACCGATTTACGCAGAATCTTCGCTTCTCCAAAGCCCAGGCGGAAGGATTTGCTGTCCTGCATCGTTACCTTAAGCATGGAGATGGATCGGATATATCGCATGTTGAGCACCGTATTACTGGCAAGCAGGATAAAGCTGTCATATTTGCTTAAGGTGCCGCAAAACGAAGCAAGGGACATATCGGTTGTGTATTCTCTGCCGTTGGCAGTGTGAATGCAGACTTGACGGTTGTTTTTCGGCCAAGCGTAGGAAATTTGGTCCTCCGTCAGGTAAATGGTGTCGGTCTGGTTGCGGAATTCGAGTTTTTTTACCTTGCTGTTTTTGATGGACAGCAGATGGTCGATGGTTTCGGTAAGCTCGGAAACGACAATAGGCTTGTCCAGAAAAAGCGCATTATCGGGAAGATTTTTCGATTTGCGGTAGTCTACCTTATCGCAGCAAAAAACGATGGGGACATCTGTGCCATCGGCCCGAAGCATGTGGGAAAGCTCGATCGCATCGCAGCCGTCTTCTGTCATATCCATAAAAATTGCATCATAGATCATAGGCGTTACGAGGATAGATTCCTTACTGCCGAAAGAGTCCACATACAGGACACCGGTTGTATTCAGGCGGCGGTCAGATTCCCGTCCGAGAAGGCGTTCCATTTGTTTTCGGTCCGCCATATGGTCATCACAGATTGCCAAGTGCATAATGATACCTCCTGATCTTTTGTAAATAGCATTCAAAGATGCGATTTTGCGAATGGTGCGAGTGAACTGTAAATTTTTTAGCTGCGTTTTACAGGATGCCTGTAAGCGCCGGCCTGTTATAAGAGGGAAATGGAAACAGGACCGAACAGGATGTACAAAACCGCAGCGATCTGTAGGATTAAAATAGCGGGCATTCCCCAGACGAACTGTGGATGCAGTGTCTTGTGATGGAATGTATACATCCCGGCGATGCTTCCGATGCTGCCGCCGATGATGGCGAGCAGAAACAGCGTCGATTCCGGAATGCGCCATGCCTTGCGGCGTGCGCGGTTTTTATCAATTCCCATTGCAGCAAATCCTGCAAGATTTACAATCAGCAGATAAATTGCCAAAATCAGTAAAACATCCATTCAAAAACTCCCTGTATTTTTAAAAATTAAATCATTTCGTATTTATTATAGGAGATTGAAAAAAAGATTGCAAGAAGCCGAGGGCAAAAAAAGGACTTCCATGCCAAAAGCACGGAAGTCCTTTTTATGTAAATAGAAAGTTCACGGAGCGTGCATCTATTAGTTGTTGTTCTTTTCTACTTCCTGCATCTTCATTGCACGAACCTTGCTGGAAAGTCCGAACAGATTGATGAAGCCTTCTGCATCGTGATGGTCGTACAGATCACCGGTGGTGAAGGAAGCCAGGTTCTCATTGTACAGAGAGTAAGGAGAAGTGGTTCCGGCCTTGATGATGTTGCCCTTGTAGAGCTTGAACTTTACTTCACCGGTCACATATTCCTGGGTTTTCTCGATGAACGCCTGCTCTGCCTCACGAAGAGGAGTGAACCATTTGCCTTCGTATACGATCTGAGCCATCTTGTTGCCCATATCGATCTTTTCTGCATAGGTATCGCGATCCAGGATCAGCTCTTCCAGCTGCTGGTGAGCTTCCATCAGGATGGTACCGCCAGGAGTCTCATAGACACCGCGGGACTTCATGCCAACGACACGGTTCTCCACGATGTCAATGATACCGATGCCGTGCTTGGCGCCCAGCTTGTTCAGGGTACGGATGATATCGGAGACCTTCATCTCTACACCGTTGACGGCTCTTCGGAACGCCTTTTTCAAAGGTCATGGTCACATATTCACCCTCATCGGGAGCCTTCTCGGGAGTGCAGCCTAAGACAAGCAGATGCTCCGTAGTTGGGCTCGTTGCCGGGATCCTCCAGCTCCAGACCTTCGTGGCTGATGTGCCAGATGTTACGGTCACGGCTGTAGCTGGAATCTGCAGAGAAAGGAAGGTGGATGCCGTGAGCCTTGCAGTATTCGATCTCGGATTCCCGGGAGTCCATGGTCCACTTATCGTTTCTCCATGCAGCAATGATCTTTAAATCAGGAGCCAGGGCTTTGATGCCGAGCTCGAAACGGATCTGGTCGTTTCCCTTGCCGGTAGCGCCGTGGCAGATGGCGGTAGCGCCTTCTTTGCGGGCAACCTCAACCAGCTTCTTGCCGATTAACGGACGTGCCATAGAGGTGCCCAGCAGATATTTGTTTTCGTAAACAGCATGTGCCTGTACGCAGGGAACGATGTATTCGTCGCACAGTTCGTCATTTACATCGAGGATATATAATTTGGAAGCACCGCAGGAGATTGCTCTTTCTTCCAGACCGTCCAGCTCTTCTTCCTGTCCGCAGTCGATGCAGACGCAGATAACTTCGTAGTCGAAATTTTCTTTCAGCCACGGAATGATGGCTGTGGTATCCAGACCGCCGGAATACGCTAAAATAACTTTTTCTTTCATGATAATTACTCCTCCATATGCTGTGTTTGATTTTTCTTTCAAGCTGTGTCAAGATAAGGATGGAAGCATCCGTTCCCGACTGACTGAAATTACTATACACCCGGATGCGAAGGAATGCAAGTGTAAATTTATGCAAATTATAAATATTTTATTCAGAAAAAATGGAATATATTCCAAAAATACTTGAATATTATACATGAATGCGGTATGATTATGCAATGTTAAGGAGGAAAAGAAAATGATTCAGGTTGGAATTATCGGAGCGACCGGCTATGCCGGCGGGGAGCTGGTCCGTCTTTTATACGGGCATAAAGATGTAGAAATCAAATGGTACGGGTCCAGAAGCTATGTGGATCAGAAATATGCGTCTGTTTATCAAAATATGTTTCAGATTGTAGAGGATGTTTGTAAGGATGATAATTTAAAGCAGCTGGCAAAAGAGGTCGATGTGATCTTTACCGCGACGCCCCAGGGCTTCCTGGCAGGAGTTCTGGATGAGGAAATCCTTTCCAATACAAAGGTGATCGATCTGAGTGCGGATTTTCGGATCAAGGACGTTGCTACTTATGAAAAGTGGTATGGAATCGAACATAAATCTCCGCAGTTTATTCCGGAAGCGGTTTACGGTCTGTGTGAAAGAAACCGTGAGGCGATCAAACAGGCTCGTCTGGTAGCAAATCCGGGCTGTTATCCCACCTGCTCCATTACTTCGATCTTTCCGCTGGCAGCAGAGGGACTGATCGATATGGATACGCTGATTATTGATGCAAAGAGCGGTACCTCCGGGGCAGGGCGCAGTGCAAAGGTTGCAAACCTGTACTGTGAGGTGAATGAAAATATCAAGGCATACGGTGTTGCGAGCCATCGCCATACGCCGGAGATCGAGGAGCAGTTGTCCTATGCGGCAGGCTGTCCGGTTGTGCTGAACTTTACACCGCATCTGGTTCCGATGAACCGTGGAATTCTGGTGACGGCTTATGCTTCCTTAAAAGAAGTGAAAAAGCCGGACGGAAGCCTTGGACTGCCGGATGCTGCAATGATTCGGGCAGCCTATGACAAATATTATCAGGATGAGAAGTTTGTGCGTGTGCTGCCGGAGGGTGTGTGCCCGGAAACGAAGTGGGTAGAGAGCAGCAATTTTGTAGATGTGAACGTTAAGGTCGATCCGCGGACGAAGCGTGTGATTATGATGGGTGCCATGGATAATCTGGTGAAGGGCGCGGCAGGACAGGCAGTGCAGAATATGAATCTGATGTTTGGACTGGAGGAGTCCGAGGGCCTGGATCTTGTGCCGATGTTCCCGTAAGGGATGGTGGATTCCCGGCAGACTTTGACCGCCCCGGCAGCCGACTGCATTGCGTCCCCGGGATTTGCGCGCTGAAACTTTTATGCAAAAGCGCGTCGGCTTCCTAAGGGCGCACCTCACGTCCGAAACTTGCAGGCATGGTGGTAGGTTTTTGGCTGCTTTGGCGGTTGTGCATGCCTGCTTCGGACAGTCGGACGTTCGGTGCCGGAAGCCTATGCGTTTTTGCAAAAGTTTCGCTTGCAAATCAAGGGGACGCAATTGCAGTCGGCTGCCGGGGCTGGCAAGCAGTTTGCGCGGTGAGGCCTGGTTGCCTGCGGCAACAGCGGCCTGTGAGGTAGGGCTGAGTTTGTTGGGGGCTGGTCGGCTGCGCCGACTGCGCCTACTTCGGCGGTGAGGCCTGGTTGCCTGCGGCAACAGCGGCCCGGGAGGTAGGGCTGAGTTTGTGTGTGGGCTGGTCGCCGTAGGCGACTTTGCCCTGTTGGGGTAAAAAGGTCTTGATTTTCCATGGAGTTGTTTGTAAAATCTAGGGTTAGAGAATTTTTGTGCTTTGAAATGGCTTTGAAGGATTGAGGTGTTTTGGATGGCTGTCGGGCAGGAGTTGGTGGTGCATCCTTTTTCGCCGGTTGTGGACGGGCATTCCAGAGTGTTGATTTTAGGAAGTCTGCCGTCGGTGAAGTCGAGGGAGAATCATTTTTATTACGGGCATCCGCAGAACCGGTTTTGGAAGGTTTTAGCGGGGGTGTGTCAGGCGGAGGTTCCGGTGTCGGTGGAGGAGAAAAAGGCTTTTTTGCTGGCAAATGGGATCGCTGTGTGGGATGTGATCGCTTCCTGTCGGATTGTAGGGTCTTCGGACAGCTCCATCCGGGATGTGGCAGCAAACGATGTGGCCGGGCTTTTGCAGGATTCCAGGATTGAGGCGGTGTTTTGCAACGGCGCAAAGTCATGGGAGTTATATCACAGGTATTGTGAGAAGGCATGTCAGCGGGAAGCGGGGAAGCTTCCCTCCACGTCGCCGGCGAATGCGGCATGGTCGCCTGAACGGCTGATAAAAAGCTGGGGCGAGGCGCTTTTACCTTATGTTGGCCCGGCAGGAAAGGATAAATAACAATGGTTACAGTGCGCAGCATGCAAATAGAGGATTATGATCAGGTATACGCCCTTTGGATGACGATTCACGGGTTTTCGATCCGGACGATCGACGATTCCAGAGAAGGGGTGGAGCGGTTTTTGAAGCGAAATCCCGGAATCAGCGTAGTCGCTGAGATGGACGGCAGAGTGGTCGGCGCGATTTTGTGCGGGCATGACGGGCGCAGGGGCTGTCTGTATCACGTCTGTGTGCATGAGGATTACCGGATGCACGGGATCGGCAGGGCGATGGTGGTGCACTGTATGAATGCGCTGCAGCAGGAGGGCATCAATAAGGTGTCCCTGATCGCGTTTACGAAAAATGATATCGGAAACGCCTTCTGGAAGCAGATCGGCTGGACGAAGCGCGAGGATTTAAACTATTACGATTTTGTTTTAAATCAGAAAAATATCGAAAATTTCAACGCTTGAGCGGGCAAAAGCTACTGCTCAATCTGACATAAAAAGAAAGGCAGGAGGAACATATGGAGATCATTACAGGCGGCGTAACCGCAGCAAAGGGATTTTTGGCAGCCGGCGTAGAGGCCGGGATCAAGTATCAGAACAGAAAAGATATGGCAATGGTGTATTCCAAAACGCCGTGTCGCGCAGCGGGCGTGTTTACGACGAATGTAGTAAAAGCGGCTCCTGTTTTATGGGATAAGGAAGTCGTAGAGAGCGAGTGGGAAGCTCAGGCGATTGTTGTAAACTCCGGCATCGCAAATGCGTGTACCGGAAAGCTCGGCTATGAATATTGCAGGGAGACGGCAGGAGCGGCAGCAGATGCGCTGGAGATTTCTCCTCAGAGCGTTCTGATTTGTTCGACCGGCGTCATCGGTATGCAGCTTCCGATGGAAAAAATGACCGAAGGTGTGCGTATGCTGGCAAAGGCGATCAAGCCCGGAGAAGAGGCAGGAACCGATGCGGCAAAGGCGATTATGACAACGGATACCCGCAACAAGCAGGTTGCAGTAAAGGTGACGATTGGTGGAAAAGAAGTAACCATCGGCGGCATGTGCAAAGGCTCCGGTATGATTCATCCGAATATGTGCACAATGCTCGCATTTGTGACAACGGATGTGAATATCTCCAAAAAGCTTTTGCAGGAAGCACTGAGCGCTGACGTGCAGGATACCTTCAACATGGTTTCCGTAGACGGCGATACCTCGACAAACGATACGCTTCTTGTGTTGGCAAACGGTCAGGCGGGAAACCATGAAATCACGGAAAAGGGCGCGGACTACGATACGTTTGTGGAAGCGCTTCATTATGTCAATGAGACGCTGGCGAAGAAGATCGCAGGCGACGGCGAGGGCGCAACCGCGCTGTTCGAGGTAAAGGTCATTCATGCGGATAATAAAGAAGATGCAAAGACCCTGGCAAAATCGGTCATCACCTCCAGCCTGACAAAGGCAGCCTTGTTTGGACACGATGCGAACTGGGGACGGATTCTGTGTGCGCTGGGCTATTCCGGAGCAAAATTCGATCCCGAGGCGATAGAACTGTATCTGGAAAGCAGCGCCGGAAAGATCCTGATCTTCAAGGATGGTATGGCGGCGGATTACAGCGAGGAAGAAGCGACCCGGATTCTGTCCTGCTCCGAGGTGACTGCACTTGTGGATATGAAGATGGGCGAGGCGGAAGCGACAGCCTGGGGCTGCGACTTAACCTACGATTATGTCAAGATTAACGCGGACTACCGCAGCTGACGCGAACCGGCGTTAGAACGATAAAACAGTCTCACAGCGCCGCAAAAGGAAACGTGCGCAGAAATGGGAGGAAAAAGTGGAAAAACCGGAAATGGAACAGATCATGAAAAAAGCGGAGGTGCTGATTGAAGCGCTCCCCTATATCCAGAAATTCAACCGGAAAATTATCGTGGTAAAATACGGCGGCAGCGCCATGAGCAATGAAGAGCTGCAGAAAAACGTCATCAAGGACGTGACGCTGTTAAAGCTGGTAGGTTTTAAGCCGATCATCGTACACGGCGGCGGCAAGGCCATCAGCAAATGGGTGGCAAAAGCCGGCAAGGAGCCTGTTTTTGTCAACGGATTGCGCGTGACGGACGCTGAAACGATGGAAATCGCGGAAATGGTGCTGGGGCGCGTCAACAAAAATCTGGTTGCCATGGTACAGGAGCTTGGCGTACCCGCAGCTGGTATCAGCGGCAAGGACGGCGGTCTTCTGCAGGTGGAAAAGAAATATTCCGATGGGAAGGATATCGGCTTTGTCGGCGATGTGACCAAAGTAAATCCCAAGATTTTATATGATCTGATCGACCGCGATTACCTTCCGATCGTAGCTCCGGTGGGCATGGATGAAAATTGCGAGACCTATAATATCAATGCAGACGACGCAGCGTGCGCGATCGCAAGGGCGGTCGGCGCGGACAAGCTCGTGTTCCTGACGGATGTAGAAGGTCTGTACAAGGACTTTTCTGATAAATCCTCTTTCATCTCCCGCATTACAGCAAGCGACGCGGAAGCGCTTGTCAGCAGCGGCGAGATCGGCGGCGGCATGCTGCCGAAGTTAAACAACTGTACGGCGGCAGTCAAAGGCGGCGTCAACCGGGTACATATCCTGGACGGCAGAATCCCCCACTGTCTGCTTTTGGAAATTTTTACAGATCATGGGATCGGAACGGCGATTGTCGGAGACGATGAGTAGGTTTAAAGCAGTGCAAAGCACCTTCGGCACAAAGTGCCTGCGGAATGGAGGAAACATGGGTGAATTGATGCAGCAGTATATCGACGAAGCCGAGCAGGATCTTCTGCATACCTATAATCGGTATCAGGTCGTTCTGGATCGCGGCGACGGCGTATCTTTATATGATATAGAAGGAAAACGGTATTTGGATTTTGTGGCTGGTATCGCGGTGTTTGCCCTCGGCTATCATAATGCCGAGTACAATGATGCGCTGAAGGCGCAGATCGACAAGGTTATCCACACCTCGAATTATTATTACAATGTTCCTGCGGTGGAAGCGGCAAGACATCTGAAAAAGGTTTCCCGGATGGACCGCGTGTTCTTCACCAACAGCGGTGCGGAGGCAATTGAGGGCGCGATCAAGGCGGCGCGGAAATATGCTTATTTAAAAGACGGCACGACGGATCATGAGATCATTGCCATGAACCATTCGTTCCACGGTCGGACGATGGGAGCACTGTCGGTAACCGGCAATCCGCATTATAGAGAGGCATTTGAGCCTGGAATCGGCAATATCCGGTTTGCCGATCTCAACGATTTTGACAGCGTGCTGGCATGTGTAAATGACAAGACGTGTGCAATTTTGCTGGAAACCGTGCAGGGTGAAGGCGGAATTTATCCGGTACAGGAGGACTTTCTGAAAAAAGTGCGCGCGCTGTGCGATGAAAAGGATATCCTGCTGATTCTGGATGAAATCCAGTGCGGCATGGGACGAACCGGCTATTGGTATGCGTGGCAGAAATACGGCGTAAAGCCGGATATCATGACGACGGCAAAAGCCCTTGGCTGCGGTGTTCCGGTGGGTGCATTTTTAATGACGGAAAAGGTCGGACAGCATTCGCTTACGGCAGGCGACCATGGTACGACCTACGGCGGCAATCCGCTGGCATGTGCAGCTGTGGCAAAGGTGCTGGAGCTGTTTGAAGAAAACAACATTCTGGAGCATGTGCGGGAGGTGTCGGCTTATCTGGAAGAAAAGCTGGACAGCCTGGCAGCAAAATATGATTTTATCACGGACAGAAGAGGCATGGGACTGATGCAGGGACTTGTCTTTGACCGTCCGGTTGCGCCTGTGATCAACGCAGCGCTGGAAAACGGTCTGATTCTGATCAACGCGGGAACAAATATTATCCGCTTCGTTCCGCCTCTTGTCATCACCGACGCAGATGTGGATGAAATGATCGAAATTCTGGATTCGTGCCTGAAAACGTTTCAGGAGCAAAACGCGTAGCTGCCGGGAAACGGCAGCGCGGCAAAAAAGAAAGAAATGGAGAGGAACATGTCTTTTTACCCAAAACTGATCGGGGCGGTCTGCGGTGTCTGTGCTGCGGGGGCTTTGATTTATGCGGGCGTTTCTGCCCTGGATAAGGCAGGCGTTTCTGCGGACGGTATTTTGTCGTCCAAACCGACGCTGACGGTATGGTATACCGAGGAAAAACTGGAGGATTATCTTTCCGCGATGGCGCTTGAATATCAGGATGCGACCGGCGTGCGTGTTGTTCCGGTTTTGAAAAGCGGTCTGGAATATCTCGAGGCAGTAAACGACGCTTCCATCGCAGCGGAATCGATGCCGGATGTTTACCTGATCAGCAATGACGGACTGGAAAAAGCGTACCTTGCCGGGCTGGCGGTAAATGTGAAGGATCAGAATGCTGTCCTGAATACCGAAAATTTCCCGCAGACTGCACTGGACGCTGTGACCTATCAGGGACATGCGGTTGCTTATCCGCTGTATTTTGAAACCAGCGCGCTGGTATACAACCGGACGTATCTGGAGCAGGCGGCGGCAGAGCTGGAAACGGACGAGGTGTCCCTGATTCCGAAAACGATTGATGATATCCGGAATTTTGCGGATGAGTACAACGCGCCGGAAACGGTAGAATCGGTTTTTCGATGGGATGTATCTGATTTTTTCTATAATTATTTCTTTGCAGGAAATTATATTACCGTTGGCGGAAGCTGCGGGGATGATTCGTCCCGGATCAACATCTATAATCAGGATGCGGTTTACGGGCTTGCGGCGTACCAGAAGCTGAGTCAGTTTTTCTCGATCGATGCGGCGACTTCGAGCTACGACCAGGTTGTGCAGGATTTTTTGGATGGAAAGCTGGTTTATACGATCGCGACCACCGATATTCTGGATCGGGTTGTGCAGGCGAAGGCAGACGGAAGCTTTGCGTGGGAATACGGCGTAGCGTCCCTGCCGGATATCAGTGAAACGGTTTGCTCCCGCGGTATTTCCGTGACCGGGAGCATCGTTGTAAACGGCTACGGCAAGCATCAGGACGAGGCGGATAATTTCGCAGCATGGCTTTGCACGGACAGCGCGGATAAGCTGTTTGACCGCAGTACCCTTGTGCCTGCCAAAAAGAGCGCAGCGCAGCAGACGGAGGAGATGGCAGCGTTCTGGCAGGAATACAGCCAGACGGTTCCGGTGCCGAAGCTGATGGCGACTGCGAACTTCTGGGTACAGATGGAGATCGCGGAGACGAAAATCTGGGAGGGAGAAAACGTTTCGGACGTTTTAAAAGACCTTTCGGAAAAAATCATGACACAGGTAACCGGCACGCAGTACGTGGAAGAAGAATATATCGAAGTGCCTACGGAGACTCAAATCGATTACGCCGAGGGCGAAGAAGAATAAGAACGTGTATAAAAATCCAACCATAACGCATACTGTATTTCATACCGGACGCTGTCAGGGCGGACGGAAGAAGGAGGCTTGCAGGATGGTTGGATTTTTGATTGCAGTTTTATCCGGGGTTCTGATGAGCGTGCAGGGCATTTTCAATACACAGGTCACAAAAGCGTCGAGCATCTGGTCTGCGAATGTGTTTGTGCAGGCGACGGCGCTGCTGTCGTGCCTGGCAGTTTGGCTTGCAGCGGACCGGTCGAATCTGTTTGCCGTGTTTAGGAGCGAGCCGAAGTATCTGCTGCTTGGCGGCGTACTCGGCGCCGGGATTACCTGGACAGTGATTAAGGCGATGGCGATGCTTGGACCTGCAAGGGCGGTTCTGTTTATCGTGGTGGCGCAGATCGCGGCGGCGTACCTTGTGGAGCTGTTTGGGCTGTTCGGCGTTGAAAAAGCAGCGTGGGAGTGGAGAAAGGCGATCGGACTTGCTGTAGCAGCTGTCGGAATTGCCGTTTTTCAGTGGAAATAGCGCCCGGAATATGCTATCCTACCAGTAGTGAGAGGTCTGCAGAAGAAGCTGGATTTTGGTATCTGCAGCCATGAAATACAAGAGAGGATGTGTATTTGATTGTCTTATCAGACGTTATTTTTACAGCAGTCTTATCGGGACTGTACGAAACAGTATGAGGAAATTCTGCACAACCCGAACCTGCCGTTGTGGGATTATGTGGTGCTGACGGCTTCGAACGAGGCTCAGGCTCAGGCATATCGTGCGCAGATTTCCTACCGCTTAAAGCATCAGATGCTCCCGGAAAAGACACACTATGCGGTGCTGCCTGATCCGGACGGCAAGCGTGTCGGAAGCGGCGGCGCGACTTTAAATGTACTGCGGTATATCCGGGAGCATGCGGCGGGTAAGCAGAGTCCGGCTGCTGTGCCGCATAGCGCAGCGCAGGGTGACGGCGCAGCAGAGAGCAGGCAGTTAGCGTCTGCGCAGCCCGGCGAAGCAGCTTGCCACGCCTTTGACGGCAAGCGTATTCTGGTCATCCATTCCGGCGGGGACAGTAAGCGCGTGCCCCAGTATTCCGCCTGCGGCAAGCTCTTTTCCCCCGTGCCGCGGATTCTTCCAAACGGCCGTAGATCGACGCTGTTCGACGAATTTATGATTGCCATGTGCGGTGTTGCGGCGCGGATGAACGCCGGAATGCTTGTCTGCTCCGGGGATGTGCTGCTGCTGTTTAACCCGCTGCAAATCGATTTTTACGGAAAAGGCGCAGCGGCGCTGTCGATCAAGGAGCCTGCAGAAATCGGCAAAAACCACGGTGTATACAGACGGGACAGGGAAGGAAACGTCGGCGGATTTTTACATAAAAAGACCGTAGAGCAGCTGCACGAAATGGGTGCGGTGGACGAGCACGGGCATGTGGATATCGACACCGGCGCGGTTATGATGAGCGTAGACCTGCTCAATTCCCTTTACAGCCTGATCGACACAGAGGAAAAGTTTGCCGCCTGTGTCAACGAACAGGCGCGGCTTTCGTTTTATGCGGACTTTCTGTATCCACTGGCGTCGGATTCCACCCTGGAGCAGTATTATCAAGAGACGCCCGAGGGTGAGTTTACACCGGAGCTGAGAGCCTGCCGGGAAAAAATCTGGGCGGCGCTGCATCCCTATCAGATGAAGCTGATCCGGATGTCACCGGCGGCATTTATCCATTTTGGGACGACCCGGGAGCTGCTGCATCTGATGACGGAGGGGATGGAGCAATTTACGCATCTGGGCTGGCAGGCGCGGATCAACACCAATAGTCAGGAAAAAAGCTATGGGGTTGGAAACAGCTATATCAGTCTGCGCGCAGACGTTGGCGCGGGAAGCTATATCGAGGACAGCTATTTGCATCATGGTACGGTTGTCGGGGAGCGCTGCGTGATCTCCGGCGTGACGCTGGATGGACAGAGCGTTCCGGCGGATACGGTACTGCATGGGCTAAAGCTGCAGGACGGCAGGTTTGTTGTCCGGATGTACGGCGTTTGCGACAATCCGAAGGAAGCGGCATTATTTGGAAAAAAGATCGGCGAACCGTTGTGGACGGCGGCAGTTTATCCGATTCGAAATACGATTCAGGAAGCAGTATCTGCGACACTGCGTGCATATGAAGACGGTTTTCCAACACTGAAAGACGGGATTTCTTTAAAGGACAGCTTCAACCAGGCGGATGTGACGGCGATTCTGCCCTGGCAGGATAAGCTGGAGGATAAGGTAAAAATCGAATCCCTGTTGGAGGCCATCGACAAAAAGGATAATCTTCATGAGGCGGTGAAGGTGTTCAACGGGGAGATCAATGCGCGTGTAATCCGGCAGCTTTGTGGTCTGGCGGAAAAGCTGGACGAACAGGAGCTGTTTGAATTTTCCCGGAAAATCCGGATTTATTATGCGCTATCCTGTCTGACGAAGCAGGATAAGTATCTTGACCTGTGCCTGGATACGATCCGAAACGCGATTCTTGTCGGGGCGGTGGCAGGGCTTTCCTACGATCCGACGGCAAAAATGGAGCAGGAGGAAGTGGTGGTACGCCTGCCCGTGCGCGTCAACTGGGGCGGCGGCTGGAGCGATACGCCTCCATATTGCATGGAGCACGGCGGAACGGTGCTGAATGCGGCGGTGAAGCTGGACGGACTAAATCCTGTCGAGGCAGTTGTGAAAAAGATTCCGGGCAATCAGATCGTGCTGGCCAGCGCGGACAGCGGTGCAGAGCAGGCATTTTCTGAAATCAGTCAGCTGCAGGATTCCAGCAATCCTTACGATCCCTTTGCCCTGCATAAGGCGGCGCTGATCGCCTGCGGCATCATTCCGTACCGGGAGCAGATTTCTGTCGAAGAGGTGACGAAAAATCTCGGCAGCGGGCTCTATTTGTCCACACAGGTGATTCATATCCCGAGAGGCAGCGGCCTCGGTACATCCTCGATTCTTGCGGGCGCATGTGTCAAGGCGATTTACCGGATGCTCGGAAAGGAGCTGTCCCAGGAGGAGCTGTACAACCGGGTCCTGTGCATGGAGCAGATTATGTCCACGGGCGGCGGCTGGCAGGACCAGGTGGGCGGGCTTGCGCCCGGAATCAAAATGGTGACCAGCGATGCAGCGATTGTACAGGAAATCGGCTGCAGTCCATGCAGCATCAGCACAGAGACGCTGCAGGAGTTAAACGAGCGATTCTGCCTGATTTATTCCGGACAGCGCAGGCTTGCAAGAAACCTGCTGCGCGATATTGTGAGCCGCTATGTGAGCGGTAACCCCGATACGGTGGAGGTGCTTTATGAGATCCAGCGGATAGCGGTTTTGATGCGCTTTGAGCTGGAAAAGGGAAATGTGGACGGCTTTGCACAGCTCCTGAACCAGCACTGGGAGCTTTCCAAGCGGCTGGATGGCGGCTGCACCAATACCTGTATTGATATGATCTTTAGTTCCGTGGAGGATCTGATCGACGGAAAGATGATCTGCGGCGCAGGCGGCGGAGGCTTTTTACAGGTTATCCTGAAAAAAGGCGTGACTGCGGAACAGGTGCAGAAGCGTCTGAGAGAGGTATTCCAGGACAGCGGCGTGGAGGTATGGCGCTGCAGCCTGGTGGGATGACAGCGTGTGCGGCGAAAATACGGCGTGGCAGGCGCGCTGCTGCAGAATAAGTTTAAGGGGATATTCGATATGTTGAAGGGAATTTCACCACTGATTTCACCGGAGCTGTTAAAAGTTCTTGATGAAATGGGACACGGAGACGAGATCGTGCTGGCGGATGCGAACTTTCCGTCCAGCAGCATCGGACAACGGGTGATCCGGGCGGATGGAATCGGTACGGCAGAGCTTTTGGCGGCGATTTTGCCGTTGTTTCCGCTGGATCAGTACGATCCCGAGCATTTCGTCCTGATGGAGGTCGTGCCGGGAGATACGGTTGTACCGGTGATCTGGGAGGCTTATAAGGCTCTCCTGAACTATTATGAGCCGGACACAGAGGTGCATAAGATCGAGCGGTTTGCCTATTACGAGCGCGCCAAAAAGGCGTACTGCGTGGTAGCGACCGGAGAAAAAGCCCAGTATGCCAATATCATTTTGAAAAAGGGTGTTGTGAAGTAGGGGCTGGAAAAAGATTGGCGGGGCAGGCAGATACATAAGAAAAAGATAAAAAAGCAAATATAATATTTTTATAAAGACGATAAAATCTGTACATTATTACGATTTGCCTATATTAGAAAGGAGGAAGGTGAATGAGGCGAAAACATTATTTTGTATGGATGCTCACAGTAGCGCTTACGGCTGCTTCGGTTATGCCGATGACGGTGTATGCACAGCCTGCTTTTGCAAGTGGCGGCGAAGTGAAGGTCGTAGAGGGGGATGTAAACGGAGAGATGCAGGGAGGCGTGATGTCGCCGGGAGCTATGGCGATCGAAGGCTCTGATCTGAAGGTGAACGGAAACGTTTCGGGCGGTCTGGTTTCAGACAGTTCTACGGTAACCGTAAACGGAAATGTGACAGGAAACGGAATCGATACGGTTATTGCGAAAAAAGGGACTGTGACGGTAAACGGAACGGTAACAGCAACGGATTTAAGCGAGAAGACGGGTGTTCTGGCGTCAAACGGCAGCAACCTGACGGTCGGGGATACGGAGGTTGGCGGAAAAGAATCGACCGGCGTGATTGCAGAAAGCGGGTCGAAAGCGACAGCCGGAAATGTGAAAGTTTCCGGGGAGTACATGACAGGAACTTCGGCATACGGAGACAGCACGGTTCATGTAAAAGGTAACGTGACTGCGGATGGAAACGGTATGACGGGAGTAAGTGTACACGACGGAGATAAGTCATCGCTGATCGTGGATGGAGATGTGACTGCAACCGGTGAAAACTCGGTCGGCATTTATGGAGAAACCGGCATAATAAAAATCGGAGGCGATGTCTCAGGGAGAGAAGCGGTCATTACAAAAGGAAAGGCTGACGTAACGGTAGGCGGTTCCGTAAGCGGAACGCTTGTTGGCATTGTAGCGGGTGGAAACGCAGCGGTAAGCGTGAAAGGAGATGCAGGGACGAAGACCGGCGCCGGCATGTTTGCGCAAGAAAATGCAACGGTTACCGTCGATGGAAATGTGACAGGCGGAACGTTCTACGGAGCACCGGAGGACTTTGAAGACGTGTATCCCGCTATTATTGCAGGGACCGGCGCGACTGTCATCGTAAAAGGGACGGTATCGACAGCAGAAGGAAACGGTGTTGCCGTGGGCATCAATTGTAAGGATATCGGAAGCCAGAAGGGAACGTTGATCATTGAGAAAGCGAAAGCCGGCGGAGAGGCGAGCGCGATTTATGTGGATACAATCCCGGGCGTTTCACAGGAGTATATTCTGAACAGTCTGCCGGATATTGTGGTGGGAGAGCTGGTTGCAAAGAATGAAGATTTTATCTGGAACAGTTATGACAACGATCTGTATCAGAACAATCCGGAGGATGAAACAATCGGGGAGCTGAATGAAAAGATTTATGCTGCGATCCGGTATATGATCCGGTGGAACAATTCGGAGGGCGGCAGCTTTTCGGTAGACGGAACCTCAAATACGGGGAGTATGATGTCGCGCAGGAAAATCAGGAGCTTGGGATTACGATTCAGATTGCAGAAGGGTACGAGCTGGAATCCATTTCCGGAGGAAAAGCACAGGTCCTTCAGCGGCCAGATGGAACCTGGTCGGTGATCGTTCCGCGTGGCGGCGGTGTGAATCTGTCCGCAGTGCTGAGACGGATCATAAAGGAAGAAATGAAAAACAGCCGCGTTTCTAATCCGGGTGCTTCCGGTTCGGAAGAGCAGACGACAGTACAGAAAAGCTCCGGCTATGTCGAGTTCCAGAAAGCGGTGCGCAGCCAGATCAAAAATGCAGCACCCGGAGCAGTTCTGGAAGTGGACGGAAAGAACTGGATGAGCTTTGACCGCAGCACGATGGAGGAGCTGAGCAAACGAAATGACCTGACGGTTGTTGTGCGTTTTCGGTATCTTGGAAAGCGTTGGAGAGTAGTAGTTCCGGCTGGCTATGCGGTGCAGACGCTGCTGAATCAGGAAGGATACAGTGGATTTTTATACCTGAGCGCAGTTTTCGGTGCGGTGCCGGAAGAAGCATAATAGATGGAAAAGTCGCCCAGGGCGGAAGCTGCCACCGTCCTGCGGCGGTTTGTGGAGATCGTCATCGATCCGCAGACCGCAAAGGGATGGCACAGAAGAACAGCGGAAAATAGAGATAAGTAAAAAAGAGCTCCTGTTGGAACCATGCCAGGAAAGCAAGTGTGGTTTCCAACAGGAGCTTTTTTATTCAATACAATAGAATGCTCGCAGAGCGTGCATTCTATTGTATTTGGCATGCGCTGTAAGCGCGTTAGTTTGCATTTCCATCATCGACAGGGACATTGTCGGCTGCGCTGCCGTCGGAAGACGGTGCAGCTGCGGCAGACTGTGTCTGGACAGAGGTTTGTGCGGCATTTAACTGATTGATCTGTGCGTTGAGGCTGTCGATGCGGCTCTGTGCCTCGTCAACAGCGCTCTGTGCAGCCGCTTTTGCATTGTCATCGGCAGCCGCTGCAAGCGCTTGATCTGCAATCGCCTTATCCTCTACTGCGGTCTGGAGCTGCTGCTGCAGGCTTACGAGCAGAGCTTCGTACTGTGCAGAGTTGCTGCGCAGCTGAAGCTCGAGCCGTTCCTGCTCGATGATCTGATCTGCACCGGGGTTGTCATGAAGACGGAGCTGTGCTCGCAGACCCTCTGGGAATCCTCGGAGGTCACCTGACCGGTCAGGATACGTTCGTTTTCCGGAAGCATTTCCAGAGTACCCTCCGTTGCAAAGGGGCAGGCATCTGCTGCGGGCAGACCGCTGTAGGCACAGACACTACCCTGATAGTGTACGTCACAGGTTTCGGTCGGAACCGTATCTGCAGCAAAATATTCTGTCTTTAAGGTTTCACCGCAGAGTGCGGTCGGCAGCTTACCAGACTGCGCGCAGACAGTCTGAGCGACGATATCGGCAGGCTGGGAGAAGGATTTGTTTTCCAGACCTTCATGCACCTGACTCATGACTGCTTTCCAGAGCTTCTTTGCAAGGCTTCGTTCCTCGCCCTTGCGCAGCTTTGTGTTGTTGTCATAACCTGTCCAGGTCGTACAGGTGTAGTACGGTGTGTAGCCGGAGAACCAGATATCGTTATAATCGGACGTCGTACCGGTTTTACCGGCGATGGACATACCGCCGAAGTTGACAGCAGTACCGGTGCCGGAGGTGACAACATCCTGCATTGCGCTCGTTAAGAGGAATGCGGTGGAGGGCTTGATGACCTGCGTACCCTCGGTGCTGGTGTTATCCAAAATAACGTTGCCGTCGTGATCTTTTACAATCGTATACAGCTTGGGTCTGATATACTGCCCGCCGTTTGCGATGGTGGCATAGGAGGCGTTTAATTCGATGTTTTTTACACCGTATGTGATACCGCCAAGGGCGAGGGCCTGCTGGACATCGGAGAAAATCTTGCCGTTTTTCTCTACGCCGTCTACCAGCGTGGTAAAGCCGAATTTCTGTAAATATTCATAGCCCAGACGGGGGAGTGATCTGCGTCAGGACCTTTACCGTAACGATATTTAAGGAGTCCCGGATACCATCCCGCAGGGAACAGATGCCGCGGTAGCCGCTGGAATACCAGTTGGATACCGGTCTGCCATTGTCATAGTTGAAGGGACCGTCGACTTCGACATCCGCGAGGAGTCATGCCGGCGCTGTCCAGCGCGGGTGCATAGGTGGAGACGATCTTAAAGGTGGAACCCGGCTGACGAACTGCATCGGTGGAGCGGTTCAGGGTCAGGTTTCCTTCCTTGGTGCCGCGGCCGCCGATCATGGCAACGACATAGCCCGTGGACTGATCCTCGATCGTTAAGGAAATCTGGGGCTGGGGCGTCAGGGTGATGGATTCGCCGATAATTTCCGCACTGTCGGGAATCGTAGCAGCCTTATAAGCCTCGATCGCTTCATTCGCCTCTTCCTGAGAGCTGTACAGGAGGTTGAAGTTTTTGTCGCCGTTTTCCTGGTAATAGGATTTGTACTTTTCCGAGCTGATGTTGACGATGCCGCCTTCCTCCTCAGAATCAGGATCGCGGTAGGTCAGCTGGTAGCTTAACAGCCAGCGCGTGCCGTCCGGATAGAGGGATTCGTCAGAAGCAACGGAGTCACAGATCGCCTGAATATCGGGATCCATGGCGGAGAAAATGCTCAGACCGCCGGAATAAACCATGACGTAAGCCTGGGTTTCGGTATAGCCGGCTGCGATCAGGTCTTCAGTTACGGCTTCTTTGACTGCATCCGCATAGTAAGAGTCTACGGAAGAATCTCCGCCGACTTCGAGGTTGGCGGTCTGGATTCTGCGGTATAAGCTGTCAGTATCCGATTCCGCCTCATCGTACTGCGCCTGTGTGATATAGCCCTGCTCAAGCATGTTGGTCAGCACCTTTTCACGGCGATCCTGGTTTTTGTCAGGATGGGTCAGCGGATTATACTTGGACGGGTTCTGGGTGATTCCGGCGATGGTCGCGCATTCGGAAAGGCTTAACTCCCAGACGTTTTTGTTGAAATAACGCTTGGAGGCAGCCTGTACGCCCAGCGTGTTCTGACCCAGGTTGATCGTGTTCATGTATTGTTCCAGGATCTTGGATTTGTCGTTGGTATCTTTTTCCAGCTGAATCGCAAGATACTGCTCCTGGACTTTTCGCTTGATTCGTTCGCCCAGCGTCTTTTCCTGAGTCCAGGTCGTCAGGACAGTATTTTTGATCAGCTGCTGGGTGATGGTGCTGGCACCCTCCTGCCGTTTGAAGCCGGTCTTTACGGCGGTTACGCCGGCACGGAGAATCCCCATGATGTCGATACCGTTGTGCTGGTAAAAACGCTCATCCTCGATGGCGACAAAGGCGTTTGCCAGATCGGTGGGAATCTGATCCATCGTAACGGGGACACGGTTGGAGTCCTCGGCGATCAGCTTCGCCATCTGGTTTCCCTTGCTGTCATAAATAAAGGAAGAGTATCGGGTGGGAGTTGCATCCTCCAGTGTGATGGTAGGTGCAGAATCTATAATCCCCTTGAAAACCCCCAGTCCGGCGCAGATGCCGATAATCCCGATTGCAATGACGCATAAAAGCAGCACCTTGGAAAAGGTGAGCAGGCATTTGCGTCCGAGCTTCGAAGATGTGGACTGGAGTGCTTTCTTTTTCTGTTTTACACTCTTTTTGCCATAATTCATGCAATGAAACCTCCTTGGTTTTGGACATTACCTCCCCTGATTATAGCAAAAGCGGGCAGGTAAATAAAGGTTTTTCTGCCATATTAAGATATTGTTCACAAAAAGAAATGCTGTTATACTGGTTGGGAAGCGGGAAACGCCTGTCAGCGGACAGATGAGAAACCGCAGGGCAGCTGTAGAATGGAGAATTTTTATGGAAGAAAAAGAAACGGTCAGGGAGCCTTACCGGATGGTGCTGGAGGGCGGTCAGGCAGAGCTGGTGGAAAAAAAATCGCGCTTTATCGCAAACGTCCGTCCGGTCGAATCCGAAGCAGAGGCGGTTGCGTTTATTGATGAGATGAAGAAAAAATACTGGGACGCCCGGCATAATTGCTCGGCGTTTGTCATCGGTACGAAAGCGGAGCTGACGCGCTGCAGCGACGATGGCGAGCCCTCCGGGACGGCGGGACGTCCGATGCTGGAGGTGCTTTTAGGCGAGGGCGTAAGAAACGTCGCAGTCGTTGTGACGCGGTATTTCGGCGGCGTGCTGCTGGGCACCGGCGGACTGGTGCGCGCCTATTCCGGCGCTGTAAAAGAAGGAATTGCCGCGTCCAAAATCGGGACGATGCGTTACGGCGTCCGTTTAAAAATCTACACAGACTATAATGGGATCGGAAGGATTCAGTACATTCTGCGCCAGAACGGTCTGGAAGCGGAGGACACGGTTTACACGGATCAGGTGGAGCTGACGGTGCTGCTTGCGGCAGAGTGTGTGCCTGGATTGAAAAAAGAAATTACAGAGGCAACCGCAGCGAAGGCTGGCATCGAAGAGGTGGAGAAGCTGTATTTCGTGGGCGGATGCGGATGCGTAAGCCGTGAAGTTGGGCGGCGGGTGCAGTTGGGCAGATTTGGATATGGAAATAGTTTGGAAATAGTTGAAATGGAGAATAGGTATGAAATTGATTTCATGGAATGTGAATGGGCTTCGCGCCTGTATGACAAAGGGCTTTATGGATTTTTTCAACGAGGCGGACGCCGATATTTTCTGTTTGCAGGAGACGAAGCTTCAGGCGGGGCAGATCGAGATGAAGCTGCCGGGCTATGAACAGTTCTGGAATTATGCGGAGAAAAAGGGCTACTCCCGGGACGGCGATTTTTACAAAGCAGAAACCTCTGTCGGTCGCATACGGCATCGGAATTGAGGAACACGATCACGAGGGCAGAGTAATCACGCTGGAATACCCGGACTATTATGTGGTTACAGTGTATACACCCAATTCCCAGGACGGTCTGGCTCGGCTGGATTATCGGATGAAATGGGAGGACGACTTTTTCGCGTATTTGAAGAAGCTGGAAGAGAACAAGCCGGTGATTTTCTGCGGAGATTTGAATGTTGCGCACAAGGAGATTGATTTAAAGAACCCGAAAACCAACCGTAAAAACGCGGGCTTTACGGATGAAGAGCGCTCAAAGATGACAAAGCTGCAGGAGAATGGCTTTATCGATACGTTCCGGTATTTTTATCCGGATCAGGAGGGCGTCTATTCCTGGTGGTCGTACCGCTTCAGGCACGCAGCAAAAATGCTGGATGGAGAATTGATTATTTTATGACGTCAGAAAGTTTGAAAGACAGACTGGAGGATGCGAAGATCGACACAACGGTTCTGGGATCGGATCACTGCCCGGTGGAGCTGATTTTGAAGGATTAAAAAATTTCTGCTGGGGATAAAAATGTGAAAAATTTTGGAATCAGTTGATATTCCAGGATGTTTTGTGTATAATATAAATACCAAGAGAAAACTCTCTTCCTGGAAACAGGACACGAAGCATAAGGTGTTTGCTTCCGTTGCACTGGCAACGTTAAAACTTTGCATTTACTCTTCAGCCAGAGAATAATAAGGTCGGACGGGTGAAAGGCTCGTAAAGTGGTGGCAAAGCACCGGAACGAAACCAGTTTTGCAGGTAAAATGGAGAAACCTTTGATACAAAGGTTTCTCTTTTACGTTAAGGAGAATAATGAAATACGGCATAAAAAACGAAAAAATATTGACGTCGGAAGAGGTGTTGGCGATCCTGCATCGCAGTGCCGTCCGATATTCCGAATATGCTGATACGACACTGCTATTTCTGTTTCGGGAAAAGAAAACGGAAGGTTATAATTTTTATGAGGTCAGATTTGGAAAGCATAATTTCATGCACCTGGCGGGAATGAAAAGTGAAATGTTCAATGCGGTCGAATTTTATGAAGCATGTCTGAATGGAATGGTGACACAAAAGGCATGCACTCCGCGGAGAGACAGGAAAACGATGTATTCCAAGTTGGCTGTTTTGGAGCAGATGTTGGATTTACGAAACAGCAAATGTTATAAAATTGGAGAAAAAGATTTAGTAACACGCGAGAATGATTTTGAAATGGCTACCGGAAATGCGAACGGAGTCATTGGGTATGATGCGCGCATAAAAATAAAAGGAAGCGATAAAGTGGACAGAGCCAAAGCGGCGATTCCGACCACTTTACTGAACGCTCCGATCACAGCATATTGCTCCAGACCAGACAAGATTATGTTTATTCTGCAAAAATCAGATAGGGAAAATACATATAGCAGATTGTTTTATGAAATCAAAAAAGGGCTGTTTCAAACCGAAAAGGAAAGAATTAAGGAACAGTTAAAGATAGATTTATAGTAGTAAAAAAGGAACTTTTAGAAATAGCGCCCTAAAAATAGAACCTTTCAAATTTCCTTATGGAAATTTGAAAGTAGCGCAAAAAAGGGAACCCACCATGAGGTTCCCTTTTTTGCGCTACTTGTTCTGGATTGCAGCACGCTTGCGCATGGTGTGATCCAGGATTTTTTTACGGATTCTGAGAGACTTGGGAGTTACCTCCAGAAGCTCGTCTGTGTCGATGAAGTCCAGTGCCTGCTCCAGGCTTAAAATGCGCGGAGGGGAAAGGCGCAGGGCATCGTCGGCGCTGGAAGAACGGGTGTTAGTCAGCTTCTTCGTTTTGCAGACATTGACTTCGATGTCTTCACTGCGACCGGTCTGACCGATAACCATTCCGGCGTAAACCTTTTCACCGGCTCCGATAAACAGTGTGCCGCGCTCCTGTGCATTGAACAGACCGTAGGTGATGGCATCGCCTGCCTCGAATGCGATCAGGGAGCCCTGCTTGCGGTACTGGATATCGCCCTTGTAAGGCGCATAGCTGTCAAATATAGCGTTCATGATACCGTTGCCCTTGGTGTCGGTCATGAACTCACCACGGTAGCCGATCAGACCGCGGGAAGGAATCATGAATTCCAGGCGGGTCGTGCCGCTGTGGCCGGGGGTCATGTTGACCAGTTCGCCCTTTCTCTGACCGAGCTTTTCGATAACGTTTCCGGCAAACTCTTCCGGAACATCGATATATACCTGTTCCATAGGCTCGAGCTTGTGACCCTTTTCATCATAATGGTACAGAACCTCAGCCTTGCTGACTGCAAACTCATAGCCCTCACGGCGCATGTTCTCGATCAGGACGGACAGATGCAGCTCGCCGCGTCCGGACACCTTAAAGCTATCGGTGGAATCTGTTTCTTCCACGCGAAGGGAAACGTCAGTATTTAATTCGCGGAACAGACGCTCTCTCAAATGACGGCTGGTGATGAATTTTCCTTCTTTGCCGGCAAGGGGAGAGTCGTTTACCATGAAGTACATTGCAATGGTAGGCTCGGAAATTTTCTGGAACGGAATTGCGTTGGGCGCATCGGGAGAGCAGAGTGTGTCTCCGATGTGCAGGTCTGCAATACCGGAAATTGCAACGATGGAGCCGATACCCGCCTCGCGGACTTCTACTTTATTCAAACCGTCAAACTCGTAAAGCTTGCTGACCTTTACGCGCTTGGTGGAGTCGGGATCGTGATGGTTGACGATGACAACCTCCTGATTGACGGAAACCTTGCCATTATCCACTTTGCCGACGCCGATTCTGCCGACGTATTCGTTGTAGTCAATGGTACTGATCAACAGCTGCAGACCAGCATCCGGGTCGCCCTCGGGAGCAGGGATGTAGTCCAGGATCGTGTCGAATAGAGGCTTCATATCCTTATTCTTAACGGTCAGGTTCGTCGTCGCACTGCCGTTTTTCGCGGATGCGTAAACAAAGGGGCAATCCAGCTGCTCGTCAGTAGCATCCAGCTCTAAGAACAGCTCCAGAACTTCATCCTGTACTTCCAGCGGACGCGCTTCGGGACGGTCGCACTTGTTGATGCAGACGATAACGGGAAGCTTCAGTTCCAGTGCCTTACGCAGCACGAAACGGGTCTGCGGCATGGCACCCTCGAAGGCATCTACAACGAGGATAACGCCGTTTACCATTTTCAGGACACGTTCTACCTCGCCGCCGAAATCGGCATGTCCGGGAGTGTCGATGATATTGATCTTTGTGCCGTTGTAGGTAACGGCTGTATTTTTAGAAAGGATGGTGATACCGCGTTCGCGCTCGATGGCATTGGAGTCCATCACGCGTTCTGCCACTTCCTGATTGGCACGGAACACACCGCTTTGTTTTAACAGCTCATCAACCAGAGTGGTTTTGCCGTGATCGACATGGGCGATAATGGCAACGTTTCTCACGTCTTCTCTTTTCTGTCTCATTTTTTCCTCACATTCCGCCGCCAAAGCGGCTTGTACTGCGGCATTCCGGCCGCGTATTTCATCATTTCCGGGTTTAAACGGTACAAGTATATCACCGCTTTTTTTCTGATGCAACCATTAAAACGCCCAAAGAGCTGTTTTTCGACACAAAAATAAGGAAAAAACTGCCGGAAGCGGGCGCAGATGTCGGGAAAAGGAGAATTGTGCGCCTCCGTATATTCATAAATTAGGAAGAAACCCCATAAAATGGAATTACATGACAGGAAAAAATTCTTGTAACAAGAAGGGAGAACTTTAAAATGACAGATAAGGTAATTGAAAACAACCAGGCAGCAGTAATGGGCAAAATTATCAGCGGATTTACGTTTAGCCATGAGATTTTCGGTGAAGGCTTTTACATGATGGATGTGGAAGTCGCGCGGCTGAGCGAATCCTATGATATCATCCCGGTTATGGTATCGGAGCGCCTGATCGACGTGGATGCGAATTACGAGGGGGAATATGTAAGCATTTATGGACAGTTCCGTTCGTATAACCGCCATGAAGAACGCAGGAATAAGCTGATTTTATCTGTGTTTGCAAGGGAGATCACATTCGTGGATGAGTTGGAGGAAAGTGCGCGGACAAACCAGATTTATCTGGACGGTTATATCTGTAAGGAGCCGGTTTACCGTAAGACGCCGCTGGGTCGGGAGATCGCGGATGTGCTGCTGGCGGTCAACAGACCTTACGGAAAATCGGATTACATTCCCTGCATCTGTTGGGGCAGGAATGCCAGATATGCAGGCAGCTTTGAGGTTGGCGCCCATTGTGCGGTATGGGGACGGATCCAGAGCCGGGAATATATGAAAAAGCTTTCCGAGGATCAGCTGGAAAAGCGTATCGCTTATGAGGTATCGGTCAGTAAGCTGGAGCGGATGGACTGATATAGTTGCAGATTAGGGTAAGGTATGCTAGAATATCGACATCATATGATATATCTGCGGCATCAAATGTTTACGAAAAGACAAATCGGGAAAGGAATTCCGACTATGGGCAGAGTTCAGATTTTTACAGGGGACGGCTATGGAAAAACGATGGCGGCACTCGGGGAAGCGTTGATTGCTGCCGCATCCGGCAAACGTGTAGTAGTGATTCAGTTTTTGAAGGGGAGAGGCCTGACGGATTCTACATTTGAGCGGCAGCTGGAACCGGAGATCAAAATCTTCCGGTTTGAGAAATCGGATGCTGACTTTTTATCTCTTCCGGAAGATAAACAGAGGGAAGAAGCACAGAATATTCGAAATGGTATCTGCTTTGCGAGAAAGGTGCTGACCACTGGTCAATGCGACCTGTTGGTACTGGATGAGGTGCTGGGGCTTGTGGACTGCGGGATCGTGCAGGAGCAGGAGTTGAGAGAACTGATCTTTCTGCGCGGTGCAGATACGGATGTGACATTGACTGGAATTCGGATGTGTGACAGCCTTTTGGGAATCGCTGACCATGTATCTGATATCGAACAAATTAAATAAAAACAGACCCGCGCTGGATGGAGCTTCTCTACAGCGCGGGTTTTGTTTTTCCCTGTTGATTGACAGTCAAGGCGCAGGGTGCTATGATAATTCTATATAAAATCTGTTAGAAAGCAAGGCGGCCGGACGGCTCGCAAGGAGGTTTATATGGCAATTTTTGAAGGTGCCGGAGTAGCGATTATCACCCCGTTTCATACGGATGGTTCGATTGATTATGATAAATTTGGCGAAGTGATTGAACAGCAGATCGCAAATCAGACAGACGCGATCATTGTGTGCGGTACAACCGGTGAATCTGCGACGATGACGCATGAGGAGCATCTGGATGTGATCCGCTATTGTGTGGAGAAGGTGGCACATCGGATTCCTGTTGTGGCAGGAACCGGCTCTAACTGCACGGAGACGGCGGTTTATCTTTCCCAGGAAGCGGAGAAGATCGGTGCAGACGGGCTGCTTGTTGTAACTCCTTACTACAATAAAGCGACTCAGAATGGTCTGTATCAGCATTTTAAGATGGTTGCGGATTCTGTAAAGCTGCCGATCCTGTTATATAACGTTCCGTCCCGTACTGGTACGACGCTGCAGCCGGAGACGATCGTGCGCCTGTGCAGGGATGTGGAAAATATCGTCGGTGTCAAGGATGCAACGGGGAATATCAGCCAGACAGCTCATCTCATGAGCATTGCAGATGGCTGTGTGGATCTCTATTCCGGTGAGGATGCGATTATTGTTCCGATGCTTTCTCTGGGAGCAAAGGGCGTGATTTCTGTTTTGTCAAATGTTGCGCCGCAGGAAACACACCAGATCTGTAGCTTTATTTTGAAGGAAAGGTAAAAGAAAGCTGTGAGCTGCAATTAAAGGCAGTTCCCCTTGTAGAAGCGCTTTTCTGTGAAGTGAATCCGATCCCGGTCAAGAAGGCGATGCAGTTAAAGGGCATGTGCACCGGAACCCTGCGGATGCCGCTGACAGAGATGGAAGAGGCAGATGCGGCAAGACTTGAACGTGAAATGAAAAAATTTGGTGTATTATAAGGGCTTTTTGACAGGCCGGGACATAAAGTGCTCCGGTCTGTTTTACATTTCAGGATTGCGAGGGTTACAGCAGAGCAATCCACAGAGAGAAAATCCAGGTTCAGAACAAGGAGGATAACATGGTCAGAGTAATTATGCACGGCTGCAATGGCCGCATGGGACAGGTCATTACGGAGATGATCGCAAAGGAAGCAGAGATGGAGATCGTTGCGGGGGTGGATGTGAGTGATTCTGTCCATAATACCTATCCGGTATTTAAAACCCTGAAGGACTGCGATGTAGAAGCGGACGTTGTGATCGATTTTGCAAATGCAAAAGCAGTGGACGGGCTGCTGGATACCTGCGTTGCAAAAAGCCTTCCCTGTGTTTTATGTACGACCGGACTTTCGGAAGAACAGCTTGCGCATGTCAAAGAGGCTTCCGGCAAGGTTGCGATCCTGCGCTCTGCAAATATGTCCATGGGCATCAACCTTGATGAAGCTGTTAAAGGATGCGGTTCCGGTGCTGGCAGCGGCTGGCTATGATATGGAAATCGTGGAAAAGCATCATAACCAGAAGCTGGATGCTCCCAGCGGCACGGCGATTGCGCTGGCGGACGTCATGAATCAGGCGGCTGGCGGCGATTACGAATATGTTTACGACAGATCGACCCGCAGGGAGAAGCGCCCGGAAAAGGAAATCGGTATTTCTGCAGTGCGCGGCGGGACGATTGTCGGCGACCATGACGTGATTTTTGCAGGTCAGGATGAGGTCATTACCTTTTCCCATATGGCATATTCCAGAAAGCTGTTTGCGACAGGCGCAGTTTCTGCGGCAAAGTTCCTGGCAGGTAAGCCTGCAGGTATGTACGATATGAGCCGCGTGATTGAGGGAAAATAAGACAGAAAGCAACTGTTGACGGTGAAACCGGGGGAGCCGCCAGGCGGCAGATAGAGAGGGTATATGGATAATAATTTTGAGTACAGGGTTTATTTGAAAAGCTTGTCGAAGCATTTCCGACCATTGCGGACGCTGCGACGGAGATTATCAACCTGCAGGCAATTTTGAGCCTGCCCAAAGGCACGGAGCATTTCCTGACAGATATTCACGGAGAATACGAGCAGTTTAACCATGTGTTGAAAAACGGCTCCGGATCCGTGCGCAGAAAGATCGACGAGGAGTTCGGCAACACGCTGAGTGTCAAGGACAAAAGAAGCCTTGCGACGCTGATTTATTATCCTCAGGAAAAGCTGGAGCTGGTCTGTCAGGAGGAAGAGGATCAGGATGTGCTGGAGGATTGGTTCAAGATCACGATTCACCGGCTGGTACAGATGACCAAACGCGTTTCTTCCAAATATACCCGCTCCAAGGTGCGCAAGGCGCTGCCCCACGATTTTTCCTATGTCATCGAAGAGCTGATTACCGAAAAAGAAGAAATTCAGGACAAAGAGCTTTACTATAACGAAATTATCAATACGATTATCCGGATCGGCAGGGCACCGGAGTGTATTATTGCGCTCTGTAACCTGATTCAGCGCCTTGTCATCGACCACCTGCATATCGTGGGCGATATCTATGACCGCGGCAAGGGACCTCATGTCATCATGGATACCCTGAGTGCATATCATTCTGTGGATATCCAGTGGGGAAATCACGATATTGTGTGGATGGGTGCAGCCAGCGGGCAGACGGCATGTATGGCGACAGTACTGCGTATTTCCGCCCGTTACGGCAACCTGGACACGCTGGAAGAGGGCTATGGTATTAACCTGATCCCCCTGGCGACTTTGCACTAAAGACCTATGAAAATTCGGACTGCAGCGTATTTTCCATCAAATACGGGGCAGATTACGATGTCAAGGACTTAAAGCTCGACATGATGATGCACAAGGCGATCGCCATCATTCAGTTCAAGCTGGAGGGACAGCTGATCCTGGCACATCCGGAATATCACATGGATGACCGGTTGCTGCTGGATAAGATCGACTTTGAAAAAGGAACTGTCCGCATCGGAGATAAGGAATATGAAATGCTGGGATTCTGATTTCCCGACTGTCGATCCGAAGGATCCGTATCGTCTGACGGCAGAGGAGGAGCAGGTAGTAGAGCGCTTGCGGCATGCCTTTGTTCATTGCGAGAAGCTCCAGAAGCATGTGCGCTTCCTGTTTGCCAAGGGCAGCATGTATAAGATCTTTAATTCCAATCTGCTCTATCATGGCTGTGTGCCGATGGACGAGGACGGAAATTTTGAACAGATCAATGTGTACGGCAAGCTTTGCAGCGGCAAAAAGCTTTACGAGGTGCTGGAAACCTATGCCCGCAAGGATATTACTCTCAGGATAAGGAAGAACGCAGAAAAGGGCGCGATACCCTCTGGTATATCTGGGCGGGTCCGAAGTCTCCGGTATTCGGCAAGGATAAAATGGCGACCTTTGAACGGTATTTCATCGCAGATAAGGAAACGCATAAGGAAACGAAAAACGCTTATTATCGCCTGTATGATAACGAAGAGATTTTAAATAAGATCCTGCGGGAATTTGGTCTGGATGAGCAGCGTTCCCACATTATTAACGGTCATGTTCCGGTGGAGATCAAGCGTGGGGAGACGCCGATCAAATGTAACGGAAAGTTACTGATTATCGATGGCGGCTTTTCCAAGGCTTATCAGGGAAAGACTGGAATCGCAGGCTATACCCTTGTTGCCAATTCTCACGGCATGAATCTGGTGGAGCATAGGCCCTTCGTTTCCGCAGAGGATGCGATCCGAAACGAAACGGACATGGTATCGGACAATATTCTGATCGAAACGGCAAAACGAAGAATTCTTGTGGCAGATACGGATATCGGACGCGAGCTAAAGGAGAGTATCGGGCATCTGGAAAAGCTTCTGAACGCTTATCGGGATGGTATTCTGATCGAAAAAGGAATCTGACCGGACAGACGCCATATCGTCCGGGTGTTTGGTGGACTTTTTGCTCTGACAGGAGGAAGCCTGCAGAATGATGCCTGTAAGCAGCAACAGGAGGATGGGACGGATGAGATAATTGCGTTTCATGAAATTCCTCGTTTCTGGGTGGATGTTATCGTTTTGAAACATACTCAGCGTGATCACGATTGCACAGGTATAAAAGCCTCAGCTCTACAGCACACTCGAATCCACATCCTACGTGATTGGTTATTTCGCACGCGGTTTTTTTGTCACAAAGCGCCTGCGGAATAGGGATTAAAATGCGGGACGCAGCGGCAGTGCCTGTATGCAGTATCTGCATGAAGACGGATTTTATACCCGGCGCGAAGCAGAACGTCCGGTCGGTTGTAGCATGAACAGCGCCGCAGACAGCGGCAGAATGGGAGCATCATGGAATTAAGACCCTGTATTGACATTCATAACGGCAAGGTAAAGCAGCTGGTGGGCGGCAGCATTCAGGATCAGGGAGACTCTGCGCAGGAGAATTATATTTCCAGCCAGGATGCGGCGTGGTACGCACGCCTGTTTCAGGAAAAGGGCTTGAAAAATGGTCATGTCATCCTGTTAAACAGCAAAGACAGCGCTTATTACGAGCAGACCAGGCAGCAGGCACTTTCCGCGCTGCAGGCATATCCGGGCGGATTGCAGGTCGGCGGCGGGATCACCGCAGAAAATGCCCGGGAGTATCTGGATGCAGGTGCATCCCATGTCATTGTGACATCCTATGTATTTCGAAATGGTGATATTTCATTTGAAAATCTGAACCGCATGATGGATACTGTCGGCAAAAAGCGTCTGGTTCTGGATCTGAGCTGCCGCAAGAAAGACGGGAAGTATTATATCGTGACGGATCGCTGGCAAACCTATACGAGGGTCGCGCTTTCGGAAGAAATTCTGACGATGCTGTATTCTTTTTGCGATGAATTTCTGATTCACGGAGTGGATGTGGAGGGAAAACGCAGCGGAATCGAGCAGGAGCTGATCGGGCTGCTGGGAAGATGGAATCGGATTCCGATCACCTACGCCGGAGGTGTCCGCAGTCTGGAAGATATCGAACAGATTCGAAAAGCCGGACAGAATAAAATTCATGTCACAGTCGGCAGCGCGCTGGACTTGTACGGCGGAGACCTGCCGTTTGAAAAAGTGCTGGCGGCGTGTGAACAGTAATGATGTAGAGGCGCAGTTTACCTGCGCCATTTGCAAAATCCCGTCTTGGATGCTTCCCGCTGTGCTGCAGGAGGAAATTGGAAAAATTTCAAACTGGGGATTGACTTTTTGACTGTAGTGAGGTACAGTATAGAAAACAAAGAGAAACCGATGAGAAAGAGGAGTACTCAGAGTCGCGAACATTACAGAGAGCTGCAGGCGGTGGGATTGCAGTATGGGAACATTTGAGGAATGGACTTTCGAGGCTGGCCCCGAACCAACAGTAGGTGCCGGCGGGATCCGGACCCGTTATCCGACCGGCGCATATGATAGTATGTGAACAGAGTGGACTGAAACAGTCAATTTGAGTGGCACCGCGATAATGAAACATTACCGTCTCAAGCAAAATGCTTGAGACGGTTTTCGTTTGTCTGGGAATAAATTTCCAGACAAACGAAGCCCTCCGGGCGGGAAGCTTCTCAAGCCACCACACTCGCATCCCCCTTCCTTTTCTTCTTTGTTTCAATCATCGTTTTTTTGGAAAAGGAGAACAACACAATGAAAAAGAAAGCAATGGCACTTACCGTAGCAGCAATGATGGCAGCAGCAATGATCACAGGATGCGGACAGACCGCAGCAACCACTGTTGAGACCGCAGCAGACACAACCGTACAGACAGAAGAGAGCACCGCTGATACGGAAAGCACAGCAGCAGATACAGCGGCGGCAGACGGCGAAAGTTACACAATCGGTATTTCCCAGTTCGCAGAGCACGGCTCTCTGGACAACTGCAGAACCGGTTTCCTGGAAGGCTTAAAAGAAGCGGGCATCGAAGAGGGCGTGAACCTGACTGTTCTGTTTGACAATGCGCAGGCAGACACCGCGACAGCGAGCATGATTTCCGATAACTACGTTTCTCAGAAAGTGGATCTGATCTGTGCGATCGCAACTCCGTCCGCAATGAGCGCATACAATTCCTGCCTGGACAGCGATATTCCTGTTATTTACACCGCTGTATCCGATCCGGTCAGCGCAGGACTTGCAAAAGAAGATAAGACACCGGAGGGCAACATCACCGGTACTGCAGATACGCTTCCGGTAGAAGCACAGCTGAAAATGATCCGCGAGGTGCTTCCGGATGCAACAAAGATCGGTATCCTGTATACAACAAGCGAAGCAAACTCTCTGAGCACGATTGAAACCTACAAAGAGCTGGCTGACGATTACGGCTTTGAAATCGTAGAATCCGGCATCAATACACTGGCAGACGTCGATATGGCAGCGGCTGACCTCGCAGCAAAGGTAGACTGCATTTCCAACCTGACAGACAATACCGTAGTACAGGGTCTGCAGACCGTTCTGGCAAAAGCGAGCGCAGCGGGCATCCCGGTATTTGGTTCTGAAGTAGAACAGGTAAAGAACGGTTGCCTGGCAGCAGAAGGTATCGACTATGTAGCACTTGGCAAACAGACCGGAGCGATGGCAGCAAAGGTATTAAAGGGCGAGGCAGAGGCTTCCGACATGCCTTATGAAGCATGTGAGGGTGCAAACCTTTATATTAACACAGAAGTAGCAAGTGATCTTGGCATCACTTTCCCGGAAAACTACGAAGCGGACGCTGCAGAGGTTTTTGAAACCGTTACAGTAGAATAAAAGGACAGAAAGAAAAAGCAGGAGGTTCTGACATGGAACTGGTCATCAGTACACTCGAACAGGGTATGATCTACGGGATCATGGCGCTGGGAGTATATATCACTTATAAAATACTGGATTTCCCGGATCTGACGGTAGACGGCAGCTTTCCGATGGGAGCAGCGATTACGGCAGTCATGATTACAAATGGGGTTCCGGCAATTCTTACGCTTCCGGTGTGTTTCCTTGTAGGAGCGCTGGCAGGTGTACTGACTGGTCTGATCCATGTAAAGCTCAAGGTAAGAGACCTGCTGAGCGGCATCATTATGATGACCGCTCTTTACACCGTCAATTTGCGGATCGCAGGCAGGGCGAACCTTCCGTTTTATAAAGAAGTAACTGTATTTGATAATAGTCTGGTCAACGGAATCTGCCGGGGAGCACTGGCGTCCTGGAAAATCGTACTCGTGATGGTTGTCATTACAGTTGTGGTAAAAGTGCTTTTAGACGCTTATCTAAAAACCGGATCCGGCTTTCTGCTCCGCGCAGTCGGCGATAACGCGTCGATTGTAACGGCGATGGGATGTGACCGTGGTAAAGTAAAAATTCTCGGACTTGCAATTGCAAACGGTCTGGTTACGTTGAGCGGATGCCTGTTTGCACAGCAGCAGCGCTGCTTTGAAATTTCGGTCGGAACCGGAACTGTGGTGGTCGGACTTGCGAGTGTAATTATCGGAACGAGTCTGTATCAGAAGTTAGAAGGAATCGGATCGATTTCCAAGGCGCTTCACAACGTGCGGGTTGGCATGGTAACGTTCAGCGTTGTGATCGGATCCATCCTTTACAAAGCCTGCGTTGCGATTGCACTTCGCATGGGATTAAAATCTACAGACTTAAAGCTGATTACGGCGGTACTGTTTTTAGTCATTCTGGTTGTCAGCATGGAACGAAAGGGGCGGAAAAATGCTTGAACTTTCCCATATCGATAAATATTATAATCCGGGCTCGGTCAATGAAATGTGCCTGTTTCAGGATTTTAACCTGACGATTCCAGACAGCCAGTTCGTGTCGGTGGTCGGCAGCAACGGCTCCGGCAAGACCTCCATGCTGAACCTGATCTGCGGCAGCATTTCGGCGGACGCAGGAAAGGTCATCGTAAACGGAACTGATATCACCGGTCAGAAAGAATATATGCGCCACCGCAAAATCGGCAGAGTATACCAGAACCCTTCTGCCGGGACGTGCCCGAATATGACGGTGCTGGAAAATATGGCGGTTGCGGATCTGAAAGAAAAAGGTTACGGATTGAACCGCTGTGTCAGAAAGAGCCGGGAAAATGCGTACCGCGAGATGCTTTCCGGTCTTGGACTTGGTCTGGAAGACAAGCTGGAAACAAAGGTCGGTTCCCTTTCCGGCGGACAGCGTCAGGTACTGGCGCTTCTGATGGCGACGATGACACCGATTGATTTCCTGATTCTGGATGAGCATACGGCGGCACTGGATCCCAGAACAGCGGAAATTGTCATGAAGCTGACGGATCAGATCGTCCGGGAAAAGAAAATGACGACGGTTATGGTAACGCACAACCTGCGCTATGCATTGGAATATGGGGACCGTATCCTGATGATGCATCAGGGAAAAATCGTTCTGGATAAAGTTGGGGAAGAAAAGAACCGGCTCAACACGGACGAGATCATGGGTATTTTCAACCGAATCAGCGTAGAGTGCGGAAACTGAGGCTGTTCGGATCAAAAAAAGGCAGGACAATGAGAGACAATATCAAAAACTCATTGTCCCGCCCTTTTTTTATGGCAATAGATTGTTTACAGAGTTTGCATTCGTATTACTACCGTATTTTTCACCGTTGACGGCGCATGCGCGGGACGATATAATACGGATATCGAAAGGTTTTTGGGCGTTCTATACAATAGCGTGTACGCTTGGCGGACATTCTATTGTCCTGTATAATCGCTGGCGGCGATCTGCCGCGGGCTGCGGATATTCTGACCGCAGGGAAATTCAAAGAGCAATCATTGTTCCGGTCTTTGGAGAGAGACGGGAGGACGGATGGCGTATATCACGTCGTGGTATTGGAATAAAGGAGATTTTCGCAAGGTAAATGAGGATTCTTTTACGCTGCAGCGAGTTCGTACACGCAAAAAGGAGCTCATATTTGCTGCGGTCTGCGACGGAATCGGCGGACTGCGGGCAGGAGAATGCGCGAGCGGTCTGGTTGCAGAGCAGCTGACGGAATGGTTTTACCGGGAGGGTTTTTGGAAAATGCGCTCTCTTTTCTGGACAAAACAGATGAAAAAGCGGGTACTCGACGCGCTTTTAGACATGCAGGAAAAGCTGGAGCGCTGCGAGCGGGAGGAAAAAATCTGCAGCGGAACGACGGTAACGATGGTGTTTGTTCGCGGACGCAGATTTGTACTGGTGCATCTCGGGGACAGCAGGGCGTATCAGCTTTGCCGCAAACGCTGCTTAAATCGGGAAAAACAGACCGGAACCAGGCAGCTTTCACAGGATCATGAAGAGGGCGGCGTGCTGCGCCGCTGCGTCGGGGCGTTTGGGCTGGAAGTGCCGCAATTGTATACAGGAACGCTGGGCGACGGGGACATGCTACTGTTGTGTACGGACGGATTTTATAAAAAAGCGCCGCCGGATTTTTTTCGAATCTGCCTGTACGAGGAACGGGAAGCAGGGCAACTGTATCGGCGGCTGAAAGGAATTGGGAGCTTTTTGACGGCCCAGGGGGAAAAGGACAATATGACAGCGGTACTGATCGGATATGAAAAGGAGGAATCTGTCTGGAAAAAGAACGGAAAATCGGTGAAAAATACATTTTAAAAGGAGAAACAGCGAGCGGGGGAACCGGAACCGTTTACCGGGCGTATGATCTGCGCCTGCAAAAGATCTGGGCAGCAAAAAAGGTCGGACGGGATTTTCCGATCCGGGAAGAATTTACGATGGGAAAGCTGGCTGATTTAGCGTTTCCGGGGATTGTGGATGTAGTAGAACAGGAGGAAGAGCGCTTTTTAATTATGGAATGGATTGAGGGGGAAACGCTTGCGGCGCAGATGGAACGGGATGGCGCCTTTGCAGAAGAAACGGTGATCGAGATCGGGATCTGTCTGGCAAAAGCGATTCAGAAGCTTCACCAGATGCAGCCACCGCTTTTGTATTTGGACTGCAAGCCGTCAAATGTGATGAAGGATTCCGATGGAAAAATCAGGCTGATCGATTTTGGCAGCGCGCTGGAAGCGCATACACCCGTGACAAAAGGCATTTCCGCGAGTCCCGGATATGCGGCACCGGAGCAGCTGAGCCGGGAAACCGAAAAGCGCTGTGTGGATGTCCGGACAGATGTGTTCGGTCTGGGACGGACACTGTATGCGCTTTTGTGCGGGGCAGACCTTTCCAGACCGCCTTATGCGTTTGCGTCCCTGAAAAGCCGCTGTCCGCAGGTTGGCGATGAGCTGGAACAGATTATCATGCGTGCCACAGCCAGGGAGCCGGAAGCACGGTTTCAGACGATGGAGGCTTTTTTGCAGGTGCTTTTGGCGTTACAGGAGGCTTGCACGGTAGATGATACAGGAAAGAAAGCACCGTTTTGGCAGAAAGTGCGTCGGAAGAAGACGGCGGACTGTGAAGTGCTGCAGAGCGTTCTCAGGACGGCAAAACCGATGGGAAGGTGGATGTTTGCACTGCTGGCGGCGGTTCTGATGCTGCAGGGGAGCGACCGTAGCTGCGAAGGCGGCAGGCGTAGATCGTGCAGCCGGAAAAATTCCGATCACCCTGCGGGATGGCAGTCTGCGAAAGCTCCTGATAAAAGAAAATGCCGCACTGTATACAGAAAAGCCGGTGTTTCTGGAATTAAACCCAAACACCCTTGGATGCGGGGACGAGGTGCGGGTTATGCTGAGTCTGTACAGTAGAAACGAAAAAATCGGAGAGTATGAGCTTGTGATGGGCCAGAAGCGCTGATGCGAAAAAGGTGCAGGGGCTTCCTTAAACCGGATGCATTTCGGGCGATGCACAGCTGTAGCGAGACGGCATTTTCGGGAGAAGTCTGTACGTCGGGCAGCAAAATTCGTTCGCCGGAAACCGATTGCACTGCCTGTGGGGAAGTGTTAAAATAAAAATAACTGGGCTTTTGAACAAAAAGAACGCGGAAGCGATAAAACGGAGGGCATTATGTACAGAGATCATACCAAAGTCGTAAAAATTGGAAACCGTGTAATCGGAGGCGGCAATCCGATCTTGATTCAGTCGATGACCAACACGCCGACCGAGGATGTGGCGGCGACGGTTGCGCAGATTCACAGACTGGAAGAGGTTGGTTGTGAAATTATCCGCTGCACCGTACCGACGCTGGAAGCTGCGAAAGCGATTTCTGAGATCAGAAAGCAGATTTCCATTCCGTTGGTTGCAGACATTCATTTCGATTATAAGATGGCAATCGCCGCGATGGAAAACGGAGCGGATAAAATCCGGATCAATCCCGGAAACATCGGCGGTGCAGACCGTGTAGCGGAAGTAGTGCGTGTTGCAAGGGAACGCAATATTCCGATCCGTGTCGGCGTAAACAGCGGTTCCCTCGAAAAAGATCTTGTAGAAAAATATCATGGCGTAACGGCAGAGGGGATTGTAGAGAGTGCGCTGGATAAGGTGCATATGATCGAAGATCTTGGCTATGACAACCTGGTTATCAGCATCAAGTCCTCCGATGTTATGATGTGCGTGCATGCGCATGAGCTGCTGGCAGGAAAGACACCTTATCCGCTGCATGTCGGCATTACGGAATCCGGTACGGTTCTTTCCGGTAATATCAAGTCTGCGATTGGTCTGGGATTGATTTTAAATCAGGGAATCGGCGATACGATCCGTGTATCCCTGACAGGGGATGTTGTAGAAGAGATCAAATCTGCGAAGCTGATTTTGCGGACGCTGGGACTGCGCAAAGGCGGTATTGAGGTTGTCAGCTGTCCGACCTGCGGACGCACGAAGATCGACCAGATCAGCCTCGCGAATCAGGTAGAAGCGCTTGCAGCGCAGTTCCCGAACCTGGATATCAAGGTTGCAGTCATGGGCTGTGTCGTAAACGGACCCGGCGAAGCAAAGGAAGCGGACCTGGGTATTGCAGGCGGCATCGGAGAAGGTCTGCTGATCAAAAAAGGGCAGATCATCCGCAAGATTCCGGAGGCAGAATTTATTCCGACTCTGCGGTATGAACTGGAGCACTGGAACGAACAGTAATCGTTTTTGGTGTAAAAGTATTTACGAAAATGGAGAGTAAAATGACCAAAGGTTTCATGGAAGTATTTCCGGAGCTTGTTCTGGAACAGGAAGTACGGGCATTGTTTGAAAAAGTAAAGGTAGAACGGGTGACGACCACGCGGCAAAAGGATCTGATCAGGGTGTATATCAGCTGCGGGCGCCTGATCCCCAAAACAGTTATTTTCCGGGTAGAGGAAGAGATTGCAAGGCAGCTGTTTCCGAACTGCAATATCACGATCAAAATTCAGGAAAAATTTCAGCTGTCCGCCCAGTACAACCTAAAGAGCCTGCTGGAAACCTATCAGGAGAGCATTTTACTGGAATTAAAGGAATGCAGCCCAGTGGAATACAGTCTGTTCAAATCAGCCAATATTTCCTTCCCGGATGAGGGGAAGCTGGTGTTGGAAGTGCCGGATACGGTAATCGCGCATGAACGCTGTCCTGAGCTTGTCCGCATTCTGGAAAAAATTTGCTGTGAACGGTGCGGAATCCCGATGGAGGCGGTCGCACATTACTGTCAGCCGAAGGAAAATCCGAGAAAAGCGGAGGAAGAGATTGCACTGGCAAGAAAAGTGGCGATGATTGCCGCGAAAGCGGGTGCTCGTCCGGCTGCGACGGACTATGGCATGAGCCAGGAGCAGTTCGCCAGCGTAATGAGCGGCGGATACAGCACGTCCGGTAACGATGGGCAGCCGCAGTATGCAGGCGGACAGGATGGCACCGCATGCAATGCTGTACAGAACGCAGACGGAAGCGCAGCGCAGTATGGTGCAGCAGGGATCGCAGGGCAAAATGGTGCGATGCCGGGCGACAGGGCAGAAGGCAGTATGCAGGCTGGCGGTATGGATGCCGGCTATGAAGCATACCTTGCGTCCATGGGCGCAGCTGCGCAGGAAGCTCCGTTTGAGGGCGGAACGATGGTTCCTGCGGAGGCAGCGGCAGCAGCGAATCGGATGCGCCCGGATGCACCGGCAGCAGGGCAGAGTGCTCCGGCAATGGGACAGACGGCAGCTCCTGCGGCAGGCACGAACGGTACCGCATCGGCTGGCGGCAGAAATGCGGGCGGACAGAGCAAATACGGCAAAGGCAAATTCAACCGGGAGGGGCGTGGCGATTATCGCCGCGGCGTTAAAAAAAGTGACAATCCGGATGTGCTTTACGGACGGGATTTTGACGAAGAAGCAATCCCGATCGAGGAGATCATCGGTGAGATGGGAGAGGTTGTTATCCGCGGCAAAATCATCGCAATGGATCAGCGTGAAATTCGCAACGAGCGGACAATCCTGATTTTTGACGTGACGGATTTTACTGACACGATGACCATCAAAATTTTTACCTTAAATGAACAGCTGGCAGAGGTAAAAGAGGGGATCAAGCCCGGCGCTTTTGTCAAAATCAAGGGTCTGACGATGGTGGACAAGTTTGACGGCGAGCTGACGGTCGGTTCGATTGTCGGGGTAAAAAAGATTTCGGATTTTACCACGTCGAGAATGGATCATTCCGTGCGCAAGCGTGTGGAACTGCACTGCCACACAAAAATGAGCGATATGGACGGTGTATCCGAGGTAAAGGATATTGTCAAGAGGGCGTATCAGTGGGGACATCCGGCGATCGCAATCACGGATCACGGCGTCGTACAGTCATTTCCGGATGCAAACCATCTGTTGGATGACCTCTGGAAAGCGGAGAAAGAAAAGCGTAAGGCTGCAGGAGACGAAAATCCGGACAGAAATGATTTCTTTAAAGTAATTTATGGATGTGAAGCGTATCTGGTGGATGATTTGAAGGAAATCGTAACCGGAGATAAGGGTCAGGTATTACGGGATTCCTATGTGGTATTTGATATCGAGACAACCGGCTTTTCGCCGGTTAAAAACCGGATTATCGAGATCGGTGCGGTCAAGGTGGTGGAAGGAAAGATTGTGGACAGGTTTTCCACCTTTGTCAATCCCGTGTGCCGATTCCGTTTCGAATTGAGCAGCTGACAAGTATTAACGATGAAATGGTCATGGATGCACCGGGGATTGAAGAAGTGCTGCCGGAGTTCTTGAAATTCTGCGAGGGTACGATTTTTGTCGCCCATAATGCGAATTTCGATATGAGCTTTATTATGGAAAATGCGGCGCAGTTAAATATCGAGCTGCATCCTACATATGTGGATACAGTCGGCATTGCGCGCGTGCTTTTGCCGCATCAGGCGAAGCATACGCTGGATGCGGTCGCAAAAACGATGGGTGTTTCCCTGGAAAATCATCACCGCGCAGTGGACGATGCGGAAGCAACGGCGGAAATTTTCGTAAAATTTATTCCGCTTCTGGAGCAGCGCAACTGTCACACCCTTGCGGATGTGAACCATTTGGGAGATTCCAGCCCGGATATTGTAAAGAAGACTGTTTTCCTACCATGCGATTATCCTTGCGAAAAACGATGTGGGGCGGGTAAATCTGTACCGTCTGGTGTCGGAGTCTCATCTGACTTACTTTCATAAACACCGCGAATTCCCAAGAGTCTGCTGATGAAGTACCGGGAGGGACTGATACTGGGCAGTGCGTGCGAGGCAGGCGAGTTGTACCGTGCCCTGCTGGATGAAAAGTCGGATGCGGAAATTGCGCGGATCGTGAAATTTTATGATTATCTGGAAATCCAGCCGACCGGCAACAACATGTTCATGATCCATTCCGACAAGATTGAAAATGTCAACTCGGTTGAGGATATTCAGAATATCAACCGAAAGATCGTCGCTGGGCGAGCAGTTCCACAAGCCGGTAGTAGCTACCTGCGACGTGCATTTCCTGGATCCCGCAGACGAGGTCTACCGTCGTATCATCATGGCGGGCCGAGGATTTAAGGATGCGGATGATCAGGCACCGCTATATCTGCGCACGACAGAAGAAATGCTGGAGGAGTTTCAGTATCTCGGCAGTGAAAAGGCAGAGGAGGTTGTCATTACCAATACCAATATGATTGCGGATCAGATCGAGACGATTGCTCCGGTGCGCCCGGATAAATGTCCTCCGGTCATTCCCGACAGTGATAAGACACTGACGGAGATCTGTTACCGCAGGGCGCATGAGCTTTATGGGGAAGAGCTGCCGCAGATCGTTGTGGACCGTCTGGAAAAGGAGCTGAACTCTATTATCAAAAACGGATTTGCCGTAATGTATATCATTGCGCAGAAGCTGGTTTGGAAATCGGTGGAGGACGGCTATCTGGTTGGCTCCAGAGGTTCTGTCGGTTCTTCACTGGTGGCGTTCATGGCGGGGATTACGGAGGTAAATTCCCTGAGTGCCCATTATCGGTGCCCAGTGAAATGCCATTATTCGATTTTGACCCCGGAGGTTAAAGCCTTTGCCGGAAACGGCGGCTGTGATATGCCGGATAAAATGTGCCCGGTCTGCGGAGAAAAGCTGATTAAGGACGGATTCGATATTCCTTTCGAGACGTTCCTTGGATTTAAGGGAGACAAGGAGCCGGATATCGACTTGAATTTCTCCGGTGAGTATCAGAGTAAGGCGCATAAATATACCGAGGTTATCTTCGGCGCGGGACAGACCTTCCGTGCCGGAACCATTGCAACCCTGGCGGATAAAACGGCCTTCGGTTATGTGAAGAATTATTTTGAAGAACGCGGAAGCAAGAAACGAAACTGCGAAATCAACCGGATTGTACAGGGCTGTACGGGCGTGCGCCGAAGCACGGGACAGCATCCCGGCGGTATCGTCGTTTTGCCGGTGGGAGAGGACATCAACTCCTTTACGCCGGTGCAGCATCCCGCAAACGATATGACAACGGATACGGTAACGACACATTTTGATTATCATTCCATCGACCACAACCTGTTGAAACTCGATATTCTCGGACACGATGATCCGACGATGATTCGTATGCTGCAGGATCTGACGGGGGTTGATCCGACGAAGATCCCGCTGGACGATCCGCAGGTTATGAGCCTGTTTCAGAATACGTCGGCGCTCGGAATCACACCCGATCAGATTGACGGCTGCCCGGTTGGTTCTCTGGGCATCCCGGAGTTTGGTACAGATTTCGTTATCCAGATGCTTCTGGACACCAAGCCGCAGTGCTTTTCCGACCTGATTCGAATCGCCGGATTAGGACATGGTACGGATGTGTGGCTTGGCAACGCACAGACGCTGATTCAGGAAGGCAAGGCGACGATTTCCACGGCGATCTGTTGTCGAGACGATATCATGATTTATCTGATCAACATGGGCATGGACCCGAGCCTTTCCTTCACGACGATGGAGAGTGTGCGGAAGGGGAAAGGCTTAAAGCCGGAAATGGAAGAAGCGATGAAGGCGGTTGGTGTGCCGGACTGGTATATCTGGTCCTGTAAGAAGATCAAGTACATGTTCCCGAAAGCCCATGCGGCGGCTTACGTTATGATGGCGTGGCGAATCGCCTACTGTAAGGTAAATTATCCGCTGGCTTATTATGCGGCGTATTTTTCGATTCGTGCATCCGCCTTTTCCTATGAAATCATGTGTCAGGGACAACAGCATCTGGAAGCGGTCATGGCGGATTACAAGAAGCGTTCGGACAGCCTTTCCCAGAAAGAGCAGGCGTCGTTAAAGGATATGAAGCTCGTGCAGGAAATGTATGCGCGCGGCTTTGAATTTTTGCCCATCGATTTGTTTAAAGCACATTCCCGCAATTTCCAGATCATGGACGGTAAAATCATGCCGTCGTTAAACAGCATTGACGGTCTGGGCGAAAAGGCGGCGGACGCCATCGTGGAAGCGGCGAAAAAAGGACCGTTTTTGAGCAAGGATGATTTCCGGGAACGTTCCAAGGCGAGTAAGACGATTGTGGAGCTTCTGGATACGCTGGGCATTCTTGGGGATCTGCCGGAGTCCAACCAGATCAGTCTGTTTGATTTTATGGTTGGCTGACGGAAGCTGGAAGAATGAAAATGGAAGAATATATCAGAGGAATCCCGTCCGGACTGCTGACTGCACAGCTTGGGGAGCGGGAAATTCAGGTGGTCGGGATTTCGGAAAACGGATTTGAGTTTCGACTGGAAAAAAAGGCGGCAAGGCAGCTTTTGACAGATGCTGTGCTGGCACAGCACCAGGTTTTGCGAGATGCCGTACCGTCGCAGCGCTGCATAGTGACACCGTTTTGCAAGGTGTGCTTTTACGATCTGGAGCAGGCACTCTGGCAGGAACTTGTGCTGACAGAGTATGGGCTGGAAAAAGCACCCGCTTTGTCACAGACCGGGCACAGGGAGAAGCTGTGCGCTGCCTCCTTTTATCAGCTTTATCGGGTCTGCGTAACTTCGCCGGAGTTTCGGATTGCTGTGCAGAAGCTTCTTTTTGCAATATACCCGCTACATCCATCTGAAGCTGGAAGAGGATGACGCTAGGCTTGCAGAGGCAACGGTTGGTTATCCGGTGAAATTAGAGGATTGCTTTGCCGACAGCCTGGAAGAGCAGAAACGAAAATGGTTTGCGCAGACGGACTGGGAGGCGGTTTTGCGTCCGTATCCGTCTTACGCGCTGGAGCTGGACAGACCGGAATGGTATGAGACATATTTAAAAGAAAGCCTGTCGGATTTTATGGCAGATTACTGGAAGGAAAACAACGTTGCCAGCGCGTTTTACGCAAAACGCCTGCCGGATCGGATTTACCTTGGAAATCAATTCTGCCGTCTGCTCTTTCCAAAGAAAGAAATACTGTTTGCCCTGCTCGAAAAGGCGCGGAGCGAGAGGCTTGGCGTGACAGTTTCGTTTGCATGCCAGCCGGAGGTCAGTTTAAAGGAAGCGGAACAGCTTCTGGAAAGCCTGCGAAGCTGGTGTCAGAAAAACGGATCGATCGAGATCGTCGTCAATGACTGGGGGATGGCGCAGCTTGCAGGCAGATATCCGGAGCAGTTTGAGCTGTGCATGGGAACACTTCTTAATAAACGGAAAAAAGATCCGCGGCTTTCCTATTTAAAAAGCCGCCTGCCGGACAAGGACACCGGACTTTTGGCAGAGAACAGCCTGAATGCAGATTTTTATCAAAAGGCACTGGAAAAAAGCCTTGGATTTGTGCGCTATGAATGGGAAAGCTGTGGGTATCCGCAAAAATTCCCGGAAGGAAAAAACAGCCTGCATCTTCCGTTTTATCAAACGAACACATCGCAATACTGTACCCTTTATGCGCAGTACAGAGAGCACAACAGGGGACGGCAGTATCTACAGACGGAATGTCCCGGATATTGTCAGATGCAAGCGTTTTTATACCCGGAGCATCTGCATATGACAGGAAGCTACAATTCGTTGTTTGCGCTGGATCAGACGGTTTTGCGGGCGCTGGAGACGGGCAGTGTGGAAAACGCAGCGTTTAGGAAGGAAGAACAGGGGGTGCAGCCTGACCGCGCGGTGCTGAATCTGCTTTGAGCGCAATGCGCGGCATGGAGGTCACACATGGAACTTACAGCGGGGCTTGGCTCGGTTGACGATTATATCCGATATATCGAAGCGGGAGCGGACGAATGCTTCTGCGGTTACATTCCCTATGCATGGGACAGAAAGTACGGGACGGTTCTGTCCTTAAACCGTAGGGAGGTGCGATGCTGCAGCGTGCAGCTGGGTGCATTTTCGGAGCTGGAAATTCTGGCGGCGATGGTGCGGGCGTATCAAAAGCCCGTGCAGCTGACGTTTAATTCGCTGTACTATCTTCCACGGCAGTATCCGGAAATCGCAGAGATAATTCAAAAATGTATGGAAATCGGTTTTTGGGATTATATTATCGCAGACCCGGCGCTGATTTTATATCTTCGGCAGCAAAAGATCGACTGTCGGATTTCGTTAAGCGGCGAGGTTGGAGAAATCAACAGCGCGATGACAGGATTGTTTGAGCAGATGGAAATCAGCAGAATCATCTTTCCAAGGAAGATGCGACCGAAGGATATGGCGGTTGTGGCGCAGGCATGTGCCAAAAGAAGTTCCGGATTGGAAAACATGAAATATGAAGCGTTTGCATTAAATGAGCTGTGTCAGTTTTCCGGGGCATTCTGCAATTCCCTGCACTGTGACGAGATGGGATATTTGTGCCGCGTGCCGTATCGGGTCGGTGTAGGGAAGAGCCAGCGGAAGGACAGCATCCTTATCGATCACAAAGAATGGGACGGTACCGCGTCTTCAAGGGAATATACCTCAGAGGCCAGACAGTGCGGCGACACATGGAATTCACCGGAATCAGATTTCGATGCTCCAATCCTGGGCGAAAGTGGCTGTGGGCTGTGTGCGCTCTATGATCTGGGTCAGGCGGGAATTACCCATCTGAAAATTGTAGGCAGAGGAAACCACCCGGACCGGATGGTGGAAGACATCCGGGCGATGAAGCGTGCGTTGGAGATCCTGGATGCCTCCAAAGACCGGTTGGTCAAGCGGTTAAGACGTCGCCCTCTCACGGCGAAAACAGGGGTTCGATTCCCTATCAGCTGCTCTTTGAAAATTGGAAATTTTTCAAAAAGGATAAAGATTTTCCAAGCTTCAGGAAGAACAGGATAACAGTTATGGCTGATTGGTCAAGCGGTTAAGACGTCGCCCTCTCACGGCGAAAACAGGGGTTCGATTCATAACACAGACAACTGAATAAGGAAGGTGAAGGAATGTCAAAAAGAGAAACATACGAAGCGAAGACAGAAGAAATTCTGCTTCCGATCGCGGAGGAAAACGGCGTGGAAATCTACGACGTGGAGTATGTGAAAGAAGGCAGCGACTGGTATCTGCGTGCCTACATCGACAAACCGGACGGCGTCAACATCGGTGACTGCGAGGCAGTAAGCCGCGCGTTGTCCGACAAACTGGATGAAGCCGATTTTATCGAGGACGCCTATATTTTGGAAGTGAGCTCACCGGGGCTGGGCAGGACGCTGAAAAAGGATAAGCATCTGGAAAAGAGCCTGGGCGAAGAAGTGGAAATCAGATTGTATAAGCCGGTGGATAAATGCCGGGAATTTACAGGCGTATTAAAAAGCTACGATGCGGACAGCATTACGATTGATACAGCAGAAAAGGAAATGACATTTGCCAGAAAAGAGATTGCACTGATCCGTCTGGCGCTGGATTTTTAAACAGACGACAAAGCAGCGGAATGGAGGATGAAATGAATAAGGAATTAAAGGAAGCGTTGGATGTACTGGAGAAAGAGAAAGAGATCAGCAAAGAGACTCTGTTCGAAGCGATCGAAAACTCTCTGCTCACAGCCTGCAAACAGCATTTCGGCAAAGCGGATAATGTAAAGGTGGAAATCGACCGGGATACCTGTGATTTTCTCTGCTATGCGGAGAAAGAGGTTGTTCCGACACAGGACGACGTGGAGGATGAATGCCTGCAGATCGCTCTGGAGGATGCAAAGCAGATTTCCCACAGAGCGCAGGTTGGAGACATAATCCATGTGGAGATTAAGTCTAAAGAATTCGGCCGTATTGCAACACAGAATGCGAAAAATGTCATTCTGCAGAAGATCCGGGAAGAAGAGAGAAGCGTTGTATACAATCAGTATTTCGAAAAGGAAAAAGACGTCGTAACCGGCGTTGTACAGCGTTATCTGGGCCGCAACATCAGCATCAACCTGGGCAAGGCGGACGCAATCTTAAACGAGAGTGAGCAGGTAAAGGGCGAAGTGTTCAAGCCGACCGAGAGAATTAAGGTTTATATTCTTGAAGTAAAGAACACTCCCAAGGGACCTCGTATTTTAGTCAGCCGTACCCATCCGGAGCTTGTAAAACGTCTGTTTGAAGAAGAAGTAACAGAAATCCGCGACGGCGTTGTAGAGATCAAGAGCATCGCCCGTGAGGCTGGCAGCCGTACCAAGATCGCAGTATGGTCGAACAATCCGAACGTAGACGCAGTCGGCGCCTGTGTCGGTATGAACGGTTCCCGTGTCAATGCGATCGTAGATGAGCTGCGCGGCGAAAAGATCGATATCGTAAACTGGGATGAAAACCCCGGCAACCTGATCCAGAACGCGCTGTCCCCTGCAAAGATCGTTGCAGTATTTGCAGATCCCGACGAGCGCACCGCAAAGGTAGTCGTACCGGATTATCAGCTGTCCCTGGCGATCGGCAAAGAAGGACAGAACGCACGCCTGGCAGCGCGTCTGACCGGCTACAAGATCGATATCAAGAGCGAGACACAGGCAAAGGATGCTCCTGGCTTCCGTTACGAGGATTATCTGGATGACGGATATGACGACGAGGAAGAAGAGTACGAGGACGATTACGAAGAAGGCGCTGAGGAAGCACTGGAAGATACACAAGAGCCTGCAGCAGCCGAGGAAGACGGCGAGGGCAGCGATGAATAAAAAGATCCCCATGAGACAGTGCGTGGGCTGCGGCGAAATGAAAAACAAGCGCGAAATGATGCGCGTGCTCAAGACGCCGGAGGGACCGATCGTGCTGGATGCGACGGGAAGGAAGAACGGACGCGGTGCCTATCTGTGCAAAAGTCTGGACTGCCTGAAAAAGGCGAGAAAGAACCGCGGACTGGAGCGTTCCTTCCAGATGAGTATTCCGGATGAGGTTTACGACAGCCTGGAAAAGGAGTTTGGTGAGAGTGAAACCGAATAAGGTATTTTCCCTGCTGGGGCTTGCGACGAGAGCAGGACGGACGGCAAGCGGGGAGTTCATGACAGAAAAATCTGTCAAGAACAAAACCGCAGCGCTGGTGATCGTCGGCACAGACGCTTCAGCGAATACAAAGAAAAATTTCCGGGACATGTGCAGCTTTTATCATGTACCGTATTATGAATACGGGACGAAGGAAGAGCTGGGACATGCGATGGGAAAAGAAATGCGTGCATCCCTGGCGGTAACAGACGCCGGGTTTGCCAAAACCTTAAACCGGTATCTGGAAACGGAAATGAAGGAGACGGAGGGAAATGAATGGCAAAAATAAAGGTGCACGAGCTCGCAAAGGAGCTTGAAATAAAGAGCAAAGACGTCATTACTTTTTTACAGGAAAAGGGCGTGGACGTTAAGGCAGCGCAGAGCTCAATCGAGGGCGATGCGGTAGAATGGGTAAAAAAGAAGTTCGCAGCTGCAAATAAGGAGCCGTCCGATCAAAAGGACAGCAGCAGGATAGGGCAGGCAGCGCAGACAGAAAGGAAGGCGCAGGTGGAGAAAGCGGAAACGGCAGAAAAGACGACGCAGACTGCGGCAGTACAGGCTGAGGGCCGGGAGGAACAGACAACGGATAAACAGGATATGAACAAAGAAGTTGCAGGACAGGACAGTCAGGCAAAGGCACATAAAAAAGCAAAGACGATCATTGTAGTGAACAATCCCCAGAACAGCCGGATGAAGAACGGCAATTCCGGAAACAATGACAGAAGAAATAATAATGGAAACGGTGCAAAAAATGACGGGCGCAGAAATGATGGAAACAGAGGAAGTCAGAACCGTCAGGGTAACAGAAACAACAATGGCATGCGTATGGAAAGCAGACCGCTGATCAAGCCCCTGACCAAGCCTTCCCAGCCCGTTATGCCGGATGAGAAGCTTTTGAGCAGAGAGCGTGCGGCCAAGGAAGCGGCAGCAAAGGCTGCAGCAGAAGCAGAACGTGCAGCAAAGGCAGCTGAAATCGAAGCACAGAAAAAAGAAGAGGCTGCGGCAAAGGAACGTCTGGAGAAGAGCATGGAACGCCCTCAGAGAACCGAGCAGCGCGACAACCGCACTGAAAGAACAGACCGCACCGAAAGAACAGATCGTTCCGATAACAGAAATTCTGGAAACAGAAACGGAGACAGACCCGGTTACAACCGTGACAACAGAAACGGAGACAGACCTGGCTACAACCGCGACAACAGAAATGGAGACAGACCTGGCTACAACCGTGACAACAGAAACGGAGACAGACCCGGTTACAACCGTGATAACAGAAACGGTGACAGAAACCAGTCTGCCCGCAGAGATGGTCAGGGTCAGGAAAGGACATCCGGTTATGGAGCAAGAAGAGACCAGAACCGTCCGGGTAATAACGGCGGTGCAAGAGATAATCAGGGCTATAATCGCCCTGCAGGCGGTGGCCGCCCTGGTGCGGGCAATAACCGTCCTGGTTCAAATGGCGGACGCCCTCAGAACGGCGATGGACGGCAGGACAATCGATTCCGCAAGCCGGCAGCAGGCAAAGGCTTTGCAGCAGAAGCTCCGGCAAAGGATACGGAAAAGCGCAGAGACGATCGCCGTCTTAACCAGCAGGAGCGCGACAAGAAATCGAGAAGAGACGCGATTTACGAAGAAGACGGCGCAGCAGCACTGAAAAATGCAAAGAAGGCAGGACGCTTTATCAAGCCCGAACCCAAGCCGGTTGAACCGGAAGAGACCATCAAGGTAATCACCGTCGGCGACAACATTACGATCAAAGAACTGGCGGAAAAGATGAAGATGCAGCCTGCAGCCATCATCAAGAAGCTGTTCCTGGAGGGCAAGATTGTAACTGTGAACCAGGAAATCTCCTATGAAGACGCGGAAAACATCGCAATCGACTACGACATCATCTGCGAGAAGGAAGTCAAGGTTGACGTCATTGAAGAGTTGTTAAAAGAGGATGAGGAAGCAGACGAGGATATGGTTTCCAGACCGCCTGTCATCTGTGTTATGGGTCACGTTGACCACGGTAAAACCTCTTTGCTGGATGCGATCCGTAAGACGAACGTAACAGACCGCGAGGCAGGAGGCATCACGCAGCATATTGGTGCGTACACCGTACAGATCAATGGTCAGGCGATTACCTTCCTGGATACACCCGGACATGAAGCGTTCACTGCAATGCGTATGCGCGGCGCGAATGCGACCGATATTGCAGTTTTGGTTGTTGCGGCAGACGACGGCGTAATGCCCCAGACGGTAGAAGCAATCAACCATGCAAAAGCTGCCGGAATTGAAATTATCGTTGCAGTCAACAAGATCGATAAGCCCAATGCAAACGTGGACCGCGTAAAGCAGGAGCTGACGGAGTACGAACTGGTTGCAGAAGACTGGGGCGGCAGTACGGTATTTGTACCGGTATCCGCAAAGACCGGCGAAGGGATCCAGCAGCTGCTGGAGATGATCCTTCTGACTGCTGAGGTGATGGAATTAAAGGCAAATCCGAACCGTATGGCGAGAGGCATTGTGCTGGAGGCTCAGCTGGATAAGGGACGCGGCCCTGTGGCTAGCGTACTGGTACAGAAAGGTACGCTGCATGTGGGAGATTTCGTTTCCGCAGGTTCTTCGAGCGGTAAGGTCCGCGCGATGGTAGACGACAAGGGACGCGTGTCAAAGAAGCCGGTCCGTCCATGCCTGTCGAAATCCTCGGTCTGTCCGACGTGCCGGAAGCAGGCGATGTATTCCTGGCACATGAAAGCGATAAGGACAGCAAAATCCTACGCAGAGGCATTTATCTGAGCAGAACAAGGAAAAGAAACTGGAAGAGACCAAATCCAGAATGTCCCTGGACGATCTGTTCAGCCAGATCCAGGAAGGTAATCTAAAGGAATTGAACCTGATCGTTAAAGCTGACGTACAGGGCAGTGTCGAGGCTGTCAAGCAGAGCCTGACGAAGCTTTCCAACGAGGAAATCGTTGTCAAATGTATCCACGGCGGCGTAGGTGCGATCAATGAGTCCGACGTACTTTGGCAAGTGCTTCCAACGCAATCATCATCGGCTTCAACGTTCGTCCCGATGCGACAGCCAAGGCGACCGCAGAGAGAGAGGGGTAGATGTACGTCTGTACAAGGTTATTTACCAGGCTATCGAAGACGTGGAAGCTGCCATGAAGGGTATGCTGGATCCCGTATACGAAGAAGAAGATCATCGGCCATGCTGAGGTACGTCAGATCTTCAAGGCATCTGCAATCGGCAATATCGCAGGTTCTTATGTTCTGGACGGCGTATTTACCAGAGGCTGTAAGGTGCGTATTACCAGAGAAGGTGAGCTGATCTACGAAGGCGCGCTGGCATCCTTAAAACGTTTCAAGGACGATGTGAAGGAAGTAAAAGCCGGATTCGAGTGCGGCCTTGTATTCGAAGGCTTTGACAAGATGAAGGAGTTTGACGTAGTAGAAGCCTATATAATGGTAGAAGTGCCGAGATAGGCTTTCAGAAGGGGGAATCTGTCAGGATTTCCCCGCAATATAGGAGCATTCATGAGAAAGAACAGTGTAAAAAACAGCAGGATTAACGGCGAAGTGCAGCGTGTTCTGGCAGAAGTGATCCGGGGAGAAATCAAAGATCCCCGGATTGCGCCCATGACGAGTGTTGTGGATGTCGAGGTTGCACCGGACTTAAAAACCTGCCGTGCATATATCAGCGTTCTGGGCAGCGAGGAAGAGGCTGCCGCGACGCTGGAGGGATTAAAGAGCGCAGAGGGTTTTATCCGCGGACGTCTTGCAAAGGAAATCAATTTGCGCAATACACCCGAGATTCATTTTATTATGGATCAGTCCATTGCGTATGGTGTCAACATGTCGCATAAGATCGACATGGTAATGGCAGACCAGCGCGCCAAAAAAGGAGAGGAAGAGGATGCGTAAAATCCTGGAAGAGCTGGGAAGCAGGGATACAATCGCCATCGGCGGACATGTACGTCCGGACGGCGACTGTGTCGGCTCCTGTATGGGCATGTACCTGTATCTGAAAAAAGCGCTGCCGGATGCACAGATTGATGTGTATCTGGAAAAGCCTGCAGATATTTTTGACTGCATTCATGGAATCGAAGATGTCCGTACAGACTGCAGCAAGGATTGCGTCTATGACGTTTTCATCGTTCTGGATACCTCAAAGGAACGGCTCGGGGATGCGGAAAAGTATTTCCGGACCGCGAAAAAGACGATCAATGTGGATCATCATATCAGCAATGCGTCCGGCTGTGGCGACGTTAATTACTGCAAACCGGATGCAAGCTCCGCCTCCGAGCTCGTCTATGAGCTTCTGGAGGAAAAGTATATGGATGCAGAGATTGCAAAGGCACTGTATCTTGGTATCGTGCATGACACCGGTGTATTCCAGTATTCGAATACGACGCCGAATACATTGCGTATCGCTGCAAAGCTGCTGGCATACGGATTCGATTTTTCAAAGCTGATCGATGAGACGTTTTTTGAAAAGACCTATGTGCAGAATCAGGTGCTGGGGCGCGCACTTTTGGAGAGCGTCCGGTTTATGGACGGCAGGTGTATTTTCAGTTCCATCGATTTAAAGACGATGGAGTTTTACAAGGTTGTGCCCAAAGATCTGGATGGCATTGTGAGCCAGCTGCGCATCACGAAAGGCGTGGAGTGTGCGATCTTTTTGTATCAGACGAAGACACTCGAATATAAAGTCAGCCTCCGCTCGAACGGAAAGGTGGACGTGGCGGCAATCGCGTCCTATTTCGGGGGCGGCGGCCATGTCAGGGCAGCAGGATGCACCATGCAGGGAACCGTGCATGACTGCGTCAACAATCTGTCGGAGCAGATTGAAAAGCAGCTGATAAAAGCAGAATAACAAAGGAGAATACATGAACGGAATTCTCAATGTATACAAAGAGCCGGGCTTTACCTCCCACGATGTGGTTGCGAAGTTGCGCGGCATCTGCAAACAGAAAAAAATCGGCCATACAGGTACCCTGGACCCGGAAGCGTCCGGGGTACTGCCCGTCTGTCTGGGAAATGCGACGAAGCTGTGCGACCTTTTAACAGACAAAGATAAAGAATACCGGGCGGTTCTGCTGCTCGGCGTGGAGACGGACACACAGGATACGACGGGACAGATTCTGGCAGAAAAGGAAGTAAATGCAGGCGAGGAGGATGTGCGCAGCGCGATCCTTTCGTTTGTCGGTCCGTATGACCAGATTCCGCCGATGTATTCGGCGTTAAAGGTCAATGGTCAGAAGCTGTGTGACCTCGCCAGAAAAGGACAGGTTGTAGAGAGAAAGAGCAGGCGGATTACGATCCATTCGATCGAAATCGAGGACATTTCACTGCCTCGCGTGACGATGCGCGTGGCGTGCTCCCGCGGCACTTATATCGGACGCTCTGTCACGATATCGGACAGAAGCTGGGCTGCGGCGGAGCGATGGAGCGGCTGGAACGGACACGCTCCGGCAATTTCAAAGCTGAGGATGCCTATCGGCTTTCCGAGCTGGAAGTGTTTGCAAAAGAAGGCAGCCTGGAAGAAAAGCTTCTTCCGGTGGAGTGCGTGTTTGAACAGCTGGATGCATATCAGGTGCAGGGCGACGGACAGAAGCTTTTAGAAAACGGCAACTGGCTTTATGCAGATTTGGTGATACCTTATAAGAAAGAAAAAACGGCGGCAGCATGTGAAAGAGGTACGTTTGCACCCGAACAGCAGCTGCGCATTTATGATACAGACGGGCAGTTTACGGGGATTTATGCCTGGAAGCAGGAAGAAAAGCGCTTAAAGCCCGTGAAAATGTTTTTGGGAAAGGAACAATAGGAAAAAATGCAGATCATTTCCGGAACGACAGATTTTTTGCTGCAGGGGGCGTCCGCAGTGGCAATTGGCAAATTCGACGGGATGCACCGCGGGCACAAGGCGCTGCTTTCCGAAATACTGGAAGCAAAAAAGCGCGGACTGCAGGCGGTCGTATTTACATTTGATCCTCCTCCGGCTGTTCTTTTTTCCGGAAAAGCAGTCAAAGGGCTGACGACGCGGGAAGAAAAGAGACGGCTGTTTCGACAGATCGGAATCGATGTGCTGATCGAGTTTCCTCTGACTTTTCAGACTGCGGCGATTTCTCCGGAGGATTTTTTGCGTGTGATCGTGCAGGAACAGATCAGGGCCAAGCTCGTAGCTGCGGGAACCGATTTGTCCTTTGGCGACCGGGGATTAGGGGACTGCAAGCTGTTAAAGGCGCGCGCAGAAGCGTACGGCTACGAGGTAAAGATCATCGACAAGGTGCTTGAGGACGGGGAAGAAATCAGTTCAACCCGCGTCCGTCAGGCAGTGGAAGCAGGAAAGATGCAGGAAGCAGCAAGACTGCTCGGCGCGCCCTATGCGGTGATGGGAACGGTTGTGCACGGCAGGCAGTTAGGGCGTACATTAGGATTTCCCACCGTCAACCTGATGCCTCCTGCAGACAAGCTTTTGCCGCCAAACGGTGTGTACCGCTCGGAGGTGGAATGCAGCAGTGGTGTTTTTAAAGGGCTGACCAATGTCGGCGTCAAACCGACCGTGGAGCATGGCGACCACCCGCCGATGAGCGTGGAAACCTATATCTATGATTTTTCAGAGGATATTTACGACAGCTTTATCACGGTGCGCCTGCTGACCTTTGAGCGCCCGGAACAAAAATTTGCTGACGTGGAGGAATTAAAGGAGCAGCTGCAGAGGGATATCGTAGCGGGCGCGCGGTAAAGCTAGAGCAGCACGCCTGGCGCTGCCGGGCAGTAGTGTCGGCGCGCAGATGCAGACGTTTTTGCACCTGCGCCGTCAGAATACGAAGGAGGATTTGAATGCAGATTTGGAAAAAACTTGGACTGACTGTTGTGCTCTGTGTATTGTCTGCAGGGATGACAGTGAATGCAGGTTTTACAGGGAGCAACGTTCACTCCGCAGGGCAGTCTATGGGCGTCGGCGGGCTTCTGGAGGAATCCATGGATCCGGAAGCGTGCCTTGAGGCGGCGCAGAATGCCAAAGAGACGCGCAAAAAGATTTACGGCTATGAAAATCTTGGCGTTGCGAAGGTCAATGACTATCTGAATATCCGTAAAGATCCGTCTGAAAACGGAGAGCTGGTGGGTAAGCTTCCAAAAAACGGCGGCGCGGACGTGCTTTCCGAAGAAAATGGCTGGTATAAGATCAAATCCGGTAAAGTGACGGGGTATGTCAAGGCGGACTATATGGTGACCGGAGAGGAAGCAAGAAATCTTGCGGACAAAGAGGCGACGAACATGGCGGTCTGCAATTCCGGAGGCTTACGCGTGCGGGAAGAGGGAAGTCTGGATGCGCCGGTCATTACACTGGTAGCGGAGGGAGAAGAGCTTGAGGTTGTGGACATTCAGGACGATTGGGTTAAGATCATGCTGGATGATGAAGCAGCGTATGTTTCCGCAGATTATGTGGATATCGCAAAGAAGCTGGAAAAAGCGGTCAGCCTGACAGAATTGAAATACGGTCAGGGCGTTTCTGACATCCGGGTCGATCTCGTCAACTACGCGAAGCAGTTTCTTGGAAACCCTTACGTCTGGGGCGGTACGAGCCTGACAAAGGGTGCGGACTGCTCGGGCTTTGTCCTGAGCATTATGAAGAAATATGGTGTGAGCCTGCCGCATCATTCCGGAAGCCAGGCACAGTGCGGCAAGAAGGTCAGCCTTTCGGAAGCACAGCCGGGCGATCTGGTATTTTATGCGAAAAATGGCAAAATCAACCACGTCGCAATCTATATCGGCAGCGGACAGGTTATCCACGCCAGCAACCCCAGAACGGGCATTAAAATTTCAAACGTATCCTATCGGACACCTTACTCCGTCAGACGGGTGCTGTCGTAAAAAGGGGCTGTTTTGTGGCAGCGTGATACAGTCACAATCTGAATAAATTCCGGAAAATAGTATTTACAGCCCCATTTTTTTATGATATAGTCATTAGGTATGAATTCAGCCGGTGCTCAGGCTTGGGACACTCCGACCCATATCTTAGTACCAGGCGGTTAACATTTAAAGGAGGATTTACCCATGATTTCCAAAGAGAAGAAAACAGCAATCATCAAAGAGTATGCAAGAACCGAAGGCGACACAGGTTCACCGGAAGTTCAGGTTGCAGTCCTGACAGCAAGAATCCAGGAGCTTACCGATCACTTAAAGAGCAACCCCAAGGATCATCATTCCCGTCGTGGTCTGCTGCAGATGGTAGGTCAGAGACGTGGTCTGCTGGACTATCTGAAGAAGAATGACATCGAGAGATATCGTTCCCTGATCGAGAGACTGGGCATCAGAAAGTAAGACTTGGAGACAGGGCGGAAGCCGTACAGCTTTCTGCCCTGTTTTTCGTGCGATATGCTGCAGCTGCAAAAGAACCCGATGGCAAAAGGTGTTTTGCCGGGGCTGTTGCAAGCAGACAGGGTGTTGCACACGATGCAAAAAGCGGATACCGGAGCAATTCCGAGACCACTGACAAGCGCATTGAAGCCAGTGTGTTTTTCAGTAGTTTCGGCAGCTTTGTCTTTCGCTTTTTCCATCATCCGAAGCGTTTTCGGAACAATTTCCAACAACAAGGTAAAAGAAAAGGAGAGACAGAATGTACAAGACATTTTCCATGGAACTGGCCGGAGTACGTTAAGCGTAGACGTAGGCCGTGTAGCGGCACAGGCAAATGGCGCTGCATTTATGCACTATGGCGAGACAACCGTGCTCTCCACCGCAACTGCTAGTGAGAAGCCCAGAGAGGGTATCGATTTCTTCCCCTCTGAGTGTAGAATATGAAGAGAAGCTGTATGCTGTGGGCAAGATCCCCGGCGGTTTCAACAAGAGAGAAGGCAAGGCGAGCGAGAACTCCGTTCTGACCAGCCGTGTTATCGACAGACCTATGCGTCCTCTGTTCCCCAAGGATTACAGTAACGACGTAACCCTGAATAACCTGGTTCTGTCAGCGTAGATCCCGAGTGTCGTCCTGAGCTGGTGGCTATGATCGGTGCTGCGATTGCTACCTGCATTTCCGATATTCCGTTTGCTGGTCCCTGCGCTATGACACAGGTTGGCATGATCGACGGGGAGTTTATTATCAATCCTACTCAGGAGCAGTGGAAGAAAGGCGATTTGCAGCTGACTGTTCGCTTCCACAAGCGAAAAGGTTATCATGATCGAGGCAGGTGCGAACGAAGTTCCTGAAGCAACCATGATCGAAGCAATTTATAAGGCTCACGACGTGAACCAGACCCTGATTGAGTTCATCAACAAGATTGTTGCAGAAGTAGGCAAGCCGAAGCATTCCTACACCAGCTGCGCAGTGCCCCAGGAAATGTTCGATGAGATGAAGAAGATCGTATCTCCCGCTGAGATGGAACAAGCAGTATTTACCGATGTAAGCAGACCCGTGAGGAGAATATCCGTGTAATCACCGACAAGCTGACCGAGGCTTTCGCTGAGAACGAAGAGTGGCTGGCTATCTTAGGTGAGGCAGTATATCAGTACGAGAAGAAGACCGTCCGCAAGATGATCTTAAAGGACCACAAGCGTCCCGACGGCCGTGCGATCACACAGATCCGTCCTCTGGCTGCAGAGGTAGATATCATTCCCCGAGTACACGGTTCTGCAATGTTCACCCGTGGACAGACTCAGATCTGCAATATCTGTACGCTGGCTCCTCTGTCTGAGCAGCAGAAGCGATGGTCTGGATGAAAACGAAGTATGGAAGAGATACATGCATCACTATAACTTCCCTTCCTACTCCGTAGGCGAGACCAAGCCCTCCCGAGGTCCCGGAAGACGTGAGATCGGTCACGGCGCACTGGCTGAGAGAGCCCTGATCCCCGTACTGCCCAGTGAGGACGAGTTCCCTTATGCAATTCGTACCGTATCTGAGACTTTTGAATCCAACGGATCCACCTCCATGGCTTCCACCTGTGCTTCCTGCATGTCCCTGATGGCAGCGGGTGTTCCCATCAAGAAGCAGGTAGCTGGTATTTCCTGTGGTCTGGTTACCGGCGATACCGATGACGATTATATCGTCCTGACCGATATCCAGGGTCTGGAAGACTTCTTCGGCGATATGGACTTAAGGTAACCGGTACCCGAAGGTATTACCGCTATCCAGATGGATATTCAAGATCCACGGTCTGACCAGACCTATCGTAGAAGGCGCTATCGCAAGATGCCGTGATGCAAGACTGTTCATCATGGATACCTGCATGAAGCCGCTATCTCTGCTCCCAGAACAGAGGTTGGCAAGTACGCTCCCAAGATCATCTCCATTCAGATCGATCCCGACAGAATCGGTGATGTAGTAGGTCAGCGTGGTAAGACCATCAATGAGATCATTGCCCGTACCGGTGTGAAGATCGATATCACCGATGACGGTAAGGTATCTATCTGCGGTACTGATAAGGAAATGATGGATAAGGCTCTGGAGATGGTGAAGATCATCACCACCGACTTCGAGGAAGGTCAGATCTTCAAGGGTAAGGTTGTCAGCATCAAGGAGTTCGGCGCATTCGTTGAGTTCGCACCCGGTAAGGAAGGCATGGTTCACATCTCCAAGATCGCAAGGAGAGCATCGACCGCGTGGAAGATGTCCTGACCCTGGGAGACCAAGTAACAGTTGTATGCCTCGGTAAGGACAAGATGGGCAGAATGAGCTTCTCCATGAAGGACGTTGCCCAGGTTTGAGAAAATGAACCGCAGCTGAGCAGGCAAGGCACTTCGAAGCCTGAACACGAAGCATAGTGCTGGGCGTTGGAAAAGGCTCCTGCCTTTGTGCTGTGGGCGGGAGCCTTTTTTTCATTTCATAGGAAAATGCGTCCTATGAAATAAAAACGCTCCGCTTAGGATGCGCACTCGGCGCAGGGGTAGATGGTTGCCGAAGCAACCGCGCCTCGGCGCGAGAATGTGCCAAGGCACATTCTTTTTTTTTTTAGGAAACTTCGTTTCTATACGATAAAAACGCCCGCGAGGATCGCACTTTGGCGGAGGAATTATGTCGCTTGCGCGATTCGTATTGTTGCGGAGCAGGATTCTATTGTTGTACTGTGCGGCTCAGACCGCTTCCAGCAGGAGCGCGTGGGCGATGCCTGGGACGCTCTGCCCCTCGTTGTAGCTCGTTTTGGAAAGCAGCGCGCCGGTGGGGACGAATAGAATCCGCTTCCACTTTTTTTCAGAAAGCTGCTTTAACAAAAATGCAGACAGAACGGAAGCGCTGCAGCCGCAGCCGGAGCCGCCCGCGTGCGTGTCCTGCTTTTTGCAGTCGTAAATTTCGATGCCGCAGTCCATGTGGCGCTCCCCAAGGTCGATACCGGAGGTCTGTAAAATGTCTAAGAGGACGCGCTGTCCGACTTTTCCGAGATCACCGGTTACAATTTTGTCATAATCGTTCGGTGCGGTGCCGAAATCTTCGAAATGCTGCCGGATGGTGTCCGCGGCGGCAGGAGCCATGCAGGCGCCCATGTTCATGGAATCCCGCAGACCGTAATCGACAATTTTTCCGGGAGTAAGGCCTGTGATCATCGCGCGATCATGCCCAGATGGAGCGTTTGCGAGGATGAACGCACCGCTTCCGGTCACAGTCCAGGAGGCGGAAAGCGGCCGCTGATTGCCGTAGCCGAGCGGAAAACGGAATTCCTTTTCTGCGCTGGCGAAATGGCTGCTTGTGACGCAGGCGGCAAAATCCGCAAAGCTGCCGGAAACGGCGAGGCTCGCGAGTGTGAGCGACAGCCCGCAGGTGGAGCAGGCGCCGTAGAGCCCGAAAAGCGGGCGTTCATACTGCATCAGCCCAAAGCTTGTGGCGATACTCTGTCCGAGCAGGTCACCTGCAAAAAGATATCGGATATCCGTGGAATGCAGTCCAGCCTTTTGGAGCGCCAGATGCAGGGCGTCGCGCTGCAGACTGCTTTCCGCATCCTCCCAGGTATCGCAGCCAAACAGGTCGTCTTCTCCTGCAAAGTCAAACAGCTCCCCGAGCGGTCCCTGCTTTTCTCGGCTGCCGACGACAGGGGCGCTGGAGCGAATATAGACCGGGACAGGAAGACGGATGCTCTGCCTGCCGCAGGCAAACAGTGCTGCAGGGCGGGAACAGAAAGAAGTTTCAGTCGTTTTATTCATGGTAATTTTCTAATCTCCCTTTCGAAAACGTTTCTGAGAACAGTATTGGTTCATTTATGAATTTCATACCAAAAAAGAACTGTACAAACCGGAAAACCTACTATACAATAAGGGCTGATTAGATGCCGGGATGCGTAGGTGAAAAAAACCGTAAGGTATCTTTTGATACCTTATAACAGGAGCAAAAGAAGATGGCAAAGGATAGGACAAAAGATTTGACCCAGGGAACTCCCTGGAAGGTGATTGCCGGTTTTTCACTGCCGGTAATCGGCGGAAATCTGTTCCAACTGTTCTATACGCTGGCAGACAGTATGATTGTCGGAAGGACGCTGGGGGCGGATGCGCTGGCTGCGGTCGGGGCGACGGCGACGATCGTATATTTTGTGCTGTGCTTCATTCAGGGACTGACCGGCGGATGTGGAATTTTACTGGGACAGGCATTCGGCGCGGGAAATGAAAAGCAGGTACGCGAATCCGTATCGGCGTCTGTATGGATCAGCGCGCTGTTTACAATCGTATTGACGGTTCTGTGCTGTAGCATGGTGCATCCGATTCTGCGGATGTTAAACACGCCGGTGGATATTTACGACCGGACGTATACCTACTTGTTTATTATCTTTCTGGGAAACGGCGCTACGGTCTTTTATAATATGATTTCCAATATTCTGCGCGCGTTGGGAGATTCCCGGACACCGCTGCATTTTCTGATTTTTTCTTCGCTGTTAAATGTTGTGCTGGACGTGGTATTTATCGTTCCGTTCGGCATGGACGTGGCGGGAGCTGCATGGGCGACCGTGCTGGCGCAGGCAATTTCCGCGGCATTGTGCATTGTGTTTGCGCTGAAACGTTTTACAATCCTGCATCTTTCTGCGAGAGAATGGCGGTTTTCTGCAGAGGCGGCATGGCGTCATTTAAAAGTCGGATTCCCGATGGGATTCCAGATGTCCGTCATGTGTATCGGTCAGCTTGCGATGCAGGCGGCGGTCAACCGGATCGGTACGAGTGCGATTGCAGGCTATACGGCGGCAAACAAGGTGGATCAGCTCTCCGTTTTAGTGGATAACGCGGTCGGAATCGGCATCGCCAACTATGTTGCGCAAAACTATGGTGCAGGCAAAATGGACCGGATCAAAAAAGGCGTATGGCATTGCTTTTTAATGCTGACGGCGATGAATTTTGCGATGGGAGCGCTGCTTTTACTGGGACAGAGCTTCGTTGTCCCGATGTTTGTCACAAACCCGACGGCGGAAATCATGCAGTATTCCAAAGATTATCTGTTCACGGTTGTGCCGTTTTATTTCTTTCTGGGGGCGCTGCTTGTTTACCGCACCGCGATCCAGAGCGTGGGCAATACTTGGGCACCGTTTGCAGCCTGCGTGATTGAGCTGGCTGCGAGAATTCTGTGTGCGTCTGTGTTGTCCGTTCCGTTTGGCTACCGTGCCGTCTGCTTTGCAACTCCATTTGCATGGCTGACCGCCCTTTCCTTACTGATTCCGGTTTATATCGTCCTGATCCGGAAGCTGGTCGGCGGACAAAGCACCCAAACAAAAGCCTGAACAGGAGGTATCAATGCAGAAAGCAATATTAGTAGGGGTTAATCTAAACGAAAATCTGGATTTTGACCATTCGATGGAGGAGCTGGAAAACCTTGCGGAGGCGTGTGAGATCGAAGCAGCGGCGCAGATTGTGCAGAATCTTCCGATGGTCAATAATGCCTTTTATATCGGGACAGGAAAGGTGGAAGAGGTCAAAAATCTGGTTTCCATGCTGGATGCAGACTGCGTGATTTTTGACAACTCCCTGACACCGTCCCAACAGAGAAACCTGCAGAATCAGCTGGAGGTTCCGGTCTGGGATCGGACGAACCTGATTCTGGAAATTTTTGACAGGCGCGCTCGGACAAAAGAAGCCCGTCTGCAGGTCGAAAGTGCGAATCTGCAGTATCTTCTGCCGCGTCTGGTCGGAATGCGGGATGCGCTTTCCAGACAGGGCGGCGGCGCCGGAGCGGGCGGCGGTGCCGGTGCCGGCGGTGGTCTTTCCAACAAGGGTGCCGGTGAAAAGAAGCTGGAGCTCGACCGCAGAAGGATTGAAAAGCGTATCAGCGAGCTGAACCGGGAATTAAAGGTCATGGAAAAGGACCGGGAGACACAGCGCAAGCGCCGGAAAGAAAGCGAACTGCCGTCGGTGGCTCTGGTAGGCTATACAAACGCGGGTAAGTCGACGCTGATGAACAAAATGTTGGACATCTGGATGGGCGACACGGAGAAAAAGGTTCTGGAAAAGGATATGCTGTTCGCCACGCTGGATACGACGGTGCGCAGAATCAGCCCCGGAGATAACCGGGATTTTCTGCTGTCGGATACGGTAGGGTTTATCAGCCAGCTGCCGCATACGCTGGTCAAGGCATTCCGCTCCACACTGGAAGAAGCATGCACGGCAGATCTGCTGCTGCAGGTGGTCGATTTTTCCGATCCGCATCACCGGGAGCAGATGCAGGTGACACAAGAGACGTTAAAAGAGCTGCAGGCGGGACAGATTCCCTGTCTGTATGTGATGAATAAAGCCGATCTTGTGATGGAAGAAAGCGAGCTTCCCAAAGTTTTAGGCGATCGGATTTATCTGTCTGCGAAGCAGGGAATTGGGCTTGCCGAATTGCTGGAGCTGATTCAGAAGAAGCTGTTTGGCGATTACCGGGAATGCACGTTTTTGATTCCGTATACGGATGGTGCGGCGGTTTCGAGACTGCAGGAGCAGGCGCTTGTGCGCAGCATTTCCTATGAGGCAGACGGCGTGCTGATTTCCGTGTCGTGTAAAGAAAGCGACGCCGGGCGGTATGCAGCGTATGCGGTAAGCACCTCGGACGATGCGGAAACGGCGTTTGAAAGGGAAGGCGCGTAGGGGGCGGCTGGCAGCTCATGACATGAGGCATGTGTGGATGGAAAGTGTGCAGCCATTGTGTTTCGAAAGCAGGCTTGCACAGAAAGAAGGCAAAGTATGGGTGTCAGAATGATGGAGTTTAAAATGGAGCGCCCGGGTCTGTTAAAAGAGGGCGACCATGTGACCGTGACGGAGGGCGTACTTCCGAGCAATTATTATTATACGATCGATCCGTCCCTTGCGATGTCGGGCAATTATCCGTTCCGGGAGCGTTTGCTTGCGAGGGAGGGCGATGTGACGAGCGTTGTAGAAAATCCAAGGGGATTTTATGTGACTGTGGCATTTTCGGAGTGACAGTACAGGAAAAAGCGTGCTATACTAAAAAACGAAAGCCCCGAAGCGGGACGTACCCAGAGGAGGAAAAAGACATGTTTAAAGTAATTTCAACTGTGAAAGCACCGGCTGCAATCGGCCCTTATTCTCAGGCGATCGTTGCAGGAGATTTCTTATTTGCATCCGGACAGATTCCGATCAACCCGGCAAACGGAGCGATCGAAGCGGAAGGCATCGAGGCGCAGACAGAGCAGGTCATGAAAAATATCGGCGCAATTTTGGCTGAGGCCGGAACCGACTATACCCATGTGGTAAAGACAACCTGCTTTTTGGATGATATGGGCGATTTCGCTGCATTTAACGCAGTATACGAAAAATATTTTACCGGAAAGCCCGCAAGAAGCTGTGTTGCAGTGAAAAAGCTTCCCAAGGATGTTTTATGTGAAGTAGAAGTAGTCGCTTATTTAGGAGAATAATCCTATGAAAAATCTGATACTGATTGGCATGCCCGGCGCAGGAAAAAGCACGGTCGGTGTCGTGCTTGCAAAGCAGCAGGGATATCATTTCGTGGATTCCGATCTGGTCATTCAGGAGCAAACCGGACTTTTACTGCATGAGATCATCGAACAGCAGGGTGACGACGGTTTCCGGCAGGTGGAAAATCGGATCAATGCGGAGCTGGCAGTCAAGCATTCTGTCATTGCGACCGGCGGCAGCGTGATTTATGGGCGGGAAGCCATGCAGCATCTGAAAAAAATCGGTGTTGTAATCTATCTGAAGCTGTCGTGCGAATCGATCGCAGCGCGTCTGGGCGATCTGCGCAAACGCGGCATTACGCTGCGGGAGGGACAGACGCTGCAGCAGCTTTACGATGAGCGTGTCCCGCTATACGAGCGTTATGCGGACATTACAGTGGACTGTGAAAACAAAAGTATTCGGGAGATTGTTGCAGAGATTGTGGCAAGACTGCCGAAGTAACAACAGGGGACAAGACAAATGAAACAGCAGTTTGAATCTGTGCGGAGCGGCTTTTCTGCTGCTTCTTGCTGCATTTATCTGGGGCATTGCCTTTGTGGCGCAGAGTGTTGGAATGGATTACATGGGGCCGTGTACGTTTAATGCATCTCGGTTTTTAATTGGCGGCGTTGTGCTCCTGCCGGTGATCTGGACAAAAGAACGGATGGAAGAAAAAAAAGGCGCAACAGGAGCTCTTGCGAAAAAAAATAAATCCGGTGCGCTTTTGCCTGGCGGCGTATGCTGCGGTATCGCGCTGTGTGCGGCAAGCCTTTTGCAGCAGTTTGGTATCCGGTATACGTCAGTGGGAAAAGCAGGATTCCTGACGACGCTCTATATCGTTATCGTGCCGCTGCTCGGGATTTTTGTGCGCCGCATTCCAGGTGTGAAGGTATGGTGCAGCGTTGTGGTTGCGTTAATCGGAATGTATCTTCTATGTATTTCCGGAAGCGTTCGGATCGGACTGGGGGATGCGCTGGTGATTGGCTGCGCGTTAGTATTTTCTATTCATATTCTGGTGGTGGATCATTTCGCAGAGCAGGTGGATGGCGTAAAGCTTTCGTGTCTGCAGTTTCTGACGAGCGGTGTCATCTGTCTGGTGCTTGCGTTTTTAACGGAGCATCCGTCCTGGGATGCATTATTTGCCGGAATCGTGCCGGTTTTATACGCGGGCGTTCTGTCCAGCGGCGTTGGGTATACGCTTCAGGTTGTCGGACAGAAAAAAGTGGAGCCAACAGCGGCATCCCTGATTTTGAGCATGGAATCTGTTTTTTCCGTGCTGGCAGGCTGGGTGATTCTGGGACAGAAGCTTTCGGCGCGGGAGCTTTTGGGCTGCGCGCTCGTGTTTGCAGCGGTGATCTGCGTACAGCTTCCGGATAAAAAGAAAACAAAGCAGGTGGAAACAGCCTGAAAAGTGGCGTGTATCGCACGAAAAGCTGTATATTTCAGAAGGGAGAAGACGGGGATGAAGGGACTTTCAGAAGAAGTAAGGGAGATTATGAAAGAATACATCGGCGACAACAGTGTAGCGGGTGTGACAGTACTGGCGGTGCAGGATGGAAAAGAAATCTGCGACTGCCAGGAAGGCATGGCGGATATCGAAAATGGACGTGTGATGAAGCGCGATACGATTTTTCGGTTATATTCCCAGACGAAACCGGTTACCGGAGCGGCTGCGATGATTTTGATGGAGCGCGGCAAGCTGGATCTGTATCAGCCGGTTGCAGAATACCTGCCTGCATTCCGCGAACAAAAAATCTGGCGCAACGGCAGATGCGAAGCGCTTTTGCCCGGAGAACGGGAGATGCTGGTTGTCGATCTTTTACGGATGACGTCGGGGCTGATTTATGGCGATACGACGACGGAGCCGGGGCGGATGTATGAGCACGTTTTCGAAGAGGGAAAGGAACGGATGCATACGCCAGAGGCGATGACGACAAGGAATGTGGCGGATGCACTGGCAAAGTGCCCGCTGCTTTATGCGCCCGGGCAGGGCTGGCAGTACGGTTCCTCTGCAGATGTGCTCGGTGCGGTTATTGAAGCTGCGTCCGGCAAACGGTTCGGGGAATTTTTGCAAGAAGAAATTTTCGAGCCGCTTGGAATGAAGGATACGGCGTTTTGGGTACCGGAGGAAAAGCAGGACCGACTGGCGGCAGTATACCAGACTGAAATTGACCAGAGTGGTCAAAACGTACTGAAGCGCTATACGCAGGATCATCTGGTCGTTGCAAACCGGATGGAAAAGTCCCCTGCCTTTGAGTCGGGCGGTGCGGGACTTGCTTCGACGCTGGATGATTATATGAAATTTGCACAGATGCTGATGCAGGGCGGAAGCTTAAACGGCGTGCGGGTGCTGAGCGAAAAGACGACGAAGTATTTTACCAGTCCGGAGCTGATGCCGGTTTCTCAGAAGGTATTTTCTGAATGGGTCGGACTGGATGGCTACAGCTACGGCAACCTGATGCGCGTCTGCAAAAATCCGGCGCAGTGCGGTTATCTTGCAATGCAGGATGAATATGGTTGGGACGGCTGGCTGGGCGTTTATTTTGCAAACCTGCCTAATGAAAAGACGACCATTCTGATGGGGATGCAGAAGGTGGACGCAGGCACGTTTTCCATGACCCGCAAAATCCGCAATCGGATTGTGAGCAAGCTGTAAAGAAAATAGAAAATTCCGTTTCGCCGGGAAATTGCTGCCTACCAGAAACAGGAGGAAAAGAGCGTATGAAGGATCCCTTGTTTTTTAATTCCAACCCGGAGAAACCTGGTTTTCTGAAGTTTATTGCTGCCGGAAAAGTACGTTTTCACGGAATTGCATTGCAGTTTAAAACCGTGTAGAATGTATAATTAGCTTTTACAATCAAATGGAAGGACTGTAAAAATGTATCAGAGAAGATCGAATCTGCAGAATCTGATGATTTTGCTGCTGGACTGTCTGACGATTGTCGTGAGCCTGATTCTGGCAAACTATATTCGAAACGGTCGGCTGTTTGAGAGCGATGATGCCCGGATGGATTTCGGCCTTTTGCTCGGAGCAGTGCTTGTCGTTTTTCTGGCAATGAACCTGTTTGGCAGCCTGTACCGGAACATGATGCTGCGGGGACCGCTGCATGAATGCATGTGTGTGATTCGCAATAATGCAATCAGTTTTGCGGGCGCGGCGGTTGTACTGTATTTTATGGGACTGCTGGATGCTTACTCGCGTCTGGTGTTCTTCTATTTTCTTCTGATTGACTGTATCCTGATGCTGATTGTGCACCAGCTCTGGAAAAAGTGTCTGCCGTCTTTGTATCGGATTTTTCGGGAGAGCAGGAAGACACTGTTGGTTGCGGACGATGTGTTCGCAGTGCCGCTCGTCATGGATATGAAAAATTTTAAGGATTACAGCTATGAGTTCTGCGGATTGGCATTTCTGGGCGAGAAACCGGAAAATGGCGAGGTCGGCGGAATGTCGGTCGTAGCCGGGGCAGATGATCTGATCGATTACTGTAAAAGCGCGTCTCTGGATGAAGTGATCGTTGCAGTTGCGGATACCCAGAGCAAAGAGATGAAGCATGTTTTGGAAACGCTGGCAGAAATGGGACTGACGATTCATTACCGGATTCCTGTTCCGGAGCTGTCCGGTGCGAGCCAGAAAGCTCTGACGCAGTTTGGGCGCTTTTATACGATTACCTATGCGAATCGTTTTGTACCGGTTGGGCAGCTGGCGATGAAGCGGCTGCTGGATCTGGTCGGAGCGCTGGTAGGCTGTGTATTTTTAGGAATATTGACGGTGATCGTCGGGCCGATGATCAAGCTGGAGTCTCCTGGACCGATTTTCTTTGCACAGAAACGGGTTGGACGGAACGGCAGAATTTTTAAAATGTACAAATTCCGTTCCATGTATGCGGATGCGGAAGAGCGCAAAAAAGAACTGATGGCGCAGAATGAAATGAACGGCCTGATGTTCAAGATGGAAAATGATCCGCGGATTACAAAGGTGGGGGCTTTCTTACGGAAGACGAGCCTGGATGAATTTCCGCAGTTTATCAATATTTTAAAGGGCGATATGAGCCTTGTGGGAACCCGTCCGCCGACGTTGGATGAGTTTGCACAGTACAGCCCGTATCATAAGAAACGCTTGAGCTTTCGTCCCGGTCTGACCGGAATATGGCAGGTGAGCGGGCGCAGCGACATAACGGATTTCGAAGAAATTGTAAAGCTGGATGTAGAGTATATTGATAACTGGTCTTTCTGGCTGGACATTAAGATTTTATTGAAAACTTTCCTGGAGGTCTTTACACAAAAGGGCGCCAGATAAAAGACAGTTTTAATGATTCATAACAATAGAGTGTTCCCAAAGTGTACATTTTATTCATGACAATAGAATGCTCGCAGAGCGTGCATTCTATTGTTGCCTGGGTATTTGGCTGCGTATTGCGGCAGAATGTGAGGAGAATTTGAAAAAAAGAAAACCGGCAGCCTGTAACGGGCTGTTGAGAGGAATTCTGACAGGCATCTGTGTTTTTGGAGTAACGCTGTCCGGATGCAGCTCTTCGAATCCGGAGACGGCGGATACGACAGGCGCTGAACAATAACGCAGAGCAGCCCTGCAGAGGAAACTTCTATCGAAGAAGCAGAGGCAGCAGTGGACGCAGCACAGGTGGAAGCGGTTCTGCAGTCGGATGCAGAAATTCCTTTGAAATTGAATGAGCTCTGCGCGCTGAATGCAGATGCATATGCGTGGCTGGAAATTCCTGGAACGGGCATCAGCCAGCCAATTCTGCAGAGCAGCATAGACGATGAATATTATCTAACCCATAACGTTGCAAAGGAAGAGGCGGAAGATGGGGCAATTTATACAGAGACAGCCAACGATATAGATTTTTCTGATGGAAATACCGTGATTTACGGACATAACACCTTGGATCGTTTTGGAAAGCTTCATGAGTATCAGGATCGTACTTTTTTTGATGAAAATCGGGAAGTGCGGATTTATCTGCCGGAGAAGATGCTTGTCTACCGCATTTTTGCAGCATATCCGTATGACGACAGGCATCTGATTGCCGCATATGATTTTTCAGATCCGATTATTTTCCGCAATTATCTGGAAGAAGTCTTTTCCATTCGTCAGATCGATGCTTTTATCGATGATACGATGGATGTGACGGAGGATGACAAGCTGATTACGCTGGAAACCGGTGTGAGCGGCGAGCCGGATCAGCGGTATCTGGTGCAGGCAGTTTTGGTTGAGGAACAGTAATGGAGCAGGAAAAGAGAAAACGCAGGAAAAAAAGGACGAAAAAGCGTTCCGCAATTTCAAAAGTTGGTCTTTTTTTCTTGATTTTGTTACTTGTGCTTCTGTTACTTGGAATTACTGTATCGGCAGGGTGGCTGTGGATGAACTACAGCGGTCAGAGCAGGCTTTCCAAAAAACAGGAAGCGATACCGGAGCTGATGCAGCAGGCTGAATCGGAAGCGGAAAGCGAGATGATGCTGGAGGCGGGAAGCATCCGGTATCATGGAAAGGTTTATACCTACAAAAAGGATATTTTGACCTTTTTGTTTTTAGGAATTGATAAAAATGGAGAAGTAAAGGCTTCTTCCAATCTCTTTAAGGGCGGTCAGGCGGATGCACTGTTTCTGGCTGTACTCGACCCGGGAGAGAAAAAGATCAGCGTGATCGGAATCAACCGCGATACCATGGCTTCCATGAATGTGTATGATAAGAACGGGAGATATTCCGGAAGACAGACTGCACAGATTGCACTTTCCCACGCTTACGGGGACGGTCTGGAAGAAAGCTGCGAAAACAGCCTGGATGCAGTTTCCAACCTGTTCTATGGTCTTCCGATCCACGGTTACTGCGCACTGAACATGTCGGTTGTATCGAAGTTAAACGATGCGGTCGGCGGTGTGGACGTCGTGATTCCGGAATCTGCAAACGGACTGGAAAAGGGCTGGACAACCGGAGCCGAGGTGCATTTAGAGGGCGATGCGGCGTACCAGTTTATTCATTATCGCGATACGGCGCAGGAACAGAGTGCAGAAGCACGCCTGGAGCGTCAAAAGCAGTATTTGAAGAAATTTATCCTTCAGGCAAAAGAAGCGATGAAGCAGGATATGACGCTTCCTTTGCAATTGTATACACAGATTACACCGTACATGGTAACGGATGTGACTGCGGATGAAGCAGTTTACCTGGCAGGTCAGGCGCTGTCCTACAGCTTTGGGGACGACGATTTTTATTCCATGACGGGAACGGTCAAAATGGGAGAAAAATTCGAAGAATTTTATCCCGATGAAACAGCACTGTATGAACTGGTGCTGGACGTATTTTATGAAGAGGCGGCGGATTGACCTGCACGCCGGATAAAACGGTATTGGCAGACGGGACACCGCCTGTTAATATAAAAACAGAAGCCACACAATTTTACGAAAGGGGGATGATTGACATGAAAAAGAAAATGGCAATTGTTCTTTCACTTGTACTCGCATGCTCTATGAGCATGACCGCATTTGCAGCTCCCAGCCCGTCTCTGAATACAGGTAATACGCCTGTTAGTCAGGTAACCGTTGATCAGTCTGTTGCAACAGCAACAGCTGGAACCGCTGAGTCGACTGTCAGCGGTGTAGCCAGCGCGACAGTGCAGTAGCAGTTGGAACAACATTCGCAACTGCAAAAGGAAACCAGGCATTGATGCGGCTTCCGTTCAGCTGGTTGTAGCTCCTACAACTGTAGCAGAAACGACAACATCTGCCAGCGAACTGACAAAGGCTTTGACTGCAAAAAGGTCAAAATCATCAACAAGAGTGGTGAGAAAACATTTCCCTGCTGAATCGGGAAGGCAAGGTAAAATACCTGTGCAGCAGAAATGTTTATCTGACGAATTCAAAGGGAGAACTGGTAGCAAGCAAGGGTTCTATCTCTATTATGAGAGCCTGAAAGAGATCGTGGGCAGCTACCAGCTTGCTGAAAATGAGACCATCAGAGCAATGTACAAGAGAGCAGACGGAAGCTACGCAGTACTGCCCGTTGTTATCAAAGGCGATGCAGTTTCTTTCGCACTTCCTTCTATCAGCGGTGTTGTTGAAGTTGTATTCACGGCGGCTGTTGGAACAAGACAGGAAACATTACAGTCTGAAAAGCTCCCAAGCTTTGATGCATGGCCGACAGGCTAAGTTTTAGATCGAATAACAAATTAAATTTATTCGTGTGGTTTCCTTTGGAACACCGCCTCCTCTGAAACGGGGAAGCGGTGTTTTGCTTTTTGCTGCAAAAAAAGTCCTCCGCAAAAACGGAAGACTTTTCTGGATGTTGGCGTTGAGACTTATTCGTTCAAGGAATAACCGCAAGCGGTGCAATATTTTTGACTGTCTGCAGATTCGCCAATTTGGTGCTCTTCTTTTTCGGTATGACCGCAGAATTTACAGACCAGCTGATGATAGGATTCATCAAGACTTTGCCCGACGGTGTATTCATGTGTACAGGATTGACCACAGATCTCACAGATACCGTCCGGATCAAATACACATGCGCCATCCATTGTATGTCCACACACGGAACAGGTTCCCTTGTGAATCCGCACGCCGTCTTCGGCAGTCTCGGTTGTATAGGTATACAGATGGGATTCTTCTTTTATAACGCCGCCGCATGCACCACAGATTTCTTTATGGGAAGAATCATCAGCGGTATAATGATCAGCGGTACAGCTTTCTGCCTGTTCTTCGTTGATATATCCACAGAGGACACATACGGGACCGTGCATAGTTGTTCCGGTGATCTGTTTCCTACCGTCGAACTCATGATTGCAGGGGACCTCCGGTTCTGGTGTTGTCGGCTCCGGTGTTGGTGCAGGTGTCGGCACTGGGGTTGGAGCGGCAGAAGATGGTAAGGTCAAAGAGGACAGGATGTTCGAAACAGAGCTGTTGTCCGCACTGGAAGGGACGATCAGTCTGGGGGATGCAAGGATCTGTCCGTTCATTCCGCTGACTGTAAAGCCGGCTTTTGTCGTTGCGTCAATGGTCGTATATTTTCGATTTTCTTTGATGCCGAAATTTACATAGTGAACATAGTATGCCAGAAGATCGTCGCCAAACGCCTTTTGCAGATCCGGATAAGCGGAACTGTATGCAAAAACATTGAAGTCAGAATTAATATCAGATCTTCCTTCGTTCAAACCGAAAATAACAAAATGGTTCCAAAGCGCTTCTGAGTCATTTCAAAGGCCTTTGCAACATCCGGATATGCTATTGCATACCGTTCGGGTTTGAAAACCTGCCTTAAAGCTTCAAGGGCTTCCGGGGTATATGTTATTTTGTACTTTTTCATAATTTCCTTGTGCAGAGAGGTCTCGGAAGAGGTGTTTTTGTTTATTGTATTCAGTGTATTCAGTGCGCTCATATTGTTTTTGACAATCATTGCGGCGTTTGCCGTCATACCGGAGCCCAGACACATGGTGAAGGAGAGAGCGAATGCCAGAAGTTTCTTTTTCAATATTACATCCTCCTTTTTTCTGAAAAAAAAAGTTCCTTTATCACAGGTCTATGTTACTATTTTTCAAAAAGCTTTACAACGAAATCGCAATAAATAGTATTTCCGTTACAGTTCACTCGTACTTTTTTGTAAGCAGATTTCAGGCTCGCATGAAAATCTGCTTACAAAAAAGTACGGAGGGAGCGCCACTTTATGAGCAAAAAGGAGATGCGAAGCAGCGGAGAGCGTCGAAGCGCGCTTCATGACAATGCTGGTCCTTGGGATTCCGTATGCCGGTGCGGTCTCCGCGTTTGTAGTGGCTGTCACTGCGCTGGTGCCGATTTTTGGCGCATGGATCGGCGGCGAAGCATTCGGCGTCTTAGGGATGCTGTTCAGTGTACCCGTCTGTGCCGTGTTGTACAGTCTTTATCTGGAGTTCATGAAGAACGCACACACCTTTTAAGACGTGGTCTATTTAACATACAGGACGATAACTTACTTCGTGAATGCCGGCTTTAAGATCTTAGCTGACCGCCGTATCCTTGAAATCCACCGCCAAGTCCCCAAAAGTGGACTGTGTAGGCAATGGGCTGACGCGCCAGCTCCGAAACGCTGGGAAGAACCCATGATCGCAGAATCTGCCATTGGACGCAAAAAAAACGGTGTAACCTTCACGGTCACACCGTTTTTTACCCAACCGCAAGATTTATAGCTCCTTACGGCTGTCAAGTCTTGTGTTTACAGGCTTTCGGGCATACAAAAAGCAGATGACGGGAATCGAACCCGCCTCCTCAGCTTGGGAAGCTGATGTTCTACCGATGAACTACATCTGCATGACATACATTATAGCATATGAATTCAAAAAAGAAAAGCATTTTATTCATAACAATAGAATATCCGCAGAGCGCACACGCCGTTGTATGGATCGTCCGTCAGAAGCTGCGAGAAAACTGCAACTACAGTTTTAGAGATTTTTCACTTTTCGTTCTCAGTATTCTATGATATACTGTCTGCAGAAGGCTTTGTAAGTGATGCAGAGCCAATATTACGGTTTTACGGAAGGTGAAAAGATGCAGAGAATATTATTAAAATTAAGCGGTGAAGCGCTTGCAGGAGAAAAGAAGCATGGCTTTGATGAGGATACTGTCAGGGCGGTAGCGCTTCAGGTAAAACAGCTGGTGGATGACGGCATTCAGGTCGGCATCGTGATCGGCGGAGGAAACTTCTGGAGAGGACGTACCAGCGAGCACATTGACCGCACCAAAGCGGATCAGATCGGCATGCTTGCGACAGTGATGAACTGCATCTACGTTTCAGAGATTTTCCGTTCGGTTGGCATGATGACCAACATTTTGACACCGTTTGAGTGCGGTTCCTTTACGAAGCTGTTTTCCAAGGATCGCGCGAACAAATATTTCGAAAAAGGAATGGTCGTATTCTTTGCAGGCGGTACGGGACATCCGTATTTTTCCACGGATACCGGCGTTGTGCTGCGCGCAATTGAGGTAGAGGCGGACGTTATTCTGCTCGCTAAGGCGATTGATGGCGTATATGACGATGATCCGGCGAAGAATCCGGCGGCGAAGAAGTATGACGAAGTATCGATTCATGAGGTAATCGAGAAAAACCTGCAGGTAGTGGATATGACTGCATCGATTCTGGCGAGAGACAACAAGATGCCGATGTGGGTATTTGGTTTAAATGAAAAAGACAGCATTGTCAATACGGTAAAGGGCAATTTTACCGGCACCAAGGTAACGGTATAAGGAGGATAGGAGAACAAGATGGACGAGAGATTACAGCAGTTTGAAACAAAAATGGAAAAGACCTGTGAATATCTGGAAGCAGATTTCATGACAATCCGTGCAGGACGTGCCAACCCGCATGTACTGGACAAAATCCGTGTGGATTACTACGGTTCTCCCACGCCGCTGCAGCAGGTGGGCAATGTAACTGTTCCCGAACCCCGCATGATCCAGATTGCACCCTGGGAAAAATCCCTGATCAAAGCAATCGAAAAAGCAATTATGGCGTCCGATATCGGCATCACCCCATCTAACGATGGTAATGTGATCCGTCTGGTATTCCCGGAGGTAACAGAGGAACGCCGTAAAGCGCTGGTAAAGGACGTTAAGAAAAAGGGCGAGGACGCAAAGGTTGCAGTCCGCAATGTCCGCCGTGATGGCAATGATTTTTTAAAGAAGCTGGGCAAGGAAGACGTTTCTGAGGATGAAATCAAGGAGCTGGAAGATCAGCTGCAGAAGCTGACTGACAAGTTCGGCAAGGATATCGACAAGCTGGTAGAAGCAAAATCCAAAGAGATTATGACCGTTTAAAACGGATACAAAAGTACATTCTGCCAGGATGAACAATGGAATGTACACGCTGAAAGCATTATATTGTCATGAATAGTGAGGGAGAAGGGGGCAGGCTGGGCTTGTCCCCTTCTCTCAGATAGGAGAAAAGAAAGAATGAATATTCCGAATCATGTGGCGATTATTCTGGATGGAAACGGCAGATGGGCAAAGGCAAAGGGCATGCCGCGCAACTACGGACATGTGCAGGGGGCAAAGACCGTAGAACAGATCTGCGAGGATGCATGGAATTTGGGCATCCATTATCTGACGGTATATGCGTTTTCCACTGAAAACTGGAATCGCCCCAAGGATGAAGTATCCGCGCTGATGACGCTTCTGCGCAATTATATGAAAAGCTGCTTAAAGCGTGCAACACAGAACAATATGTGCGTGCGCGTGATCGGGGATAAGACCGGGCTCGATGATGATATCCGCAAACGGATTGCGGAGCTGGAGGAAGCGACAAAGGACAATACCGGTCTGCATTTTCAGATTGCGATCAATTACGGCGGCAGGGATGAAATCCGCCGCGCTGTGACGAATCTGGCAGAGCAGGTACAGGCAGGGACCCTGCAACCGGAGGAAATCACCGAGGAAAAGATCAGTGCTGCGCTGGATACGGCAGGATCCCGGAGCCCGACCTTTTGATCCGCACCTGCAACGAGCTTCGGATTTCCAATTTCCTGTTGTGGCAGCTGGCCTACACAGAGTTTTATTTTACACCGGTGGCGTGGCCCGATTTTTCAAAGGCAGAGCTGGAAAAGGCAATTGAGGCATATAATCATAGAGACAGAAGATATGGGCTGGTGAAGGAGGAGTAACAATGTTCTGGACGAGATTTGGGCAGCAGCGTTGTGCTGGTTGTGCTGGCGCTGATTTTTCTGATCAGCGGAGGTCCTGTTCTGGGGGCGGTGTGTCTGCTGCTTTCCCTGACAGCTTACTGCGAGCTGATTAAGGCGTGCCATGTGGAAAAAGATGGCAAATTTACGCTGCTGGAAATCATGGGAGGCTGCGGAATCGTGCTGTATGGCGCAGCGATGATGCTTTCCAAAAACTTTCTCTGGGGAATCGGGGCAATTGTCCTGATGTTTCTGGCAGTGATGTTCGTCTATGTGTTCCATTTTCCCAAATACCATGCAGACCAGGTGATGACTGTTTTTTTCTGTGCATTTTACCCGGGGGTGCTGTTTCCGTTTATCTATCTGACCCGGGAACTGAGCTGGGGAAAATATCTGGTGTGGCTCATTTTTATCAGCTCCTGGATCTGTGATACCTGTGCCTATTTGACCGGTATGGCAATTGGAAAACATAAGCTGGCACCTGTGCTCAGCCCGAAGAAATCGATAGAGGGTGCAATTGGAGGCATAGTCGGTTCTGCCCTGGTGGGAGCATTATTCGCATGGCTGTTTCTTATTCCGGAGACCGGAAGCGATGCGATGATCTGGGTGGTTGCGCTGATCAGTGCTGCCGGTGCAGTCATTTCCCAGGTAGGAGATCTTTCGGCGTCTGCAATCAAACGAAATCACGATATTAAAGATTACGGAAAGATAATTCCGGGACACGGCGGGATCATGGATCGGTTCGACAGTGTGTTATTTACCGCACCGGTGATCTATTTCCTTTCGGTCATTTTGCTCGGAGCGGTTCATTAAAAAAACGGTTTCGGATTTTTCCGGAATTGTGTATAAGCGGGTACAGGAGAGGAAAACTATATGAAAAAAGTAGCAATATTGGGTTCTACGGGGTCAATTGGAACCCAGACCCTGGAAATTATCCGGGATAATGAGGATTTACAGGCGGTTGCGCTGGCAGCAGGGCAGAATGTCGATCTAATGGAAAAACAGATCCGGGAATTTCATCCGCAGATCGCAGGAATGTGGAGTGAGGAAGCGGCGGCTGACCTTCGGCAGAGAGTTTCAGATCTTCCGGTCAAAATCGTGTGCGGGATGGACGGACTGCTGGAAATCGCGTCTTTCCCGGAAAGCGACGTTGTCGTTACGGCGGTGGTCGGCATGATCGGTATCCGTCCGACCATCGCAGCGATTGAAAGCGGAAAGACGATTGCGCTTGCCAATAAAGAAACATTGGTGACAGCAGGACATATCATCATGCCGCTGGCCGCTCAAAGAAAGGTTCCGATTTTGCCGGTAGACAGTGAGCATTCCGCAATTTTCCAGTCTTTACAGGGAAGAGCGGATAATCAGATCCACAGAATCTTGCTGACAGCCTCCGGCGGTCCGTTCCGCGGAAAAAAGCGTGCGGACTTAGAGCAGATGACGCTGGAGGATGCGTTGAAGCATCCGAACTGGTCGATGGGCAAAAAGGTGACAATTGATTCGGCATCCCTCGTCAATAAGGGGCTGGAAGTGATGGAAGCGAAGTGGCTGTTTGACGTATCCCTTGATCAGATTCAGGTTGTTGTGCATCCGCAGAGCATAGTGCATTCCGCAGTGGAATATGACGATGGTGCGGTGATTGCACAGCTCGGGCTTCCGGATATGAAGCTGCCGATCCAGTATGCCCTTGTTTATCCGGAAAGAAGACCGATGCACGCGCCATTTATGGATCTGTTTGCAATCCATCAGCTGACCTTTGAAGCACCGGACACCGAGACGTTTCCGGGACTTGCGCTCGCCTATCGGGCGGCAAGAGAAGGCGGCAGTATGCCGACCGTTTTCAATGCGGCGAATGAAATGGCTGTCAAGCTTCTGCTTCAGAAAAAGATCCGTTTCGTGCAGATTCCGGAAATCCTGGAAATGGCGATGGAGCATCATCATACTATAGAAAATCCTGATGTGGTGCAGATCCTTCAGGCAGAGGCTGAGACCTATGAACAAATCAGGCAGGAGATGAAACTTTGATCGGAACAATCATCATTTTTTACTGATCTTTTTCGTGATCGTAATGGGACACGAATTTGGTCATTTCCTGATTGCAAAAAGTGAACGGCATCCGTGTGAATGAATTTGCAATCGGGATGGGACCGAAGATTGCAGGCTTTAAAAAGGGGGAAACGGAATATGCGCTGCGGGCGTTCCCGTTGGGCGGTGCATGCATTTTTGAAGGGGAAGACGGACTGGAAGCGGCGAAAGAAGAGGCATCTGTCGCAGGCACGCCGGCGGATAAAACCGGACGGGGCGCTTTGCAGAATGTGCCGGTGGATGTGGATCGCGGAAATTTCCAGAACGCGCCGGTATGGAGTCGGATTGCCACTGTTTTTGCCGGACCGTTGTTTAACTTTTTACTGGCATTTATTTTCGCAATTATGGTTGCGGGTTACGCCGGTGCAGATCTGCCGGTGCTTGGCAGCGTAGTGGAGGGTTCTGCAGCGGAGGCAGCCGGAATGCAGGCGGGAGACAAAATCCTGCGGTTTAACAGCAAAATCAATCTGGCACGGGAAATTTCCCTGGAAATGGCGTTGAATAAAACCGGAGAGTCTGTAAAAGTGGTATATGAGCGTGACGGTCAGGAGTATGAAACGACGCTGACGCCGATTTATAACGAAGAAGCAGGTAAATATCTGGTCGGCTTTCAGAATTATGCGTCCTATGATGAGGCGAAGGGGACAAAGCTGTTCCGTTATGCTTGGTACCAGCTGCGCTTTTGCATAAAAAATTCCGTGCTGAGCGTGAAATCCCTGGTAGAGGGTAAGTTGTCCAAGAACGACGTGGCAGGACCGGTCGGCATGGCACAGATCGTGCGCTTGTCGTCAAAAGATACATTGTCCCAGGTATCGAGGTAGCCGGAAATCTGGCTGACCTGTTCCGGGCTGATGGCCTCCACCGTCAACTCCGCTATCCTCGCCAGAAGTTCCTGTTTGCGCCCGTCCAGTTCCGCTATCTTCACATTCACATAGGAGAGCAGCACATTGTTTGCACCCGTCAGACTGTCCACCAGCTTTTCAATCTCGCCGTCCACATGGGCAAGCTCCACTTGCAGGGCGGCGATTTTCGGGTTTGCCTTTGCCGCTTTCTTTCTGCCCGTCAGCGTCTTGTAGCTTGCCAGTTTCTTCATCATCTGCTGATAAACAACCGTTTCCAGCTCCGAAGTGATGATTTTCCCACAGCCCGCACAACTCTTGTTATCCAGCCGCTTTGTACAGCGAAGGTACTGCTTGCCGGAGGGATTGAAGATACTCATAAGAGCATACCCGCAATTTCCGCACTTGATTTTTCCTGCCAGCCATGTATGGGTGGCTTTTCGGGCAGACTGGATTTTCATGTTGTTCATCAGCTTCTTGCGGCAGGTCAGCCAGATGTCGGAGGGGACGATGCCCTCATGGGGAGCCAGCACCAGCATTTGGTCTTTTAAGTCGTTCTTTCTTGCTGGCCTTTACACCTCGCCCTTGATACAGATAGCAGCCATTCATGCCCGTAAAATCGGCAACGTCATTGGCAATGACTGTACCTTGACTTTTGAAAAATTCGTACACATCAAGGTCTGCCTGCACATAGACAGGATTGCGTAACATCTGCGCCAGCGTGGGGCGTATTAGCTCCTTGCCATGGAACAAAATCCCCTGTTCGGCAAAGTACCGGGTAATGTCCCCGTAGGAAGTTGTGGGCTGGGCGTACATCTCGAACATCAGCCGGATATTTGCCGCTTCGTCTGGGTTTACCACCAGCTTCTTTGTGTTGATACCGTCCATCTTGATTGGCTCTGTATGGAAGCCATAAGGGGCTTTTCCACCCATCTTAAACCCTCGCTGGCTGCGGGAATAATAAGCGTCCGTCACCCGCTTCTGTATCGTTTCCCGTTCAAGCTGGGCGAACACGATACAGATATTCAGCATCGCCCGCCCCATCGGCGTGGAGGTGTCAAACTTCTCCGTAGAGGACACAAACTCCACATTGTACTGCTGGAACAGCTCCATCATATTGGCAAAGTCCAGAATGGAACGGCTGATACGGTCGAGTTTGTAAACCACGACTTTTGCAATTAAGCCCCGCTTGATGTCCCGCACCAGTTCTTGAAACTTTGGACGGTCTGTGTTCTTGCCGCTGTACCCTTTGTCTGTGTATTCCTTGCAGTTACCGCCTTTCAACTCGTATTTGCAAAATTCAATCTGGCTTTCAATGGAAATGCTGTCCTTTTTTGTCTACCGATTGTCTTGCATAGATTGCGTCTATTCTGTTGTTCATATTGTCGCTCCTTTTCTTCAAAAAGAAACGGAGCTGCTGACAGTTTTATTATACCGCCAGCAGCCCCGTAAATCAACGATGGCTTCGGAAAACCTTACGCCCCGGCTTCCTCACTCTGCCGCTTATCGGCATATTTGCGGAACACCTCATAAAGCTGCTGCTCCAGCTCCCGGCGTTTTGCCGCTTCCTGATCCGGCGTGAACACCGGGGAGAGATTTTCCAGCGTGATTTCTTTTCCCTGAAAAGTCACGACCTCTGTTTCTTTTTTGTATCTGATATGCTCCATAGAACCTCCTGTATTCAATTTTCAAGGTACAATGCCGCACAGGGACGGCGTAAAAATCTGCTTATAAAATCACCTTTCCTTTCCATGCTGCCGCTGCTGCCGTTTCAGCTCCGCCAGTATATCCGGCGGGATACGGTCAACCAGCCGCTGTAAATTGTCCAGTTCGCTTTTCAGCTTTGCCCGTTCCATCGTATCTTTCATCTTGCCTTTTTCACTGGCTTTTGCCCTTGCTTCCAGCTTTTCATTTTCCGCTAACAGGTCATTGATTGTGACCTTGTATTTTTTCAGTTGCCCGGAGAAATTCTCCATCTGCGGGAACCACTTTTTCAGCATGGAGAGGGCTTCCTCTTTCTTCTTTCCGGCATTGAACGGGGTAATACCGCCCAGCGTGGCTTCAATGGCTCTTGCCTGTTTGGAGAGATTGACCGCCTGCTTGAACAGACGGGTGGGGATATGCTTCCTGCCTGTCTTGCTGGCACTTTCCCCACGCTCCAAGTCGGGATATTTCTCCACCATATAGGCATGAAAATCGTCCTGCCACTTTGTCAGGTTTGCCCGGTTGCCGATAATCTCCTTTGCACACAGGCGGTTGTCCTCTGTCAGCGGGACAAAGACCAAATGCAGGTGGGGTGTTTTCTCGTCCATGTGTACCACCGCCGACACGATATTTTCCCGCCCTACCCGGTCAATGAGGAAGTCCGCCGCCCTCTGGAAAAATTCCTGTTCCTCCTTTGGGGACTTACCCTTGAAAAACTCCGGGCTTGCGGTAATCAGCGTATCGACAAAGCGTGTGCTATCCTTACGGGTGCGGCAGCCAGCCTGTTCAATGCGGTTTTGGATAAAGTGGTAATAGCGTCCCTCTGGCTTGACAATGTGGAAGTTGTACTTGCTCCGGCTGGTGTCAATATCCGGGTTGCTGGCATACTGCTCTTTCTGCCTTTCGTGATGGGCTTCCAGCGGTCTTGCCGGATTGCCCTTGTGTTTTTCAAATCGCAAAATTGCGTGTTGTGCCATAAACTCCTTTCCCCGTTCCTTTCCCTTCCGGGGCTTTTCCACAGGAAAATCCCGCAGAAAATATCTCGGATAGGAAGGGAATGGATAGAATATAAATCAATATTTTTATCTCTGTATTTCTATATACCGTCCGGTTTTCGTACTTCAAGAGGATTGATTATCGTACTTGTGGAGTGCGGTTTTCAGTCCTCCGGCGTACCAGAACGGGATTTCTTGAAGTCGGTATTTGGAACCGCTTCATAGGATTTTGGGTAGATGCGGTTGGGTTTTCCACAGCCCTGCTTCTGGATCTCCACCAGTCCGGCATATTGCAGTTCCCGCAGGGTATTGACTGCCTTTTGCCGCCCGCAGTGGAGCAGCTCCACCACCTCGTAGATTGGGTAATACAGGTAAATCCGCCCGTACTCGTCCGCCCAGCCGTTCTTGCGGGATAACTCCGTCCGGCGCAGGATAAAGGCGTACAGTAGCTTTGCTTCATTGGGCAAAGCTGTGAATGTGGGTGCTTCAAAGAGGAAATTCGGGAGCCGGGTGAAGCTGACCGATTTCTCCGGCTGATGGATATAAATGGTATTTATCATAGTGCGTTTTGTGGACGGTTAGAAGCCTGTTTCCGGGGGCAGACGGTAGTTTCTATTGCCTGCCCCTGTTCTGTGCTTGCAAAGCCTTGTAAATCAAGGACTTTTCAGCCCCTAACTGTCCACAGTAGACCTCCTTTTCCGTTCACTTTCTGTTTTCTGCCGCCTGTGAACTCTGGCGGCACAGTCGGGACAGTATTTCGCCCGGTTGGACTTTGGGACGAACACTCTGCCGCAGACCGCACAGCGTTTTAGCTCCTTATCCCGGAAAATCTCCGCTTCCAGCGTTCCGACTTGCGGCAAAACCGACCAGCGGAACCACTTACAGCAGACCGAGAAAGAAATGGTCTGGGGGCAGGTGTGGGTGTCCCCATCGTCAAGGGGCATACAGTTCCCGTCCTCATAGTTGCAGCACTCCCGGCGGATCAGGGCGTTTGCCTGTTTCCTCTGTGCCGGTGTCATGCGGTAAAGGGAACCGTCCTGCTTGCGCTCTATGGGCGGCAGTCGTTTATATGGGTTCTCTCTCATGTGTTTCCTCCATTTTGCTTTCCGTTGCCGCTCTCTCCGAAAAGGCTTCCTGCCCCATTTCTGCGGCGTGTTCCGGCGTTGGCACGCTCCCCACAGCTTCGGGACAAGTTGTCCCGAAGTGACCTCTGGACAAAGTGTCCAGAAGTTGGCTCCTTGCGGTGCTTCCCCTGCCTGGGTATTCCTTTTCGGACGGTCATTCATTTTTCAAGGTGCAGCTCATCGATGAACTACCCTAAGTCTACACCTAAAAGACAGCCCGTCCCGCATATCCGAAAGGTAGGAAATCCGCCAAAAAAACTGCCTATTTCCACGCTCTCGGAATTGTGGTAGAATGAAAAAGCAGAACAATAAACGATAATTTTGGAGTACATACCGATATGGAAATTATAGAAATCAAAGAGAATAAAAAACAATTTCTCCGCTTATTACTGTTAGCCGACGAACAAGAGAGCATGATAGACCGATATATTGATAGAGGAATGATGTATGTATTAGTCGATAATGGGGTTAAATGCGAGTGTGTAGTAACCGATGAGGGCAAAGGCATTCTTGAAATTAAAAATATTGCAACTGCGCCAGAATATCAGGGCAAAGGTTACGGCAAGGCACTAATTGACTTTGTTGCTGCGAAATATAAAGGGAAGTATTCGATACTACAAGTTGGTACAGGGGATAGCCCGTTGACCGTTCCTTTTTATGAAAAATCTGGTTTTGTCCGCTCACACAGCATTAAAAATTTTTTTATTGATAACTATGACCACCCTATTTTTGAAGGTGGGGTTCAACTAACAGATATGATTTATTTACAGAAAAACATTTTATGAAATCCAACGCAAAGCATTGACTTTACCACCGTTTTGGTGTATATTAAAATATAATATTATTTTAGATTTGAGGTGGAAAGGTGATTAAATTTTCTTGCTAACTATTTTTGCATGGCATGAATCTTCGGGCATACACGCTATGCCGATGTTTTTGCTGTGCGTTTGCAAGAAAGTTTAATGCCGATTCACTCATATGAGCCTTGTTTTGCCGCCTTTATGCGGCTTTGACTTCGCTATCAATATGGGATGCAGGAAGTAACTTTCTTGCATCCCATATTTTTATTGCGGAGGTTTGACTGATGTCACTTATCAATATTTCGAATTTAACCTTTTCCTATGAAGGAAGCTTTCACAATATTTTTGAAAACGTAAGCTTTCAGATTGATACAGATTGGAAGCTTGGATTTACCGGGCGAAACGGCCGGGGAAAAACGACTTTTCTAAAGCTTCTCATGGGGAAATATGAATACAGCGGTACCATTTCAAGCAATGTTTCGTTTGAGTATTTTCCCTATGACGTGCCGGACGCTGACTTTTTTGTCATTGATGTCATTCATGAAATCAGCCCGAATGCGCAGGACTGGGAAATTGCACGTGAGCTGTCCCTGCTGAATGTGTCGGATGATCTTCTTTATCGCTCCTATTCCACCCTTTCAAAGGGGGAGCAGACAAAAGCACTGCTTGCCGCTTTGTTCCTGAAAGAAAACAGCTTTCTGCTGATTGATGAGCCGACGAATCATCTTGACACTTTGGGCAGAAAAACCTTGAGCGATTATCTGAAGCGAAAACATGGGTTTATTCTGGTTTCTCATGACCGGGTTTTCCTGGACAACTGCATCGACCATATTCTCGTAATCAATAAAACAAACATCGAGGTTCAGAGGGGAAACTTCTCGTCCTGGTGGAGGAACAAAGAGATGCAGGACAGCTTTGAACGGGCAGAAAACGAGAAACACAAAAAAGAAATCAGCCGTTTAACAGCTGCCGCACAAAAGACTTCCGGTTGGTCAGACCGTGTGGAAAAAAGCAAAAACGGTTCGACCAACTCGGGAAGCAAGCTGGACAAAGGCTATGTCGGCCATAAAGCAGCGAAAATGATGAAGCGTTCCAAAGCTATTGAAAATCGTCAGCAGGATTTGATTCATGAGAAATCCAAACTGCTCAAAAACCTGGAAACTGCCGAAAGCCTAAAACTTTCTCCGCTTCCATACCACACCAGCCGACTGCTTGAGCTTTCCGATGTTTCCATTGCCTATGGAAGTCGTGCCGTCTGCTCGAATATCAGTTTTACCATAGAGCAGGGAGACCGGATTGCGCTGCAGGGGAAAAACGGTTCCGGAAAATCTAGCATTCTGAAGCTGATCTGCGGGGAAAACATCCCCTATCAAGGCATTTTGCGAAAAAGCGAACGGCTGAAAATTTCCTATGTCCCCCAAAGCACGGCGGGGCTGAACGGCTTCTTAAGCGAATATATCGAGCGAAATCTTCTCGATGAAAGTCTTTTCAAAGCCATCCTGCGGAAATTTGATTTTCCTCGGGAGCAGTTTGAAAAGCGGTTGGACGAATTCAGCGAGGGGCAGAAAAAGAAAGTCCTGCTCGCCAAAAGCCTGTGTGAGCAGGCGCATCTGTATATCTGGGATGAACCGCTCAACTACATTGACGTCCTTTCCCGCATGCAGATAGAAAACCTGCTGCTCGAATACAAGCCGACCATTCTGTTCGTGGAGCACGACAGTGCTTTCTGTGAAAATATTGCGACCAA
>VOFE01001017.1_pt1 | contig 98001 bp, 118 predicted proteins | sample 5384071 | NCBI WGS metagenome assembly VOFE01 (sample SAMN12384724, study PRJNA508395) | human gut metagenome | isolation source: healthy gut D | host: Homo sapiens
TTTCTCGATCGCGGTGACGGATCGCGCGGCGGTGCCCTCGGCGACGTCGGGCAGCATCTATTCGACGCTGCTGCTCACCTCCGAGCTGCGGGGTACGATCGAGACGCCCGACTGGTACTTCGAGGGGCGGGACGCCGCACGGGTCGCGGCGCTCGACGCACTGCTGCTCACGCAGGGGTGGCGGCGCTACGACGTGCCGGCCGCGGTACGGGGCGAGTATGCGACGCCGGCCTACCCGCTCGAAGTCGGGCAGGAGATCGCGGGGCGGATCAACAAGGGCGGACTGTGGAACAGGAGGAAGAAGCTCGACCGCTACGAGATGCGGATGATCGTGCCGCGGTGGCACTACTCGTCGCAGGCGCCGATCGACAAAGAGGGACGGTTCGCGCTCAACGGCTTCGACTTCCCCGACAGCACGCTCTACGTGCTGCGGCCCGCGGCGGTGCGGGGGTCGATGCCGGAGGCGACGGTGAAGGTCGCGCGCGATTCGTTCCCCGAGGTGGGGACGCTGCCCCGCGTGCCGGAAACGGATGCGGAGAGTCCCTACCTCGCCCAGGCACGGCACTACATCGAGCAGCGAGGACAGACCGATATGCGAAACATCCTCATCGACACGGTCGTAGTCACGCATCGTATCCGGCAGGAGATGAAATCGCCCGAACAGCGGCTCGCTTCGAATTCGTGGACGGCCGAGCAGATCAAGGAGTCGGGTGCAGGGACGATCTTGGAGTGTCTGGCCCGTATGCCGGGAATCAAAGTATCCGATTATTCAATATCGTACCGGGGACGGGGGCTCTGTTCGTGGTCGACGGAAGTTGGAGGAAACCGGTCGATATGCAGGCGTCGGGATTTCCCTTGACGGGAATGGGCGATTCTTGCAACGTCAAAAGTCGCGGCGCGGCCTCCGGCCTCGGAGGAATCGCTCGGCCCGACGGGTTGGGCGGCTTCACGCAGTTTACGCTCGCGCAGCAGGTGATGTGCCTCTCCTATCCGCTGGAAATGGTCTCGCGGATCGATCTGATCGATTCCCACGATTCGGCGCTCTACATTCCGTGGGCGAAAGGAGCGGTCGTTTCCATTACATTAAAGAAAAAAGGGAAAGAGTGGGAGGATGCAGTCGCGCTGATGCCGTCGGTCGATGTGGCGATCGCCTCCCCGCTGGGTTACCAGACCCCTGCGGAGTTTTATGCTCCGGCATACGCGACGGAGAAGGCCCGCCGCTCGATGGCCCCCGACTACCGCACGACGCTCTACTGGAATCCGACTGTCAAGCTCGACGATACGGGACAGGCCATCGTCGAGTTCTACACCTCCGACGCACCGGCCGATTACGACAGCCGACGAAGCATCGCAAACGGGGGAACGCGATCGAGTCGACGGCCGTAAAACGTGCCTCGGGGAAGAGGATCGCCAGCGGCACCGAGGGGAAGCCCCCTCCGCAGCCGACGTCGAGCACCCGCGCGCCGGCCTCGAACGGGCAGACGCGGGCGATGGCCAGCGAGTGAGCACGTGACGCAGGTAGAGTTGGTCGAAATCCTTGCGCGAAATCACGTTGATCTTGGTGTTCCAGTCGGCATAGAGGTCGTACAACGCCGCGAATTGCTCCGCGCTGCGGGCGGGTCAGGTCGGGGAAGTATTTGTCGATCAGGGCAATCATAAGGTTTGTGGGCGTTGAAGTTTTTTTTAGGCAATCGTGAATCGTTCATCGCTCGTCGCCCTGGGCGATGAGCCGGCACATCTGCTCCCGGGCGCGGTGTATCTGGGTTTTCACGGTCCCCAGCGGGAGCGAGAGCTTCATGGCGATCTCTTCGTAGGAGTACTCTTCGAAGAAACGCATGACGATCAGTTGTCGGTAGCGCGGCGTCATGGCCTGGAGGTAACGCTCGATCTGCGTGCGCTGCTGGCGGATGATGCTCTCCTCGGGAGTGGGGCGTTGGACGCCGGGGCGGCGAAACGCTCGTCGATCGACAGGTCGTCCTGACGCCGCCGCACGAAGTCGATGAACGTATTCCGGGCGATGGTATAGACCCACTGCCCGAAGGTATAGGCGGTGTTGTAACGGTGCATGTTGATGTAGACCTTGATGAAGGTTTCCTGCAGCAGGTCGTCGGCGTCGTTCACACCGCCGAGTTGTTCACGCGCTGCACGAACAACCGGTGGATAGCGTCGCGGTAGCGGTTGAAAAGGTACTCGAAGGCCGCATCGTCCCCCTTGAGCACCCGTTCGACCAGCCCCGGTCCTCGGCGATGATATAGTCGGCTATCTCCATACCCGCTCGTCTTTGCGCAGCAGCAACAGCCCCAGCAGCAGGGCGAAAAACGGACTCAGCAGGTCGTACAGGAAGTAACGTCCGCAGATTTTCTCTTCACCCAGGCGGCGGCTGATGCGCCGCGCCTCGATCGAGTACGATCGCAAAACGCGCGAGCAGCAGTACCCCGCGGCGATCTTGAATTCCCAGGGCATCACCGCCAGGGCGACGATCGCCGCCAGCCAGAAGAGAATGCGGCTGCCCAGTTCCCACTGGATGAAGTTCCGACACCGCAAGGGATAAAAGCGGAATGGCCGAGCCGAAAAACGCTGGGAGCTGGCTCATCCACCAGCCCATGCCGCCCCATCGTCTTTTCGCGCAGCGAAGCCCGTGGCGAGAGGATGACGCTCACGTTGTCGCGCGTCATGACCTTCGACATGAAGAAATCGTCCTCGCCGATGTTCATATTGAGGTGGCTGAAGCCGTTGGCGCCGAAGTAGCCGCTTGGTGAACCCGAAGTTCTGGAGCGTGCCCCGGTAGGGTCGGCGCCGCACGGCGCGCGCCAGTCCACCGAGTGCATCATGCGCCAAGCGCGCATCATGTAGTTCGAAAAGCCTTTTTTGCGCTCCACGCCGCAGTAGCCCACGACGATCTCGCCCCGCGTAAACCTTGGCCATGAGCGCCAGCCAGCGGTCGGTCTGCGGCAGGCGTCGGTCGAAGTGAAGACCATGCACTCGTGATGGGCCGACTTGATGCCACGTTGAGCGCCATCTTGGGCGAGATCGGGAAACGGCGGGTCGAGGTGGATCTTGGTCGTCGCGATCTGCGGAAACGACTGTTTCAGCCGCACGAGGTCCTCGTAGAAATCGGAGTCGTGGCCCACGTAGACGATCACCACCTCGAAGTCGGGGTAGCTCTGCGCCAGCATCAGCGGCAGCCGCTCCTCGACGAACGAATAATCCTCCGAGAAGAGCGGCACCACCACCGACACGGGAGGCTCGGGGTCCACCGTGCTGCGGCGGTTGTTCTTGTAGCCGGGAATCCGGCCGTAGACGAAAAGCTGTACGCACAGTAGTACAACTGCAGTGGCCGAGACATCCCAAAGCGTCATTTCAGTGACCTCCATAACCGATTTTGCAAAGACGGCGCAAGACGGGCGCGGCAGAGAGAATGCCTTCCCAGCCGAGATGCCGTCCATGACGGCAGAATTTTTTATTCGCAAAAAATTGCATACAGGCGAAATATGGCGAAGCCAAAGATACGAAAATATGCTAAGGCACAGCCAAAGAACGAATAAGCGAGGGCGAATGCAATGCTTTGCGAATTAAAAATTTCCGGCGGGGCGGATTGTACGGCCGATCGGTTTTTGCCGAATATATGAGTATGAAATTCGTACCCTGCAACATAAACGACCCTTCGTCGAACCGTCCCGTACGCCGGCGAACTGCCGGACACGGCGTCATCCGCACCCCGATCTTCATGCCCGTGGGCACGGCCGGACGGTCAAGGGCATTTTCCACCGCGACGTGCGCGACGAAGCCCGCGCGCAGATCATTCTGGCAAACACCTATCACCTTTATCTGCGCCCCGGTATGGATATCATCGAAAAGGCCGGCGGCGTGCACCGCTTCTCGACGTGGGACGGGCCGATGCTCACCGACAGCGGCGGATTTCAGGTCTTCTCGCTGGCGGCGTGCCGCAAGCTGAAAGAGGAGGGGTGCCATTTCCGTTCGCACACATCGACGGCTCGAAACATCTGTTCACCCCCGAAAGCGTGATGGACACGGAGCGTACGATCGGCGCCGATATCATGATGGCCTTCGACGAATGCCCCCCGGGCGACTCCCCGCGCGATTATGCCGCCAAGTCGCTCGGCCTGACGGAGCGCTGGCTCGACCGTTGTTTCAACCAATACCACCGGACCTCTCCCAAATACGGCCATTATCAGGCGCTGTTCCCCATCGTGCAGGGCTGCACCTACCCGGACCTGCGCGCCCGGGCCGCGGAAAACGTGAAGCAGTACGACGCGGACGGTTATGCCATCGGCGGTCTTGCCGTAGGCGAGCCGACGGACGTCATGTACGAGATGATCGAGGTGGTGAATGCCATACTGCCGGAGGACCGCCCGCGCTACCTGATGGGGGTAGGCACGCCGATGAACATCCTCGAAGGATCGACCGCGGCGTGGATATGTTCGACTGCGTGATGCCGACGCGCAACGGCCGCAACGGACAGCTGTTCACGGCCGAAGGCGCCATCAATATCCGCAACAAGAAATGGGAGGACGACTTTTCCCCGATCGATCCCGCGGGCACCGCCTTCGTCGATCACGTCTACTCGAAAGCCTACCTGCACCATCTGGTGATCGTGCCAGGAAATGCTCGGGGCCCAGATCGCTTCGCTGCACAACATCGCCTTTTACCTGCGGCTGGTCACCGAGGCCCGCCGACACATCGGGGCCGGGGATTTCAAATCCCCTTGGAAGGAGCGGATGGTCGCCAAACTCGGCCGCAGGCTGAAACTATCGAAAAACGATGAAATGAAACTGCGATTTCCGGGGTTCAAGATCCTAGACCGCTATACTCGGCAAGTTCCTTGCACCTACTTCTTCGCTATCGCGATGATCATCATGGTCGTGGTGATGTTCGACTATGTGGAGAAGATCGACAACTTTACGGAACGAAAGCGCCGTTGCGGGACGATCATTTTCGACTATTACCTGAACTTCATCCCCTTCTTCATCAACCAGTTCAGCGGACTGTTCACCTTCATCGCCGTCATTTTCTTCACCTCGAAGATGGCCTATCAGACCGAAATCGTGGCTATGCTTTCGGGCGGCATGAGTTTCCGAAGCCTGATGTGGCCCTACTTCCTGGGCGCGCTCCTCATCGGCTGCCTGTCGCTCACGCTCAACCTGTGGGTGATCCCCATTTCGCAGCGACACATCGTCAATTTCGAATCGCAGTACATCAAGCGCAAGCAGAACAACAAGTTCAACCGCCATATCTACCGGCAGATCGACCCGGCACGTTCGCCTACATCCGCGGCTACAATGACGAATCGCAGCAGGCGTCGTTCCTCAGCCTGGAAGAGTACTATCGCGGCACGATGACCGCCTCGCTCGAAGCGTCAGAGGTGAGGTTCAATCCCGAAACCAAGCGCTGGACCGGCCGTCGCTATACCACCACCCGCGAGTTCGACTCGCTGGGCATGGAGCGTTTCGAACAAGCGCCGCGATCTGGATACGCTCATCAATCTCGACGTGACCGAGCTGGGCGAGATCAACGACCTGATAACAGACCATGAACATCACGGAGCTGAACGAATTCCTCGACCAGCAGCGAAGGCCAAAGGTTCCGACGCCATCAACATCATTCAGGTCGAGAAGCACGCCCGCTTCGCCTATCGCTCTCGGTACCTTCATTCTGACACTGATCGGTGTGTCGCTCTCCTCGCGCAAGGTGCGGGGCGGAACGGGACTGCACATCGGAATCGGCACTGGGCTTTGCTTCTCGTATATCCTGTTCAACCGCTTCTTCGAGGAGTTTGCCAAGAGCGGTACCCTGCCGCCCTGGATGGCCGTCTGGCTACCGAACGTCATCTACCTCTGCATCGCAGTTTACCTCTACCGCAAAGCCCCGAAATGATGTCCCCGCAACTCGAAGATATTGTCCGCAAGGTCCGCTCCGACGAGCGGATCGCCCCTGCCGAAGCCCTCGTGCTCTGGCACGAAGCCCCCCTGTGGCTGTTGGGCGAGCTGGCGACCAGCGCAAGCGGCGCGTGAGCGGCGACAAGGTCTACTTCAACCGCAATTTCCACATCGAACCCACGAACCTGTGCGTGTTCAACTGCCGTTTCTGCTCCTACCGCCGTCCGAAGGGGGATCCCGAGGCGTGGGACTACTCCCTGGAGGAGGTCGAGGCCATCGCCCGCGCCCATGCGGGGCAGGGCGTGACCGAAGTGCATATCGTGGGGGGCGTGCATCCCGAGCACGACCTCGTACTATTATGTCGAGATGATCCGCCGCGTGAAGGCGATTCTGCCCGAAGCGACCGTCAAAGCCTTTACCGCCATCGAGCTCTCCTACATGATCCGCAAAGCGGGGCTGACTATCGACGAAGGGTTGCGTCTGCTCCGCAGCGCCGGGATGGAGGCGATACCGGGCGGGGGTGCCGAAATTTTCGACGAGGAGCTGCGTGCCCGAATCTGTCCCGATAAAGGGTCGACCGTAGAGTGGTTCGAGGTGCATGCTGCTGCACACCGGCTCGGGATCCCGACCAATGCCACGATCCTCTACGGCCATATCGAGGTGGGTGGAGCACCGTATCGACCACCTCGACCGGCTGCGCCGCCAGCAGGACCAGACGGGCGGCTTCAACGCCTTCATCCCGCTCAAATACCGCAATTACGGCAACCATGTCGGAGATGGGCGAGGTGTCCGTGACCGAAGATCTGCGGATGCTGGCCATGAGCCGCATCTATCTGGACAACATGCCCCACGTCAAGGCTTATTGGGTGATGTACGGCAAAGCGACGACGGAGCTGGCGCTGGCCTTCGGCGCGGACGACATCGACGGCACGATCGACGACACGACCAAAATCTACTCGATGGCCGGAGCCGACGATCAGCGTCCGGCGATGACCACGGAGGAGATGCGCCGCATCGTCGCGGCAGCCGGCTACCGGGCCGTCGAACGCGACACCTTTTACCGCGAGATCGGATAACGAGATACCCTGAAACAGACGAAACGGATCGGTACGTACCGTTGCCAGGCAGTTCCGATCCCCGAACAAAAACGACAGAACAATACCATGCTGGAACAACTGAAAAAATATTGGGCGAAAGTCGGTGAGCATCCTTTTCTGAAACACCTTTTCATCATCGTCTGCGTGCTGCTCGTGCTGGGCGTCGCAACCACTTGCTGCTGTTGCTGGGCACGCGCCACAGTGCGCACCGTACGGTGCCCGACCTGACAGGCATTCCGCTCGAGGAGGCTCTCGGGGAGGCCCGCCGTCAGGGGTTGGAAATCATCGTCAACGACTCGCTGTATGTGCCTGCCTACGACGGGGGCGTGGTGCTGGACCAACTCCCGGAAAAGGGCGTCGGGGTGAAACCCGGCCGGAAGGTCTATGTCACGATCAACTCCTATCGGCAGAAGATGGTGACGGTGCCCTATGTCGCCGGCCGTTCGCTGCGCCAGGCCAAGAATATGCTCGAAGTGGCCGGCCTGGGGATCGAACAGATCGTCTATCGTCCCGATCTGGCGACCAATTACGTGCTCGAAGAGTACGCCGACGGCAAGCGAGTCTCGGAGAAAAGCCGCGTACAGCTCGAAGCGGGCAGCGGCGTCACCCTTTACGTCGGGGAGAGCGGTTCCGTTTCGACACTCGTGCCGAAGACCGTGGGGCTTCACCTCCAACAGGCCAAAAGCCGTTTGTGGGAGCTGGGGCTCAACATCGGCAAGATCTCCTTCGACGAGGGAATCAACCTGCTGAACCAGCGGGAAGCCCGGGTTTATCTGCAGACGCCTTCGGCCGGCAGCCGTGCCCGGCTGGGTGCGAAGGTCGATCTGAAGCTGACCCTCGATGCTGCCAAAGTCACCGCCCAAAGCGCTGCGGCCGATAAGGAGATGATAAAAGCCGCCGAAGAGCTGCGCCGCCTCGACGCTGAAACGGCCGATTCGCTGGCCCGTGTTCGTCTGGACAGTCTGGCCAACCGTCCCGTCGAAGCGGAGCCGGTCATCGACGACGGGCTTTTCCCGGACGAAGAGACAGCGGAAGACGAATTTTTCCAATAACGCACACGTCCGATGAGCGAATCGCAATACATACCCGATCCGGACGAACTCGAGGACGACGCTGCCGGCGAGCAGGACGAGCTGTACGAACATTACAGCATCACGGCCGACCGGGGGCAAAGCCCGCTGCGGTTGGACAAGTTCCTGACGATCCACATGGAGCGTTGTTCGCGCAACCGCATCCAGACGGCTGCCGACGCAGGCAATATCCTGGTCAACGGCAAACCCGCGAAGTCGAGCTACAAGGTCAAACCCGGCGACCGCATCTCGCTGGTGATGCCCTATCCCAAGCGCGAAATCGAGATCATGCCCGAAAACATCCCGCTCGAAATTCCCTACGAGGACGACGACCTGCTGATCGTCAACAAGCCTGCGGGCATGGTCGTCCATCCTGTTTCTACTCGTTGCCGCCGCTGTCGCGCTGCCGCTGTCCGCGCAGGAGCGGCGGCCCGTCTACATCGTCAACGGGGAGCGCTACGAAGGGGATGCCTTTCGGGAGATCCCGCCTGCGGAGATCGAGCGCATGGAACAGCTTCCGGCCGACGAACAGACCATCGAGCGCTACGGTTCGGATGCGTCGAACGGAGTGATTCTCATTACGTTGAAATACGATAGCAAGGCTGTTTTCACGGCCGACAGCCTTTCGTTCGACCGCTACGTCGCCCGCCGCATCAAGTGGGATGCGACCGATCCCGTGGCGCGGGTGGTCTATCGCTTCAAGGTGCAGTGCGACGGAAGCGTCGTGCTGACCGATCTGCTCGAATCGACCGACGGACGGCTGCGCCGCAAGGTGGTCAAGGCCGTCGAAGAGGCTCCGCGGTGGTCGCCCGCGACCAAGGACGGCCGGCCGGTCGAGACGGAACACGTGCTGCGCGTGCAGCTCCCCGAAGGGCGCGCCATGCCGCCCGAACGGGCCGTGATCCTGCTTTGAATGCGGGTGGGCGTCGGAGACCGGACGTGTCATTTCGGGAAATTTTCGAAAAAAAACGGGCCGGCTCCGGTGCGTTCCAATTCGTTGTTTCGTCGGGAGTTGGATCGGGAAATGCTTGTCGACGCACCCGCATCGGCGGGGACAGCGGGAGCTTTTGCCGTCCGGAGGCCGGACCGGAGTTTGCGGATCGGCGGAAAATAGTTACTTTTTCCGACAGTTCAGGCGAATTATCGAACAACCAATTTTAAACTTTCATATGAAAAAAATCAAATTTTTTGCGCTTTGGGCGCTTCTGCTGACCCCCCCCCTGCTGCTTTCGGGGTGCGGCGACGACGCGACCGATGACCCGACGCCGGGCAAGACTCCCGTGCTGACGATCAAGGACAATGCATTGGGTGTGATCAACGTGGAGGCTGCGGGCCAGACCGTCACGCTGAATTACGAGGTGGCCGATGCCGTAGAGGGCAAACTCGCCGTGGCGAAAAGCGATAAGGAGTGGATACATGATTTCGATTGCGAAACGTTCGGGCAGATCACCTTCGTGGCCGATGAAAATGTCGGAGAAGAGTTGACGCGTTCGGCTACGGTGACGATCAGTTATCCGGGTGCCGAATCGGTGGCCGTCGAAGTGGCGCAGAACGAACGTGCGATCTCGATCGAGGTGACCGAGGTGACCGTCGCCTCGATCAAGGCCAAACTCGAAACGGACGATCCGGCGCAGACGTTCCTGTTCAATCTGGTCAAGAAGAGCGATTACGATGCCATCGGTTCGCCTGAGAAATTCCTCGAAAAGGAGCTGAAAGCGCTCGAGGAAGAGGCTCTGGATTCCGACGGCTGGTTCACTTCGCTGGAAGAGTATCTGGATTTCCTGCTCAGCGACTGGAATCCCGAAGGCCAGAACCTGAACCGCGACGAATTGGAAATCAATACGGAGTACTACATTTATGCCTACGGTATCGATGTGAAGGGCGAGATTACGACTCCTCTGGTGCGACGCCTCGTCAAGACCAACGATTTGAAGGAGATCAACTTCAACCTTACGGTCGAGGACGAAGGACAGACGACTGCGACGCTCAAAGGCAATCCCGACGAGAAGTTCACCTATTACTATCTGGGCTATACGAGCAAGACCGAGTACGAAGATTCGTTCAAGGGCGACGACCAGCAGGTGATCGACAATGCGCTGGGAAGCATCCGCATGGGTATTGGCAACGACGGGTCGAAACTGCCCGACGTCGCTTCGGTGCGCATGGGCGAAGGTTCGTTGGAGGTCGAGGGGCTGCTGCCCGATACGGAGTACTACGCACTGGCGTTCGGCATCGACAACAGCGTGTCGGCATGTACGAAACTCACCAAGACGCCCTTCAAGACCGATGCGGTGGCCATTACCGACGACTGCAAGTTCGAAGTGTCGGTGCTCGACGTCAATTCGATCCTGATGAATATCGCAGTCAAGCCCTCGAAGGCGACGACTCGCTATTTCGCGACGGTCAAGGCGACCGACGAAGTGAAGAACATGACCCCGGCGCAGGTGGCCGACGCCGAAATAGCTTTCCAGAACGGTTTCACGCCGCCCGTCGACTGGTCGACCGATCCGCGTGTCTTCACGGGCGATCAGACGCTCCATTCGCGCCGCAATCTGGGCGTTACGATCATCAAGCCCGAAACCGACTATACGGTCTATGTCTTCGGCGTAAGTGCGGAGGGAGTCCGTACGACCGAGGTGGCGACCGCCACGACGCGGACGACGGCCGTCGTTCCCTCGTCGATGACGCTCGAGGTCAAGGACGTGAAGCCCGGATCGGAGACCGATCCCAACGATTTCTTCGGCGGAAAGCTCTATTATTTCCAGTATGGAGTGAAACCTTCGATCGATACGGAGTACTACTATACGGGTATCGTCAAGAAGAGCACCTACGAAACCTTTGCCGACGACGAGGCCTTCATGAAGGATGTGGTCGGGCGACGGTTTTTCGGTTTCTGTCCCCGCATCGCCTACCGTCATTTTGCACGGTCTTGCGCCCGCCTGCCCATTTCGCCTGCGCGGCCGCCGTATCTCCTTGCATGACAGTACAAAGATAGCGATTTCGGACGAGAAATCCAAATGCCGGAAAATTTTGAGATGCAAATAGATTATACGGTCAGATCGTGTTGTTTGAATTATATATTTTTTATATTTATGTGTGTTAAATTGATTGGTTGAATCGAAATAAATATATCAGCTATGAAGAAATTCGAATATAAATCTTTTACTTTCGCTTATATGGAGAACGATTCTATTGCGGGATCCGACATTAAAGTGTTGAATAAATTGGGGGCTCAAGGTTGGGAGGTGATAGCGATAGCTCCTGTGAAACAGTGGAAACAAGTTGGGCATCCCGAAAACTTAGTGGCTATTTTAAAACGAGAAATAGAAAAATAAACATTATGTATCTGCATGAAGCGATGGAAAAACTATTTCGCCAAGTCGGACGATCAATGACGACAAAAGAAATAGCGGAAAAATTGAATGAAAATAAATGGTATCGAAAAGCAGACGGTTCGCTAATAACTCCGTATCAAATTTATGGGAGAGCTAAGGGGTACCCAGAGCTTTTTTATTGTGAAGGTTCGACAATTTCTCTCAAGGGGAGTACAACAAGAAAAATTGCTTTTGAGAGAACTTCCAAGCAACATGTTCGCATATCTCAAAATACAGTAAAAGATTCTGTTTTGGTTGAGAAAATGTTGATGAACAAACAGAACTTTAAATCTGCCAAAGATGTTGACGGGTTTGTTCCCCAAGCGTCTGGTTTATACTGTATACGCATTAAAAATGTACATTTGCTTCCGGAGCCGTTTGGTACTATTCTTTTGGAGAGGGGGCATGACATTCTTTATATTGGTATTGCCTCTGAGAATCTGTACAATCGGTTCCTGAATCAAGAACTTCGGGCAAAGGGCCACGGAACGTTTTTTAGAAGTATGGGGGCTGTTCTTGGGTACAAGCCCCCGAAAGGATCGTTGATTGAGAAGCGCAATAAGAAAAATTATAAATTCTCGAAAACCGATGAATTGAAAATAATCGGATGGATCAACGAGAATTTGATGGTAAATTGGGTAGAATCCGCCGGAGATCTCGATAGCTTGGAAACCAGCCTAATCGTCAAATATCTACCATTGCTTAATCTTTCGAAAAATCCAGCTGCGCTTCAAATTTTGTCGTATTTGCGAAAAGAATGTGTCGAAATCGCGAATAGAAATTAGGAATTGGAGGTATAATTTAATTGCATTGGGAAATATCCCGATGCTTCGGGTTTATTCGTATCTTTGTTTCTATGGACAACGGGGAGATCATCATTTACCGGACGGCCGACGGCGAGACCCGTCTGGAAGTCCGCATGGAGAGCGACAGCGTATGGCTGACGCAGGCGCAGATGGCGGAGTTGTTTCAGACGACCCCGCAGAATATTACAATGCACACGAACCACGTATTTCGAGAGGGCGAATTGGAAAAGGAGGCAACTTGTAAGAGATCCTTACAAGTTCGCCAAGAGGGTACGCGCACGATTCGCCGTATACAGAATATCTACAACCTTGACGTGATTATCTCTGTCGGCTACCGTGTCAAGTCGCCGCGCGGCACGCAGTTTCGCATCTGGGCGAACAAGGTGCTGAAAGAGTACCTAATAAAAGGCTATGCCGTCAATACCCAAGCGAAAGCCGAGCAGTTGGAGGAGTTGAAAAAGACTGTTCGCCTGCTCTCCCATGTCTTGGCTGCGAAGGAGGTTACGAAATCCGAGGCGGTCGGGCTACTGCGCGTGATTACGGACTATACTTATGGCCTCGACACGCTCGATCGTTATGACTATCAGCAGTTGGAGGTGTCGGCCACTACCGCCGAAGAGCCTTTTCGTGCGACTTATGAAAATGCGATGGAGGCGTTGCAGGTGTTGCGCGACAAGTTCGGAGGCAGCGAACTGTTCGCCCACGAGAAGGACGAATCGTTCAAAAGCACAATGGGGGCAATTTACCAGACCTTCGGCGGGCGGGACCTCTATCCGAGCGTCGAGGAGAAGGCAGCCAATCTGCTTTACTTGACGGTCAAGAACCACTCGTTCAGCGACGGCAACAAACGCATCGCGGCGTTCCTGTTCCTCTGGTTCTTGGAGAACAACCGCATCCTCTACCGTCCCGACGGTTCGCGCCTTTTGGACAACAACACGTTGGTGGCCCTGACGTTGATGATCGCCGAGAGCCGCACCGAGGAGAAAGACGTTTGCCTAATTACACAACGTGTCGAGAAGAACAAGACAAAATAGGTTATTTTCTTAATCTGTTGGACGAGCGCATCGCCACCCAAAACAAAATCATTGACAAGTTGCAGTCCTTAATTAAGGGAATAAGAGTTTGTTGTATGCAAAGAGTTTATGGTAATAACGTGCATTTAAGCGAAATTGCACAAATATATCAGCCGCAAACAATATCTTCAACAGAATTAACAGAAGATGGTTTTCTTGTATATGGGGCAAATGGTATTATTGGCAAATATAAGGATTACAATCATGAGACGGAACAAATTTGTATAACTTGTCGTGGAAATACTTGTGGCATGGTAAATTATACAAAACCAATGTCTTGGATAACTGGAAATGCAATGGTGATCAATACAGATAAGTATCAAGATAAGGTGTGTAAGAGATATTTATATCATTATCTATCTGGGTATAACTTCAATAGTATAATTTCTGGCTCTGGACAACCGCAAATAGTACGTACCCCTTTGGAAAAGTTAAAAATAACATTGCCCACTATTTCTGAACAAAAACAGAAAGCAATGATTCTTGATAAAAATCAAGACAAGATAGATATTAGCCATAAAATATTAAATCTTTATATACGTCAAAAGCAGCATCTGCTCCGTCAAATGTTTATATAAAAATCTGGCGGAGCAAGTATTGCTTCTGTAAACTAAGGCTTGTTAGAACATTCTGCTCTGCTGATACTTTGTCATCTATTGCCGACAATAATCTCGCATACTGGAGTTGTTCAGTATATGATGGACAAAAGATTTTGGCTCTACCATAGTCTTTGAAATAGATGTGAGGTATCGCCATTCCTGTTTTATATGGTTCAAAGTTGAAAACCTTCAGTAAATAATAGAGGTATCGAAGCGAATAACCATCTTTGGCTTGCAATATATTCAAAGTTCCAGTTGCGGAACATTTGCCAGTAACATAAGAAACAGTACCTACACCTGAACCATCTTTGATAATATAGACAGCTTCATCCTCTGTGTTATAATTGTCGAGGTAGCCAACGATTCCATTTGCACCATACACAGGGTATGTGTTGTTTTTACAAACATCGCTCTCTTGTAGCGTTGAAGATCTACATTCCAAGCATTCCGATAAGCGAATATAGGGTTTATTGTTGCGAGCTACATTCTGTGCAATTCCCTTAATTAAGGACTGCAACTTGTCAATGATTTTGTTTTGGGTGGCGATGCGCTCGTCCAACAGATTAAGAAAATAACCTATTTTGTCTTGTTCTTCTCGACACGTTGTGTAATTAGGCAACTTCTCAAAATTAGATTTAGATAGTATGGGAACGGCTTGTATGCCCACCTCTGATAAATAACGAGGGAAAGCCCGAGAAATAGCATAGTAAACAAAGTCACTATCGCTTTTTGTCATTGATTACAATAGAATTAATTTGTTGGTTTGAGGACATGGTTTCAGTTGCCATCCCCATTTTCCCTATTGTTGAACCGATACAAGTAATTAAAACACTCCCTTTAGGAATATTTCTCGTTTTCCTAAATCCTGATAATGATAACTTTGTCTTTGTTTCAGTAATATTCTTGCTAATTCCTAAATCAGCAGGAGAAGCCCATAAATATGAACCATTATCGTAGTATTCGGAATTGCTGGTAGGTGGTGTGTTTCCTGTTACCACTTCACCGTAATCCTTTATGGTGCACTTCTCCCACTCTCCGTTAAACTCCGGAAATCTCAAAGGGGGAACATTGAGGGCTTTATTGTTGTTATTTGTTGCCATTGCTTTTTCGGGTTTATTCGACAATACCCAATTCTTTAAGATAAACCTCTATTTGTTTATCCAAGTCGGCGCGTTTGGCCTCCAGCTCCTTGATCTCGGCCATTACGGCGTGGATATCGATCTCCTCTTCCTCTTCGAACGTATCGACATAACGCGGAATATTGAGATTGTAGTCGTTCTCGGCAATCTCCTGCAATGTTGCGCAATGACTGTATTTTTCGATCTCTGTGCGGTTACGGTAAGTCTCGACGATTTTGCGGATGTGCTCGGGGCGTAATTTATTCTGTGTCTTCACCTTCTCGAACTCGCGCGAAGCATCGATAAAGAGAATATTGTCTTCCTGCTTGCGGCATTTTTTCATCACGAGGATGCAGGTCGGAATACTGGTGCCGTAGAAGATATTGGCAGGAAGTCCGATGATTGCGTCGATATAGTTTTTCTTCTCGATCAGAAACCGACGGATCTTACCTTCGGCCGCTCCGCGGAACAATACGCCGTGCGGAGCTACGCAGGCCATCGTGCCGCCCTCGTTGAGGTGGTAGATCATGTGCAGGATAAACGCATAGTCGGCCTTCGATTTTGGGGCAAGCACTCCGGCCTTGCTGAACCGGTCGTCGTTGTTGAATTTCGCGGCGGCACTCCAATCGGCCGAGAAGGGCGGGTTGGCCACTACGGCGTCGAATTGTTGATCGCCGAACTCATCGGCTTCGAGCGTATCACCGTTGCGGATGTCGAAATCGTTATACTTAATACCGTGCAGCAACATATTCATGCGGCAGAGGTTGAAGGTCGTAGGGTTCTTCTCCTGCCCGAAAATCTCATCGGCCTGTCCGCTCCGAGCCGTGCGGAGAAGGAGTGAGCCGCTGCCGCAAGTGGGGTCGTAGACCGTTTTCAAACGCTGCTTGCCTGTGATGACGATTTCCGCAAGAATCTGACTGACCTCCTGCGGTGTATAGAACTCGCCCGCCTTTTCCCGGCTCCGGCAGCGAATTGACCGATCATGTATTCGTAGGCGTCGCCCAGAATATCAATCTCCTGCGCATCTTTCAACCCGAAGTCGATGCCGTTCAATGCGACAAGCACGTCGCTGATTAACTTATTCTTATCGTCGGCCGTTTTGCCCAGCTTGGGAGATGCGAGATCGATGTCAGAGAAGAGACCGCCGAAATCGTCTTCGCTTTCCTGACCGATGGTGCTGTCCTCGATTTTCTTGAGCGACCGCTCCAATGCTGGGAGGATATTCTCCTTGCGGTCGATCATCGAGATAATGGTGGAATAAAGGTATTCCGGCTCGACGAAATAGCCCAAATCCTGCACGCACGCCTCTTTCAGGTCGACCTTCAACTCTTCGTCGTCGCTCTCCCATGCCTCCTTGAAGGTCATGCCGTCCTCCTTCAGTTCCTCATTGGCATACAACTCGATTTTTTCGGAGAGGTACTTATAGAAGATGAAGCCGAGAGTGAAATACATAAAATCGCTGGCCGACATGTTGCCACGCAGGGTGTTGGCAACCGTCCAAAGCTGGCTGCGCAATTTTTGTTGCAGTTCTTCGCTCATATGCGTTGTGTGTTTATTCCCAGTTAAACGTGTCGATAATTATGCGGAGCTTAGCCAATACCCGTTTGAGGATATTGCGACGCTCCTTCAGCCCTACCTTCTTCTCTTTGATAGCGTTCTGAATGATTTCGGGTTTCTCGCGTTGAAGGTAATCGTATTGCGCCAGAAACTCTCTCAACGCATCGTGACTCAGGGCCTCCTCCTCGGCCAGACGTTCGATCGCCCGTTCGCGGGCTGCGCTGACGTAGTTCGTCAACCGCGTCTCCAAGTCGATGGACCCGTCCGCCTTTGCGCGGTTGAATCCGGCCTTGTCGTCATCGACATTCTGCTGGATAAACCCGTCGATGAGTTTGGCCTTGTTGCGCATCGAGGCGTCTCGAATCATCGTATCGATGATCTGCTGACGTTTCTGCCGGTAATCCTCGCTGTCGGGGTTCAGGTCGGCAATCAGCGCCAGAATGTAGGCGACATTGATGACGTCGCTGTGGAGCAGCTCCAAACAGAAATCCACGTTGTCGATATTTTCGTGTTCGATCTCGGTTTGTGTAGCGTCGGGAGTGCCCTTTTGCTTGTCTCCCGTATGACCGATGGCGATGTCGAGGTATTTGGAACGGAAATCCATGTATTCCTGCTCGGACATGATGAAATAGGGATCGTCCGCTTCGTACTCCTCGTAGATTTGCGCCTCGATTTTTCCCCGGATAATCTCGCGGAAAGCCAACACGAATTCGCGTTTCTCAGGTTCGCTTTTCAGCGCGTCGATGCGGCTGACGTCGGGATATTTCTCCAGAAAAGAGATCATTTTCAGATTCAACTCCTTGCGCACCTTCTCGAACGGCGGGCGTATGATCTTCTCATTGGGCGTGTTGTTACTGAAAAGTTTGATCGCAGCATCCACATTGGCTTTAAGGTCGCGGAAGCATACGATTTTTCCGAAACGCTTTTTCTCGTTCAGCACGCGGTTCGTGCGGCTGAACGCCTGTAACAACCCGTGATATTCCAGATTTTTGTCGACATAAAGCGTATTGAGCTTCTTGGCATCGAAGCCCGTGAGGAACATTCCGACGACCAGCAGCAGGTCGAGCGGCAGCATATCCTTCTTGCGTTTCTTCATGCGCTCGTTTACGTCGTCGTAATAGGCGCTGAAATTGTCGGTCGTAAAAGACGTGCCGAACATCGCGTTGTAGTCATCCATAATGGCTTGCAGCTCGTCGGCAGCGACCTTTGAGTCGGCAAACCCTTGATTCATTCCCGTCTGCCCGTCGTCCAGACTGGCGTTGGCGGCATAGGTGAAGATGGCGCCGATTCGAATCTTCGGATTCAGTTCCTTGAAAATCTTGTAGTAGCGGAGCAGCATCGGTACGGACTGAATGGCGAACAGTGCGTTGTACTCACCGCCGAAGGTCGATTTGTCGTAGTTGTTGAGAATGAACTGTGCAATCTCCCGCATACGCGCCTCGCTCTCGCAGTCGGTCGTCGTGCTGCCTTGATAATATTCGACCAGAAAGCCCAATACATTCTCGTCGGCAATGGCATCCTTGATCAAATACTTGTGCAGGCATTCGCCGAAAACTTCGGCCGTTGTGTGCTCCTGTTTGGCATTCTCGACGAAGATAGGCGTACCCGTAAATCCGAAAATTTGCAGGTTGTTGAAGAAGTTGACGATATTTTTGTGGCAGTCGCCGAAGTGACTGCGGTGGCATTCGTCGAAAATCATTACGACTTTTTTATTCCGAATCTCTTGCAGATGCCGGTTGTAGTAATCTTTCGTGACGGCACAATTGAGCTTCTGAATCGTGGTGATGATGATTTTCGAGTCACCGCTCAACCGCTTGATCAGCTCGTGCGTGTTGTCCGTATTGTCTACCGCACCCGGCTCGAACGCTTCGTATTCCGACTGCGTCTGCGTGTCGAGGTCGTGACGGTCTACGACGAACATCACCTTGTCGATTCCGTCTATTTCGAGACCAGCTGCGCCGCTTTGAACGAGGTCAGGGTCTTCCCCGCACCTGTAGTATGCCATATATATCCGTTCTTGTTGGAGTTCTCCACCTTGTCGATAATCTTCTCGACGGCATAGAACTGATAGGGCCGTAATACCATCAGACTCTTGTCGCCCTCGTGCAGCACTACATATTTGCTGATGATCTTTCCCAACGTACACTTGTCGAAAAAGAAGTTGGCGAACATATTCAGGTCGTTGAACGGCACATTCTCTGCATCCGTCCAGTTGAACGTGAACTTATATCCGCTGTTGGGATTGTTGGCGAAATAGCGTGTATTGACACCATTGGAGATAACGAACAACTGGATATAGTCGAACAATCCATGAAAAGAAGTCTTGTGATAGCGCTGTATCTGATTGTATGCCTGCTTCAGTTCCACGCCGCGTTTCTTCAACTCGATCTGCACCAACGGAAGACCGTTGATGAGAATCGTGACGTCGTAGCGGCATTGCCTATGGCCCTCAATGGCTATCTGATTGGCAACTTGAAACTCGTTCTGACACCACTTTTTTTGATTGAGAAACTCCACCCAAATACGCTCGCCATCTTCTGTTTCCAACGGATAGAGGTCTCGTAATTTCTTTGCTTTTTCGAATCGTGTGCCGCCTTCGAGGTAAATGAGGATCTTTTCGAACTCCTTGTCGGTAAATTGCGATCCCCCTTTGAGGATATGCTGACGCATGGCCTGTAAGACACAGGACGAGCGCAGGGCCTACGATCCGATCGAAAAGTGGACTTTGCTTTTCGCTGCTGCCGTCCGTGGAGAGACGCAGAAGCGGCAGGCCGATCTTGACGAGAATACCGTTTTTGCGCCGGTCGCGGGCGACCTGCACCTCGTCGAAGCGGTGGTGGAGCACGCCGTCCACCTCGATCCCCAGAATCGGCGTGTTGTCCATCCGGTTGTAGAGCAGAAAGTCGAGATGCGAGCGGCGGCGGACGAAGAGGCGCTCCTCGTCGGACAGCTCGACGTTCCGTCCGACCAGATCGTACAGCCGGTAGTGTCGGTGGACGCCGATGGCGGAAAACCGATCCTCCTCGGCGAGAATTCCTCCGATGAGCCGTTCGGCGATCCGTTCGGCCGGCGATTCGCGTTTCGCATCGGAGGCGAACCGCATGGCGGCGTACTCCGTATGCTGCCGCTCGATCCAGTCGCAGGTGGCGTCGATCTGGCGCTGATTGTAGATCCGGCCGTTATGGGAGTAGGTTTTCGAGGCGGTTGTCGTCAGGACCGTAAAGGGATAGTCGCCCTTCGGTTCGGTCATGATGAGCAGCTCGTTCCGGTAATATTTCCGGTTGCAGAAGTCGATGATGAGCGGATGGCAGCGGTAATGTTCGCGCAGCAGCGTGACGGGCAGCCGTTCCCCGAAGACCCGTTTGAAGGAGGAGAGGATGTTCTGCCGCACGTAATCGTAAGCGTCGGGCACCCGATGTTTGTCGCGCAGCTCCTCGGCCTTCGCCCTGAGCTGCTCCTCCACGATATGCGGCAGCTGCCGGCTGTCGCCGATGATGATGATATTCCGGCAACAGGCGCAGCAGACGGCCGCCGTGAGGATATCGACCTGCGACGACTCGTCGATGATGACATAGTCGAGCAGGTGCCCCGCGCCGATCGAAGCGCACAGCGAATGGGTCGTACTCAGCACGACCGGATAGCGTTCGACGAAGGTGCGGAAATGCGTCCGGTAGTTCTGCATCGTGAACGGGGGCCGCTCCTCTTGCCGCGCTTCGTTCAGGCGTTCGTATTTGCGGTAGAGCATATCGCGGAACAGCGCTTCCGACACCTTCCCGTATGCTTCGATCAGGCTCTTCGCACGCTGCTCGTCGGACGGTGCCCCGAGCCGGGCGATGCGGGCCGAGAGCTCGGCGATATAGGTTTCGTAGAACTTGCGATCGGCATAGGCGGGCAGCAGCTCCGCATCCGCGAACAGCCGCTTCCCGGGCCACGCGCCGCACCGGAACAGCAGTCCGGCCCGCAAAGCGAGCGACGGCCTTCCGCCCTGCCACCTCTCGGTAACGAGATGCCGGAACGACAGCGCACGCCGGCTGTCGATCGGACGGAAGAAACAGCGGTCGACCCGCCGCATCCGCGCTTCGTCCAGCGGTTGTTCCCACAGCAGATGACGGTACTCGCATTGGGCATAGGAGCGTTTCGTCCGCAGGTCGGCCAGCTCCGCGTTGACGCGGAAAAGCTCGTCTATGGCCGCCGACAGCTCGCCCAGCCGCGTTCGCAGGGCCGTGCGTTCCTCCGCCGGCAACCGCCACGTAGGGTCGGGCATGAAATCCTGCTGTTTGTCCGCGAAAAAGGCCTGCCGTCTGGTCCGGTTTCCCAGTTCGGCCATCAACGCCCCGTACTCGTATTTCGACAGTTTGTCGCGCACGTTGTCCACCGCCGCATTGTTGTTGGACACGACACCGACGGTTTTTCCCTGCATCAGCAGATTGGCGACGATGTTCAGAATCGTCTGCGTTTTTCCCGTGCCGGGAGGTCCCTCTACCACGCTCACCCGATTGCCCAGCGCCCGCTGCACGGCGAGTTTCTGGCTGGCGTTGCAGCCGAAGGGATAGACGAGGGCCGCGTTGTCGACATCGCACGCCGCCGTCCGCCCGTTCAGATAGGCATACAGCGCCGTACGGGGATCCTGTGGATCGATGCGCTGCATCGTCTCGGCGAGCAGGGCGGCGATCGAACTTTTCTTCTCCCCTTCGGGAACCTCCTCTGCGGCCTCCGTATCGGTCTCCGACTCCAGAGAGGCTTTGGCTGCGAGAACCTCCGCGAAATAGGAAAGTAGCCGCTCTTTGTCTGCGGGGAGCGGCTGCGCATCGACCGCTTCGATCCGCGACTTCTCGATCGCCGGCGAACGCAAGCCCTCTCCGGCGCCCAGCCGGACATATTTCCCGTAGTCGAACAGCGTATCGTACGGCTCCTGCAACGTCCCGTCCTTGTAGATGCGTACCTGCCGGCGGGTGGCGAGCAGGGGATAACAGACTACATGCTCTTTGCGATAGCGGAATACCCGCGCCGCGCCGTAATCGACATACACATACGCTCCGGCCGGTCGCAGCCCGACGATCTCCGACGTCTTGTCGACGTAGGCGTCGCGCCGCTTGTCGTGTACGAAAATCAGTCGGTCGGTCATCGTTCGGTTCGTTTATCGGGAATTAAAAACCGCTTTACCCTCACAAAGATAGTCATTTTGCCGCGATGGGCAAGAAGATGATAATTGGTCCGGTATTATTCGCATTCGCGCGACCATAGCTCGTAAAGTTCGCGGCTGAGCGCGATGACCTGCTCGGAGAGGGCTTTCAGCTCGCGCGTGCGGCGCTCCAGAAGAAGCACTTGTCGCGGAATCGCCGTATGCGAAAAATGCGTGTTGACGGCCCGTACGATCTGGTTATAGTTGTTGCCCACGCGCTGTATCTGCTCGTAAAACTGGTTCAGACGGGTCACATATCGGCCCAAGGTCGGGTCGATACGCACCACGCGAAACTCTTCGGCGAAGATTCTTTTGACGATAAACCGGCTGCGGTTGTGTTCCAGTCCAGCCTCCGCAAGCATCCGGCAGAAACGGATATTCTGCTGCTCATCGAGCCGGAACGAGTACTTGTAACTGGCTTTTCTCTCTTTGTGCTGTTCTTCCATATGTCAGCCGATTCGGGGGGCCCTGAAGGGGCGCGACTTGCGGCCGGGCACCCGGCCTCCGATCGAACGAAGGCTCGTGTTGTCGGACAAACGACGATAGACAAGTAAACCGGCGGTACCTTCACCGAGAGTGCGGCGATCGCCGCGTAAATGGCATCCGGCACACGGCGCACCCTCCGAGGACGGTTCTCAGGTCTGCGACCTCCGCTCGCCCATCGCGCCGAGGAATCATTACCCAAGAGCCGCGGTCACTCCTTCTCCTCCTCGTTCTGTTCGATTTCTTTCGCCGCCAACACCTGTTCGGCATTGAGCCGTGAGACAATCTTTTTCCGGTCTGGGCTTCGATCTCGCGGCGGGTATTCCCGGCGATACGTCCGCCCTGTGCCGCCACGATCCGGTTGGCTGCAAACGTGCGCGGACGACGCTCTTTGGAAATTTCGGTGGTCGTCGCTTCGGCAAGCATGTTGAGCACCAGCTCCAGATTGGTCATGTTGTCGCGCAGGCTTTCGGTTTTCAGTCCCTTGTACTGCTTGTACTGGCGCGTGGTCATACCCGACCAGCCCAGCGTAATAATATCGGTCAGCGTGGCGTATTCCTGTCCTCGCTTGATGCCGCGCCGCTCCCACTCATCGGTCAGTTCCTTGCGTACCTCGATGGATTTCAGCCGCTGGTTGATCCAGTTCTCGGAATAGCCTTTGCGATGGTAGTATTCCAGCATCCGGTCGATGCCTTGTTCCGGGTCGTCGATCTCCTCCAGCCGCTCGCGCCCCAACGACGCCAGCCACAGCTTGAACGGTTCGGCTTTCGGCGAAGGGATCGACTGAATCAAACGAAAAAGCTGTTCCGTATCGGCCACGTCCGTCATGCGCATCTTCCCGTCGGCAGCAGGCATTTTCAAACCGTGACAACTTGTCACGGTTTCGTTCCCTTCCGCCTTCAACCGCTGTTTCAGTTTACGCCAATAGGCTGCGGCGTCGATGCTGTCGGTCAATACGGCAACGACATCCACAATGGCAACGTACCATTTCCCCGCATCGTCGTCCCACACGATACGCACCTTCCGCTGCTCGAAGAGCTGTATGGCCTGTTTCTGCGTCATAAGGGGTGGCTATTTTTCGATCCGGCCGTCGTAGTAGGCCAGCCGCTCCTTGCAGACCCGTTCGACCACATCGCGCAGCAGCTCGATCTTGGGCAGCAGAGCGTCGATGTCGGCCTTCGTTACGACGAACTTATCGTTGTAACGCGCCTCGATATAGGCGGCGCGCAGCAGCTCGAACAGGCGTTTTTCCTCCTCGCTGTCGCACGGAAAGACATTTGCAAGTTCCGTCGTGAACGGCTTGCTCCGCTCGCAGAGGAAATGCAGGTCGTGCTCCCTTGTAGCCGTACAGACTATACACCAAGGGGATCGTCTTTATAAAATACTCGGCTGCCTGATGCAAAAAGAATGAACATTCAACATATTCTTTGTCGTCGTAATCTATCCGGGCATGATATAAAAATCTTTCTCCTCGTGTAAATTTTTTATTGTAATACTCCTGCGCCATTCCCGACAATTCGTTGTAGTCCAGCTTTCGCGGCGTCGCCAGCTCCTCTTTTGCCGAATTATAGAGCAGGATGCCCTGATTTACGATCTCGACATAGAAGTATCGCCCCTCGGAGAGCGCATGGTTGAGTTTGGTGAAACTTTCGTTGATAAGCTGCGGATAGGTCTGGAACTCGCCTTTGCCATCCAGAAAACGCTCCTTGATCCGTGCGTTGACCGTCGCCTCCCTGACACCCAGCCGCCGCTGCGTAACGACCAGCAGGTCGTAGTCGCTCATGTAGTAGGTGCGCACCCCGAAATCGTGCCGCTCGTCCAGATCGACGTAGGTATTCTTCGCATAACTGCCGTAAAGGATAATCATTACGACATCCCTGATCTCCTCGCGGATCAATGCGACGAGTTCGTGCAGGTCGCGCTGCTTGCGTTCGGACAAAAACGTGATATCGCTCTTCATATTCACAAAATTAGCGATATTTTTCCAGAAATACACGGCTCTATCGGGTTTGATTCGAAAATCTTTCGTATATTTGCTTAGGATTCCTTGACGCGGTTCAGTTGTAGAGGGGCAGCACAGGCTGCCCGGGAACGAACCGAAAAAAGCAAGAATGATGCAACGATCGAGGAATTATCATGGCTCGGCATAGCCGACGGACATAACTATAAAGGGTAAACAACTCTTTATACCTTAGTACGAACTTGGGACCCTCTTTTTAAGAGGTTGTTTGATTCAGGTATAATAGTTGTCAGTCCCAGTTATGTCCTGCCCGTTTATGGGTGGGACACGGCTGGGGCGCAGGACAGCTTCTGAATCAAGGTTCCCAAGACCTGTACTAAGGGGCTGACACCGCGCCCCTTTTTCTTTTCCCTGCGGGCGCACGATCCATCGCTCCGAACGTTATGCGCCGTCTCGACCCGAATACAATAAAATATACGAACTTCACCTGCCGAATCCTCGGCCGGCGGAATCGGCATGCGGGCATGATGCTTGCGCCCGTGACGTCTTTGTCTGCAACGTCTTTGTCCGCAACACCCTCGTTCGTAGCACTTTCGTCCGCAACAGTTTGGGGGCTCTCCGCACTTGTTTTCACAGCGAACGCACACATCGTTATCCCGAACGTTATGCGCCGTCCTGCCCTGAATACAATAAAATATACGAACTGCACCTGCCGAACCGTCGGCCGGCGGAATCGGCGTGCGGGCATGACGCCTTCGTCCGCAGTGGTTCGGCCGCCCTTCACGTTCCGCCGATCTTACAGGCGGCGGCATCGCCTTGTTTCTTTTTCAAGTAAAAGTTTTAGGTTCGGCGATGTCGCTGCCCTTCCCATACGGTCCCCGCGATCCGTAACTGACGAGTACTGGTACGTCGCCTCCGCCGCACCGATCGTGCGGCGGAGTGGCGGCGGGCGCTGCCGTCCCGCGCAGGATGCGGCGAGGTGCGGGAATCGATAATTGCGATCCGGCAACTTTTCGCCGGAAGGTCTGGTAATCTTACAATTCGTCGCCTCCGCCGCACAGCTCCGTGCGGCGGAGTGGCGGGCGGGCAGCTCCGATATACTCCGCAAATTGCACTTAATACGACCCCTGAACAACGAACCCGATACTTAAAATTACAATGAAAAAGGAAACGACACTCCCCCGACGAGCTGGCCCGACTCCTCCTGCTCGAAACCGATGAAGACGTGAAAACCGAGGACGATTCCCCGAGCCTCGACTACCGGCGGGACATCCGTTCGATCCTGACGGCCCTGTACGAGCGGGCGCCCTACATCTATGCCCTCTTCAAGGCTGCGCCGAAGACGGAGTTCCGCATCGCGCTGACCGAGGACTTCTCGCGTGGCGACCTCCCCGATGAAACCTATACCATCCCCGAGTTCTGCGCCCGTTACGCCTCCTTCAAGCCCAAAGGGCAGATCTTCCTTATCAGCTTCTCGGTCTACTGCTCGGAGAAGGAGCGGGAGGAGACGTACCGTAAACACGGCGAAGTGTTCTGCTCGCCCGAGGGCACGGCGCTCTGCGAGATCGACAGCGAAGATCTCGATATGGCGGTCGAAGAAATCGTCAGCGAGTTCCCGAACTACATGATGTGTCGCTGCCGCGCGGCGATTCTCGCGAACGAGCCGCTGAGGATCGACGACGAGACGATCGCACGCTATGCGCTGACGGCCGAAGACGCTGCACGGCTCCGGCGGATCGTCCGGCGTTGCAACACCGAGATCGTCGCTGAGCTGCGCGGGCAGTACGAACGTCTCGCGGCCATCGACTGCGTGCGGGAGGCGCACGGCGCATGAAGACCGGAAAAGGCCCGATCGTATTGAGCGACGAAGCGCGCGACCGCGTGTCGGAACAGCTCCATGCCTGCTATGTAGCGACGATCGTCGGGCGGTTGCGCGAAGTCGGCACGTTGGATCTCGCGGCGGCCGACCTGCCGATCCGCGTGGTCGACCGGCCGATCGACGATTTCCGCACGGACCCTTCGTTAGACCTCGCACGGTACGTCCGCGACGTGCTGGTCGATCGGGCGACCTATCTCGACGAGCGGTCGTTCCGCCTCGACGAAGCCGCCGACGCCACGCCGCTCGCCGATCTTCTTTTCCTCGTGTCGAAGGCCTCCATCGCGCGGCCGATGACTGTCTCGGAGAATTTGGCGTAGTGGCGCGTCATGTTGGTGTTCGAGTGGCCGAGAATCTTGGCTAGAACGTCAATCGGCATGCCGTATTCGACGGCCATGCAGGCGAAGGTGTGGCGGGCAACGTGGGTGGTCAGCACCTTGTCGATGCCGCACACGGCCGCGATCTCCTTCATGTAGGCGTTCATCTTCTGGTTGCTCGGCGTGGGAAGCACGCGCCCGCGAGCAAGGCACGCCTCGTCCCGCTCGTAGCGGCGCAGGATTTCGAGTGTGGCCGGGAGTAGCGGGATACGGCTCATCACGGAGGTCTTCTCGCGGGGCTTGTGAATCCACCAGCGGCCTTCGTCGTCCTGCGAGAGGTGCTCGCGCCGCAGGTGGTCGGCATCGGCGAAGGCCAGCCCCGTCAGACAGCAGAAGACGAAGACGTCGCGGATGCGGGCCAGCCGGCGGTCGAGCGCCTTGCGGCTCAGTAGTTCCAGTTCATGCGCCGTGAGATGCTCCTTGGCCTGCACCTCGTCTTCTTTGAGTTTATAGTAGCGGAACGGATTTTTCGTGATCCACTCGTTGCGCAGGCAGTAGAGGACAAAGTTGCGCAGACAGTTCATCACGGCGACCGCCTCCGTTGTGGCGGCAGCGGTGGGCGGTTTGCAGGAAGAGGTTGAAGCCGTCCAGAAACTCGTAGTTCATCCGTTCAACGGGAATATCCTCGGTCTTGCCGCGTTGGGCGAGGTACTGTTTCAGGTAGCGCAGCAGCCGTTCGTACTTGTCGGCCGTGCGCTGCGTGATGCGCACGCCCACCTCGCCCTGCCGCCGCTTCGCGTAGTCGGCAAGGCCCGCGATGAGCATCATCGTGTTGCAGGTCGGGTTGAGGTAGCGCTGTTTGATCTGCGCCGCATTGGCCGCATAGCCTCGGCCAGCAGCTTGGTGCGGATGTCGATGATTTTGACGCGGAAATCGTTCAGTCGCTCGTTGACCTGAATGGCCAGTTTGTTCGTTCCCATCGCGCGCTCCTTGTGCTGGTTCCACGTTTCGGGATTGCTGTCGCACTGAGTGTAGACCTCTTGCCGGAGCCCTCCGGTCGTAATGCGTGCGAAGATGGGCGCCAGTCCGTTTTTCTTCGGTCGTCCTTTCCGCATCAAGAAAAGAATGGCAAATGTCTCTTGTCTCATGACGTTGAAATTTTTTTGGTTAACAAAACGTCCGCAAGAGAGAATTATTACGACGTAAAACGCAGCGAAACAGTGCATTGTAAACGTATTCGGGAGCAGGCTCCGTCACGCGGCCCGTTTTTCGGCTCCGCTCCCTTTCGTGCTCCCGCGAGTTTGCTGCGAAATGCTTTCGGCTTCCGGTTCAGAGAATTCGCCGATACCTTTGCAAAACGATGATATACAAACAATTTGCACTTGTTTGCACCGAACGGGCAACAAAAAAGGAGCCTCGAAAAAAGGCTCCTTTGTGCGGATAAAGGGACTCGAACCCCCACGCCCTAAGGCATCAGATCCTAAGTCTGACGTGGCTACCAATTACACCATATCCGCAAATATCCGAACAGGAACTGCAAAAGCCGGGTGTAAAACCGGATTTAGGCGGTGCGTGAAACGCGTCCTCGAGCGTCCGTTTTCGATTATCTACGGCGCCAGCAAGAAAACGAGCGCAATCGTGCGGGATTGTCCGCAAAGATTACCGGATCGGTTCCTGTCCTTTGCAAGGATAAGGAAAGCAAGCGACAAGCCAAACAAATTCGAGCTTGCCCGAGCCGCCTCTTATCTGTTGGCAAAGATAACTAAAAAACCTTTTTCTCGAATGGATGCCGGGCGATTTTGCCGATTTTTGGTTACTTTTGCAAACTATTTCAATCGATTATGCCGTATAAACTGACACTGGTTCTTACTCCGAAGCAGGCTGCCGACGTAAAATACTATACTGAACAGGCGGCTCGCCGTGCGGGTGTCGCGGAGCAGGATATCGCTTTGGTGCGGGTCGTCAAACGGTCGATCGATGCCCGGCAGCGGCAGCCCAAGGTGAATCTTACGCTCGAAGTTTATGCCGATTGCGAACCGCAGCCCGCGCCCGTGCATTTCGACTATCCGTCGGTTGCGGGGAGGACCGAAGTGGTGATCGTCGGGTCGGGTCCGGCGGGGCTTTTTTACCGCTTTGCGGCTGATCGAGCTGGGGTATCGCCCGGTGATTCTGGAGCGCGGCCGCGATGTCTCGGCCCGCAAGGGGGACATCGCGCAGATCAACCGCAACGGTGCTGTGGACCCCGACTCGAACTATGCCTTCGGTGAGGGCGGAGCCGGAACCTTTTCCGACGGGAAGCTCTTCACGCGCAGCAAGAAGCGCGGCGACTATAACAAGGCGTTGCAGACGCTCGGCTTCACGGCGCCACGCCCGAAATTCTCTACGAATCCCATCCGCATATCGGAACCGATAAACTGCCGAGGGTGATCTCCAATATCCGGCGGACGATTCTCGAAGCCGGCGGATCGTTCGTTTTCGATGCGCGGGTTACCGATGTCGAATTGCACGACGATCGCGGATGCGGGGGGGTGGTGCGGCGACGATACCCTTTCGAAGGTGCGGCTGTGGTGCTTGCTACGGGACATTCGGCCCGGGATATTTACGAACTGCTGCACCGGAAAGGCGTGCGTCTGGAGGCCAAGGCCTTTGCGATGGGCGTGCGCATCGAGCATCCGCAGGCGCTTATCGACTCGATACAGTACCACTGCGAGTCCCGCGGAGAGTATCTCCCGGCGGCCTCCTATTCGTTGGTCAGCCAGGAAGGTGGCCGCGGGGTCTACTCGTTCTGCATGTGCCCGGGCGGGTTCATCGTACCGGCCATGACCGATGCGGCGCAGTCGGTGGTCAACGGCATGTCGCCCAGCGGCCGCACGTCGCCCTATGCCAATTCCGGGCTGGTGACCGAAGTGCGGCTGGCGGATTTCGAGCACCTGCGCGCCGAGTGGGGCGAGCTGGCGGGGCTGAAATTCCAGCAGCAGTTCGAGGAGCTGGCCCGGCAATACGGCGGCGAGCATCAGATCGCTGGGATCACCCTTCGCGGACGACCGGTGGATGCCCGGATTCATCGCGCAGGGACTGCGGCAGGGACTTGCGACCTTCGGCCGCCGGATGCGCGGCTTCGTGCAACGAGGACGTCCGTGGTCTGACCGTGGGTCGCGGACCTCTTCGCCCGCGACGCATCCCGTGCGAACCCGACTGCGGGGTGATCGGCTTTGCAGCCGGGTTTTTTCCCTGCGGCGGACGACGGCGTGATATGCCGGTGGGCGATCATCGCGCCGGCGCTCGACGGCCACGGCGGCGAAGCCGTCACCTCCACGCGAAGAATCCCGGCGGGACCGATTTCCGATCGCCCGTCGTCACGCTCGACCCGGCATGTGCCTCGTCGTGCGGCGCGACGATGGGCCGCCACGCCGTTCGACGGGCGGACGTTCCCCGGCCTGGTTTATCGACCTCGATTTCACGATGGCCGTTTTCGCGGACGGGGCGTCGCAACTACGTCTGCAATACGGTACTCGTCGAGCACTTCTCGGCCGGAGCCTACTCCTACGGCTGGCTCGAAGCGCTCGAAACCTACCACCGCAAATGGGCCGGCCGGCTGCCGCTCGGCGTCGAACCGCTCGACGGGACCCGGCTGGCCGATCTCGACCGCCGCGCCGAGGCCTATTTCCTGAAACTGCTCTGCCAGAAACGGCTCTTCGGCGCCTGCCCCTTCCGGCGGATCGTGCGCTACATCCGTACCTATCCCGGCCGTGCCGCCTCATGGGCGCTGCCGTTCAACGTATTGAAATATCATTCTCAAATAGCCGTTCGTCATGGCAATGATGTTCTTCCCCCCGTTCGCTCGTGCGCGTCGTCGTTCCCGTCATATCGGGAGCCTGACGCCCGGAGTCTTCGTTGCGGAACAACGTCCGCGTGCTGGCCGCATGGCCTTTCACGGTGCTTCATCCCCGCCGGGGGTGACGCCGCCCGCCTGCTGCCGGGAACTGGGGGTGGAGACACGCGCCGTCGGCGACGAGTGGCTCGGCCGGCGCAACGGCATTGCGGGTTACAACCGCATGATGCTCAGCGAGGAGTTCTATGCGTCGTTTCCTGATACCGAATATATCCTGATCTGCCATACCGACGCATGGATTTTCCGCGACGAGCTGGGCGACTGGTGCCGGCGGGGCTACGACTACGTGGCGGCGCCGTGGCTTCGGCGGCCGCTTTACGATCTGCCGCTGGTCAAACAGTATATGCAGTGGAGGGAGCGGATGAAACGTCGCCGGGGAGAGGCTTCGCGGCAGGTGCTTTACGGCCGCGTCGGCAACGGCGGGTTGTCGCTGCGCCGTGTGACGACTGAGGCGTTCCGGCGGGCTTGTGCGACCTACCGCACGGAGGCCGAGAGCTACCTCGCCGATCCTTGCCATCTCCATAACGAAGATGTGTTCTGGGCGGTCGTGCCTCGTGAATTCCGTTATCCGGCGCCCGACGAGGCGCTGCGTTTCTCGATCGACACCCATCCGGCCTACGCCCTGCGGCGGCTGGGCGGCGACCTGCCGTTCGGTTGTCACAGCTGGACGAAACGCCGCATGCGGCGGGCGTGGCGGGGATCATCCCCGCCGCGAAGTCGATCCGCGCGCGGGGCTATTCCTGCACCTCTCTGACCAGTGTCGTCGTTTCGGGATCGGGATAGAGATATTGCGAAATGCCCTGTTTGCAGCGCAGCAGACGCCGACTGCGCGTGAGGTTGGCCAATACCTGATTGGCGACAGCCTGGTCGCGGGCTCGGACGTTGTGGTAGATATGGTAGACGATGCCCGAAAGTTTGAGCGGAAGTGCTGCACGCCGATGTGCCACAGCCGGCTGCCGAATTCGTAATCCTCGCTGCCCCAGCCCTGGATCAGTTCGTTGTAGCCGTTGACGCAAATGGCGTCGTCGCGCCAGAAGGCCATGTTGCAGCCGCGCGTCACTTCGGGCTTGTAGCGGCCGAAGACCGGCGATGCCCAGGGGATGCGGATGGCGTTCAGCCTGTTGGAGACATCCTTTTTCCATGCGGATTGATGTCGATCGAGCGGTTCGCCAGCAGTCCTGCCGAATATCTGGGACCCAGCAGCACGCGGCTGCCGCTGACGAAAGCGTCCCGGACGTGCGACGGAGACATGGTCGCGCACGAAATCCGGATGGAGGATGACATCGCCGTCGACCTGGATGAGTAGGCGGGCGTCCTGTTCTGGCGCGCGCGTCGCCTTGTTGCGGATGCTGCCGACGCGGAATCCGGTGTCCTCCTGCCATACGTGGACGATCGGGATGGACGTCTGCACGCGGTAACAGTGCGATCAGCTGTGCGGTGCGCTCGTCCGAACCGTCGTCGGCGACCAGTATCTCGGCGGGCGCGACCGTCTGCCGTAAACTGCTTTTCAGGCAAAGTTCCAATGCCTCCGGCCAATTGTAGGTCGAGATGACCAGGGATGTCTTGAATTGTTCCATCTTCACATTAAAAAACATGCTGTCGGGCAGCGCCCCGTAAATTCGGTACCACGCTCTGCGTAACGGGTCGCATCGGTAGGTTTCGCACCAGCGGCTCCACAGCCGTTCGTAGGCTTCGTTCCGTCCGAACCGCCGGCGGGCTCTGTGCAGCCGGCAAAGCTGCTTGCCTTCGAGCGCCCAGCGTACCGGTGCCGCCGTCCGCATCCGCGAAAAAATGGCAGGCAGGATCTGCAACACCTCCTCGTAGAGTCCGCCCGTCCGTTCGCCCTGCGTCGTCGTGGCCGCGTCGTGGCGGCGGAAGGCGTTGAGCGGTTCGAAGACGGTGGACACGCGGCCCTGCAATGCGACGAGCATCCAGAAATACCAGTCGCCGGCGTAGCGGAATCCTTCGTATTCCCCTGCCGCAGGCAGTGCCGAACGAGCGGAAGACGGCCATGCTGGCGTTGTAGAGTTCGTTGCGGCGCAGCAGGTGCCTCAGCACGAAGCGTCGTCCGTCCATGCGGCGTACGGGACGTCCCGCATGGCGGACTTTCCCGAACGGCCGTCCCTCCGAGTCGACCGTGCGGCTCAGCGTGTGGGCCAATACGCACGCGGGATCGGCATCGAGCTCCGCCACGCAGCGTTCGAGGAACGCCGGATCGGCAGTAGTCGTCGCTCTCGGCGATCCAGATGTACTCTCCTTGCGTGAGCGCGAAGAGGGCGCCATTGGGCGAAGGCCGAACCGCCGTTGCGGTCGTTGTAGACGATTTGCTTGATGCGCGGGTGGTTCCGGTAACGTTCGATCACCTCGCGGCTCCCGTCCGTCGAGCAGTCGTCGAGCAGCACTACCTCGAAATCGGGGTAGGACTGCGCGAGGTCGTGATTTATGCGCTGCCTGAGATAGGGCGCCAATAGTCGTGGGAATAATGACCGAAACCATAGACTTTTAATAGGGCGTGCAAAGTTACGACTATTTCATCGGAAAACAATAAAATTTGGCGTAGCTTTCAATTGATTGTAAATTAGGAGTTTATATATTGATATTAAAAAATATTCAAAAAATTGTAAATTTTTTTACTAAAATATTTGCACGATTCAAAAACGCCTTACCTTTGTACTCGAAGTTTTAAGGTTCATTTAGGTTAGTAGTTTTAGGTTGGTGAGGAAACAGTCCGAGCCGCGGCGTTCTGCCCGGTATCGGGTTTCCTTCTTTTTTTGTCCTTGCCGAACAACGTCCGTGCCGTGCCTCCGATCGATCGAAGAGAACCCTGCGATGCTCTTCCGCACAAAGGGTTTCCTGCCGTAGCCGCCGCTACTGATTCCCCGGGAGCGAAAAACCACATAACCACATCAAGTTACTAAAAATCTGAATAAAATATTAAAAATATTTACTAAAATACTTGCACAATTCGAAAAACGCCTTATCTTTGTACCGAAGTTTTAAGGTTCATTTAGGTTAGTAGTTTTAGGTTGGTGAGGAAACAGCGAGCCGCGGCGTTCTGCCCGGTATCGGGTTTCTTTTTGTCCTTGCCGAACAACGTCCGTGCCGTGCCTCCGATCTCGAAGAGAACCCTGCGATGCTCTTCCGCACAAAGGTTTCCTGCCGTAGCCGCCGCACGATTCGTCCCGGGAGCGAAAAACCACATAACCACATAGTTACTAAAAAATCTGAATAAAATATTAAAAATATTTTACTAAAATACTTGCACAATCTCGAAAAACGCCTTATCTTTGTACCGAAGTTTTAAGGTTCATTTAGGTTAGTAGTTTTAGGTTGGTAGAGGAACTCGAGAGGTTGTAACGGACTCGTTCGTTACTAAGATTTCAGGACGGTGCTCGTCCGAAATCGAATACCTTCTCGGATTACCTCGATTTTTTTTGTACGGCCAACCCTGCATTCTCGTGCGTCCGACCTGTAAATCGCCTCTTTTCAATCGGGTACTCCCGCTTTCGGTCATATAATAAATGACTTCGACTGCGAAATCCTGCATGTCGCCGGTGAAAAATTTGCAATCCGCCGCATTTTCCGTATCTTTGGCTATGCCTTAGATACATCGTCTCGGCATAATCAAACATAAATGTTTGTTTCTGCGCTCGACTTTTCGTATCTTTGACTTCGTCTCGGCGAATTTCGAGCGAATTCATTCGTCGTTCGGTGTGTCGTATTTTGATTCTCGTGAAGTTCCGTGTCATGAAAATATCCTGCCTCGCGCTTTTCCTGGCTTGTTTTTCGTTCGCGCCGCTCGGCGCTTCGCCTCGCTTCGAAGTCGTGCGCGATTCCGCCGGTTTCGTCCCTCGGTGGTCGTGCGGCCAGTTCGTCGTGACGCCGCCTGCGGAGGGGCTGTGGTCGATCGCTACGGCATGGCGCGACGGGGCTCCGGCCGAGTGGCGGCATGTACGTGCCGTGACATGCGAACGGACGGGCGAGTGGACGATCCTTTCGGGCGAACTGGCCTGCCGCGGCGGCCGGTGGCTGCTGCGCGACGCTTACCGCGTCGAGGACGATCTGCTGCATTGCATCCGTCGTTACGAGTGGACGGAAGGTCCGGCGCTCGATTCGGTGATGCTCGGTATCCGGTGGCAGCTGCCCCATGTCCGGTGCGGCCTTTTCTGCCGGGGATCCTCTACTACGGCAATCCGTCGGGCGCGCGCAATACGCCCGACAATGTCGTGCGTTACGAAGGCCGGGCCGGCGAGTTCGCCCTTTTCGAAGAACACCGCTATCCGATGCCGTTCGCTGCGTTCGAGATCGAATGCGGCGAACGTTGCGCGGCAGCATCGCTCTTTACGTTGCCCAGCCCGCTCGCCGATCCGCGTTATGCGGATCACTGGTGGTCGCTCGGCGTGCGGCAGGCGGACGGGCATCCCGAATTGCTGCTGCTGTCGGGACCGATCGGCTACAATGGTCGTGCGGGGGCCTGCAAAGCGCTCCAAAAGGGGAGTTTGCAACTGCCCGGTCAATACCTGGCCGTTCGACCGGGGACGGTGATCGAGAAGGAGTTCCGGCTGGCGATCGATCCCGCGCCACTGCGCGGTGCAGCTTTCCGGCGGCCTGTCCATCGGGCGTTGGAGCTGTATGCGCCTTTTTTTCGTGCGAGGGGCTGCCGGGCTTCGAGGAGATCGTGGCGGCGAAATGCCTCATGACGCGTTCGCGCTGGATCGACGAGGGTCCGGTCGCTGGATTCAACATGTATCCCGCGCCGCGGCGGGCGATCGTGATGGGGTGGTGCGGACAAGCCGCCGCGCCGGGTTATTTCCTCCAACATCTCGGTGCGCTCGGGGTCGATACGGTCGGTATGCACGCGATGGTGCAGCGGTCGCTCGATTTCCTGACGCGGGCGCCTTTCAACGGGGAGGGGTTTCGCGTGCGGTACGATGTCGCTTCGCAATGCTGGTCGTCGCCCGATCCGGTTTCGATGGGGCAGGCGATGTACAATTTCGCGCTGGCGATCCGCTCGGCCCGCCGGACGGGCGGCTACGATACGGCCCGATGGGAGGCCTTCCTGCGCCGTGCCTGCGACTTCGCCGCACGGCGGGTCGCCGATCCGGCCTGGCATCCGCGGTCGACGGCCGAAGCCTTTTTCATCGCGCCGCTGCTCGCCGCCGCCGAGCTTTTCGGCTGCGAGCGTTATGCCGCTGCTGCGGCGCGTGCCGCCGACCATTATGCCGCACGGCATCTGTCGATGGACGAGCCCTATTGGGGCGGCACGCTCGACGCGTCGGGCGAGGACAAGGAGGGGGCGTGGGCCGCTTTTCAGGGGTTTTTGGCGCTCTACGAGCATACGCGCGATGCCGAGTGGCTGCGGCGTGCGCAACATGCCGCCGATGTCTGTCTGAGCTATACCGTGGTGTGGGACATCCCGTTGCCGGCGGGTCGTCTGGCCGACCGTGGACTACGCACGCGCGGCTGGACATCGGTCTCTCCCCAGAATCAGCATCTCGACGTCTACGGCGTGCTTTATGCCCCCGAACTCTACCGGCTGGGAACGTATACGAACGACGAGAACTTGCAGTCGTTGGCGCGCGTGATGTACCGCAGTTGCGGCCAGTTGATCGATCCGTGGGGTCGTCAGGGCGAACAGATCCAGCAGACGAATTTCGCACAGCGCGGCGATCTGAGCGACGTGACGCAGTTCCGTGGCGGATACGCCGAGGGATGGACGGTCTTCTGGATCACGGCCCATTTCCTCCATGCGGCGGCCAAGTTCGACGAAATGGGCGTGCGCCCCTGACGGCGCGCGGCCTCTGTTTGCAACCGGAACGTACTAAACTTCGAATAGATGAAAGATTCGTTTTTCTCGCAGAGAGCACATCGGCTGGGTAGACCTGCTGCGTGTGCTGGCCTGTTTTCTGGTCGTTTTCGCCCACTGCTGCGACCCCTTCGTGGGGCAGCTCGACGCCGATCGCGGCGCGTTTCTGACCGGCGCTTTCGCCGGCAGTCTGGTCCGGTGCAGCGTGCCGCTCTTCGTGATGATGACCGGCGTGCTGCTGCTGCCCGTAGGCGAGGGGATGGGGGCCTTCTACCGCCGGCGCATCGGCCGCATCGTGCCGCCGCTCCTGTTCTGGTCGCTGGCGCTGCCGCTGCTCTTCTTCGCCTATCTCCACACCTTCGGCGCCGCTACGCAGAGCCCGACGGTCGATCCGGCGTCGTATACCGTGCGCCAGCTCGTCGTGCGCCTCTATACGTTCGTCTTCAACTTCAACTACGACACCACGCCGCTGTGGTATCTCTATATGCTCGTGGGGCTTTACCTCGTGATGCCGGTGCTGGGCGCATGGCTGCGGCAGGCTTCGCAGCGCGATCTGCAACTCTTCCTGGCCGTGTGGGGCGCGGCGCTGCTGCTGCCCTACGTCGAGGTGGCGGCACCGCTGCTGGGCTATGCGGGCAACGGCGGCAACATGGGGCTGTGGGGCGTCTGCGACTGGAACGCCTACGGGACGTTCTACTATTTTTCGGGCTTCGTCGGCTATCTGGTGCTGGCCTACTATCTGGTGCGCTATCCCTTGCGGTGGAGCTGGCGGCGGACGCTCGGCGTGATGGCGCCGCTCTTCGCGGTCGGCTACCTCATAACGGCGCTGGGCTTCGTCGCCACGCAGAACCGGTTTCCGGGTAATTTCGCCTATTTGGAGATCGTGTGGTACTTCTGCGGCATCAACGTCTTCATGATGACGCTGCCCGTCTTCGTCGTCGTGCAGAAGCTCGCCGTCGCCGCCCGTCCGTGGCTTTCGCGTCTGGCGTCGCTCACCTTCGGCATCTATCTGTGCCACTTCGCCGTGATCCCCGTGTGCTACGACCTGCTCGACTGCGCCGCGCTGCCCGACTGGGTGCGGCTTGCGGGGATGAGCGTCGCGGCCTTCGCCGCGAGCGCGCTCGTCGTCTGGGCGATGAGCCGCTGGAGCGTCACGCGGCGCGTGGTGATGTGACCGGCGCCTTCCTGCAATCGCAACGGGCCGGCCCTCGAAGGGGCCGGCCCGTTTGCCGATCGGCAGACGGTTCAGTCCACCTTGATGTCGGTATTGACGTTCTTGTGTCCGGCGAGTGCGTAGTAGAGGATGTAGAGCACACCGGCGAAGACCACCGCAGAGCGTGGTCGGCACCCTGGATCAGGGGCAGGATGCCGCCGCCGCAGACCATCACCATGAAGATGCCCGAAGCGGCCGAGGTGTATTTGCCGAGTCCTTCGACGGCGAGGTTGAAGATGCCGCCCCACATCACCGACGTGCACAGGCCGCAGAGGACGAGCAGCATGATGCTGACCGGAACCTGCGCCATGCCGAAGAAATGTCGCTCTGGAAGACGGGCATGCTCACCACCGCGCTGACGGGGCAGAGCATGGCGCAGACGACCAGCAGGCAGGCTGCCGACCATCAGCATCGCTTTTGGCCGAGACCTTGGCGCCGAGCAGACCGCCCGCGAAGCGGCCGATGAGCATCAGCAGCCAATACGTAGCGGCGACCGAACCTGCGATAGCCTCGACGTTCACGCCGCTGCCCAGCACATTCAGGTCGGTGGTCTGAAGCCAGGTTGGCACGTTGGGAATACCCACCTCGACGCCTACGTAGATAAAGATGGCCACCGTACCCAGAACGAAGTGACGGAACGAGATGGGGCTGTGCTTGTCCTTCTTCTCGGCGACTCTCTTGGCGTCCTGGATCTTCTGGGTTCGGGAATGCGGACCGCCGCCAGCACGAAGAACACCACGGCGAAGATGCCCATTGCGATCCACAGCGCGGGAGCTGCGTCGCTGATCGGCGTTGGCCGCGTTGCCCATCAGGTAACCTACGAGGATCGGAACGATCGTCGCGGCCAGCGAGTTGAGCGAGCCGCCGAACTGCACAGCTGGTTACCCTTCTTGCCGCCGCCGCCCAGCGTGTTGAGCATCGGGTTCACCACCGTATTCAGCATACACATCGAGAAGCCCGAAACGAAAGCGCCGATCAGATAGACCGGGAAGCTGCCCGCAATGCCCGAAAGGTACTGGATGCCCACGCCGATGAAGCCTACGGCCACGGCAGCGAGCGCCGTCTTCTTATAGCCGATGCGCTTGAGCATCATACCCGCCGGAATGCCCATCACAGCATAGGCGATGAAGTTGGCGAAATTGCCCAGCTGGGACATCCAGTTCGCCACGGCGAACTGATTCTTGACAATTACGCCCAGCGGATTCGAAAGTCCCGTCACGAATGAGATCATTGCGAAGAGCAAGAACATCATGATGATGGGCAGAGGTGTAATTTTTCTTCTGTTCCATACGATTCTATCTGAATGTTTAGGTTAATAAGTTTCGCCCGTTCACCGGTCCCGTTCGGCGATGTAGGCGCAAAGGTTAACGAGCGCCGAACGGTATTCCGAGGATAGTCGGAGAGCATCTCCACGGCGCGGGCGATGTAGCCCGCATCACCTCGGCGGCGAAGGAGAGGCCGCCTTCGTTCTCGACCGTACGCTGCAGGTATTCCACCGACTCCTCGTCGTCGTGACAACAGGCCAGCCGCCCCAGCAGTTCGGTGCGGCGTTCGGCCGGCGCCTTGTCCAGCACGGACAGCAGCGGCAGGGTGATTTTCCCTCGCGCAGGTCGTTGTTGGCAGGTTTGCCCGTGTGCGCCGTGCGGGTGTAGTCGAGGATGTCGTCCTGAATCTGGAAAGCCATGCCCAGCGGCGTCGCCGAAACGGCGCATCAGGGCCACCTTCTGCTGCGAAGCACCGACGGCCAGCGCTCCGGCCGAAGCGCTCACCCCGATCAGACACGCCGTCTTCTTGTAAATGATATCCAGGTACGACGCCCGCGTCATCTCCTGCCGGTTCGCCTTGTCGTTTTGCAGAATCTCTCCTTCGCAGAGCGCCGCCATGGCGCCGCAGACGTGCGTCACCAGATCGAACTGACCGCTCTTGAGGCCGATGCTCAGGTTGCGGGCCAGAATGTAGTCCCCCAGCATCACCGCCTTGTGCGACTGCCAGCGCGCATTGGCCGAAGCCTTGCCGCGGCGCATGTCGGCTTCGTCGATCACGTCGTCGTGGATCAGCGACGCCACGTGAATCATCTCCACGAGCATGGCTGCCAGATGGACCCGGCGCCCCTTGGCCGCCTCCGCCACCGGCGAATTCATCGCGGCCGACAACATCACCAGCAGCGGCCGGATGCCTTTGCCGCGCGACGACAGGGCGTAACGCAGCATGTCGGAGAGCAGTTCCCCCTCGGCCGTAAACTGACGATCGACGAATTCGTCGAACGCCTCCAGTTCCGCAGTCACGGGTTTGCGGATCGTATCGAGTGTAATCATAAAGCCTAATCTGTTCGCGAAGCAACGGACGCAACACGGCCCGGAGCGAAGGCCTGCGGGAATGCCCCGCACACCGGGTCGCCGCATATCTTTGGCAAAGATAGTGATTTTTCGCAATCGCCGCTCGTCAAGTAAATGTTTTTTCGTACCTTTGCGAAGCTTAAACGTTCAAGTTTTTTCGTGCCTTTGGCGGAATCGACCGCGCAAAAACTTTGAGTCTGCACGGTCTCCGGCCACCGGATAACGACTTGAAATATGGAATCTTCGAAAACGATCATACGCCGGCTGCTGCCGGCAGCGGCGGCCTTCGCACTCTTTCGTGGTGAGCGCAGCCTACTTCGCCCCGCAGTTCCGGGGCGAGGCGCTGCCCCAGCACGACGTGATCCAATACGACGGCATGGCCAAGGATATCAGCGACATGCGCGCCGCGACGGGCGAAGACCCGCAGTGGGCGGGCGGGATGTTCGGCGGCATGCCGGCCTACCTGATCAACGTGGCCTATCCGGCCCAACTGGTGAGAGCGGACCCTGGGCCGGGTGGTGAAACTCATCGACACGCCCGCGGGATTCCTGCTTTCTTCGCCATGACGTCTCGATGTGGCTCATGCTGCTCGTCGTCGGCGTCAACCCCTGGGTCGGCGTCGTCCCGTCGCTGGCCTACGGACTTTCGACCTACTTCCTGCTGATCATCGGCGCAGGCCACGTCACGAAGATGTGGGCGCTGGTCTACGCTCCCGCTGATGATGGGCGGCGCGTGGCTTACCGCTGCGGAGCAACATGTGGCGCGGAGCGGCGCTCACGGCGCTTGCGGCGTCGCTCGAAATCGGCGCCAACCACCCGCAGATCACCTACTATTTCCTCGTGGCCATGGCCGCGTTCTGGATCAGCGAAGGCATTGTCTCCTTCCGAAAAAAGCAGCCTGCTGCGACTTCGTTCGCCCGCCGTACGGCGGTACTGCTAGGCGCAGGCCTGCTGGCCGTCGGCTCGAACTTCTCGCCTCTGTGGTACACGATGAAACACTCGAAGCAGACCATCCGCGGAGGCTCGGAACTCGCCGCCGGCGAGGAAACCTCCCAGGAAGGGTTGGCACTCGATTACGCTACGGCGTGGAGCTACGGACGCGCCGAGAGCTGGAACCTGCTGATCCCCGACTTCATGGGCGGCGATTCGGGTCGGGCGTCGCCCGCGACGGCGAAGTGGCCAAAGCCCTCAACGACTACGGACTGCGGGGCGCCGCGCAGCAGCTGCCCGCCTACTGGGGCACGCAGCCCTATACGGCCGGTCCGACCTATTTAGGAGCCGCCGCCCTGTTCCTGGCTCTGCTGGGCTCGCTGCTGGCATCGGGACGCAACAAGTGGTGGATCGCAGCCGTCTCGGTGCTGACGCTTTTGCTGGCATGGGGCCATAACCTCATGTGGTTCACCGAGCTCGCGTTCGACTGGCTCCCCGGCTACAATAAATTCCGCACCGTCTCGATGACGCTCGTCGTCGTCCAGTGGGCCGTTCCGCTGCTCGGCGCATTGGCCCTGATGCGGCTCTGGCGCGACGAAATTCCGCGCGTCGGCGGCTGCTTCGGCCCTCGGGTGGGCCGCGGGCGTCACGGGAGGCCTCTGCCTGCTGCTGGCCGTCGCGGGAGGTTCGCTCTTCGACTTCGGCCGCGAAGAGAGCGCGGCGATGATGACCGAACAGTTCCGCCAGATACTCAAGGCCAACAACATGCAGGAGCCATCGACCGGGGCATGGATGCCGAAATGGGCATCGCCACGGCCGACGCGATGGCCGCCGACCGGGCGTCCATGATGCAGCGCCGACGCATGGCGTTCGCTCGTGATGATCCTGCTGGCCGCGGGCGGCGTAGCGCTGTTCGCCCTGCGCAGAATCAACAAATACGTACTCACGGCACTGCTCGCCGCCGGTGATGCTGCTCGACCTCGTTCCCGTGGACCTGCGGTTCCTCTCGCACGACGACTTCATTTCGGCGCGCCGCCGGCAGATCACGGCCACGGCCGCCGACAAGGCGATCATGGCGGACAAGGATCCGGGCTTCCGCGTCCTCAACCTCACGGTCAGCCCCTTCCAGGATGCTACGACCTCCTACTTCCATCGCTCGGTCGGCGGCTACCACGGCGCCAAGCTGGCCCGCTACCAGGACTTGATCGAGCGTTATCTTACGCATGGACGCGTACTCGACATGCTCAACACGCGTTACCTCATCCGCTTCGACCCGGCGGGACAGACCGTCGCCGAATTGCGGACCACGGCCAACGGCCCGGCCTGGTTCGTGCAGGAGGTCGTCGATGCCCGACACCCCGCAGCAGGAAATCGACCTGCTGGGGCGCATCGACACCAAAACGGCGGCCGTCATCAACCCCGCCGACAATGTTCGCATGACGGATCCGCCCCTGGGCGGACCGGCGGCGACGCTCGTGGCGAAATCGCGCTCACGGAGTACCGTCCCAACTACCAGAAATACGAATACACGGCCTCCGCGGAGTCGGTCGCCGTATTCTCCGAGATATACTACAAGGACGGCTGGACAGCCTATATCGACGGCATCGAAACTCCCTATTTCCGAGCCGACTACCTGCTGCGGGGAATGGAGCTCCCGGCCGGTACGCACACGGTCGAATGGCGGTTCCGCGCCCCCGGCTGGAACGTCGCCGAAGGCGTGACGCTCGCCTCGTCGCTCGCGATTCTCGCAGGCATCATGCTCCTGATCGCCAACCGTTATCCGGACTCGTTTATACGCCATGAAAGACGATAAAAGACTGAAGCGAAAGGTACGCAATTCCTACATCGTATCGAACATGAGCATCACCCTCGTGCTCTTCCTGCTGGGATCGGTGGGTACCTCATGACGGCCGCCATGCAGGTGGCCCACACCCTGCAGGAGAGCATCGCCGTCACCGTCGAACTGGCAAAACGGCATCTCGGACCAGCAGCGCAAATCGAAACGATCAACAAACGGCTCACCGCCGAGGAGCTGGTCGCGACATCGCCTACGTCTCGAAAGACGATAAACTGAACGACACCGAATTCCGCAAGATGTTCGAACAGGAATTCGAGGAGATTCTCGAAGAGAATCCGCTGCTCGACTCGTTCGAATTGACCCTCACAGCCGAGTCGGCGGACAAGGAGCTGCTCGACGGCTTCATCGCCCAAATCTCCGAATCGCGGGCGCGTGGACCGGGTTTCCTATCCCGCGCTGATGGCCGAGCGGCTGCACGCCACGGTGGGCAAAATCCGCCTCGTGCTGGCTGCTCTTCGGCGGAGCGCTGCTCGTCATTTCGCTGATCCTGCTGAACAACACGATCCGGCTGGCGATCTTCTCGAAGCGTTACCTCATTAATACGATGAAGCTCGTAGGCGCAACCAAATGGTTCATCATGCGACCGTTTCTCGCCAGCAGCGTCTGGCAGGGGCTGGCGGCAGGGGCCGGCGCTTCGGCCTTGTTCCTGACGGCCGTTTACGGACTGAACGAGGCGGTTCCGGAACTGATGACGCATCGCCGATGACCGGCAAAATGATCATCGTGGGGAGCATGATGGCCGGCGGCGTGGCGTCATCTCGCTTTTCTGCTTCACGTTCTTCCCGTCAACAAGTTCGTCAACATGAAGTCGAACAAGATATACCTTTATTAAATGACGTTTGAGCAGAAATGGGTTCGGTATCCTGTTTCGTACGGGCGCAGTCACGGCCCGCGGATGCCGGATTTTACCCGCCGCAACTACATTCTGCTGGCGCCGTCGGGTTCGTCCGTCATCCTCCTGGGCGGTTCGTGCTGATGGCCGGCGGCGGCAGGCGGTCTTCGCCCGACGAGTTCAACGATACGCAATGAAAAAATTCAATGAAATGGCGCCCGCGATCATGCCGCTCGGCCCTGATCCTGGTGATCGGCGGTCATTCTGCTGGGGATGATCGAAATTACGCCATTCTCGCCCGACGAGTTCAACTACGCCATGTTTTCGTGGCGGCGCATCACGCTGGCGCCGATTCTGGTCATCGGCGGTTTCGCATTCGAAATTTACGCCATTCTCAAACGCTGGTAGAATGGATACGATTCAAGGCCATTATCTGGGCATCGTGCAGGGGCATTACCGAGTTCCTGCCCGTGTCGAGCAGCGGGCACCTGCAAATCGCCAAGGCGCTCATGGGGGTAGAGATCGAACAGAACCTCGCTCTTCGACGTGACATTGCACGCCGCTACGGTACTCAGTACGATCGTCGTGCTGTGGAGCGAAGGTGGCAAGCGCCTGTTGCGGGGGCTCTTCTCGCGGCGGTTCAACGAGGAGCAGGCCTACGTGCTGAAACTCCTGCTGTCGATGATTCCGATCGGGATCGTCGGCTTCACGCTCAAAGACCGGCTCGACGCCCTTTTGGAGTCGCCGGCGATCCTGCTCGTGGTGGGGTGTATGCTGCTGGTGACGGCGGCGCTGCTCGCTTTCGCCTACTACGCCAAGCCCCGGCAGAAGGCGCAGCATCTCCTACCGCGACGCCTTCCTGATCGGTGTGGCGCAGGCCGTGGCGGCGCTGCCCGGCCTGTCGCGTTCGGGATCGACGATCGCTACGGGGCTGCTGCTGGGCAACCGCAAGCAGACGGTGGCGCAGTTCTCCTTCCTGATGGTGCTGGCCCCGATCCTGGGCGAAACCTTCTTGGAATTGATGAAGGGCAACCTCGGCGCGCAGGCGATCGGCTCGGCGCCGCTGGCGGCCGGTTTCGTCGCGGCCTTCGTCGTGGGGTGTCTGGCCTGCAAGTTCATGATCGAGATCGTCAAACGCGGCAAACTCGTCTGGTTCGCGCTTTACTGCGCGGCGGCGGGTACGGTGTCGATCCTCTCCTATGTGCTGTAAGACGATGGAAAGTACCGATTTGCAGCGGGTGAACTTCGAGGAGGGCTATGTCGCCGTGATCGACAAGCCCTACCGTTGGAGTTCGACCGACGTGGTGCGCAAGGTGAAGTTCGAGTTGCGCAAGGCGGGTTACCGCAGGATCAAGGTCGGCCATGCCGGTACGCTCGACCCTCTGGCCACGGGCGTTCTGCTGGTCTGCATCGGACGGGCGACCAAGCATGGTCGACGCCTTGCAGGCCGAGCGGAAGGAGTACATAGCCGGCGTGCGGCTGGGTGCCACGACCCCCAGCTTCGACTGCGAACACACGGTCGACCGGACCTTCCCGACGGACCACATCACGCGACCGGAGGTCGAACGGGCGCTCGCCTCGCTCGTGGGCGAGCGGTTGCAGACGCCGCCGCTCTATTCGGCCAAGAAGATCGAGGGGACGCGCGCCTACGAGTTCGCCCGTGCCGGCGAGCAGGTCGAGATGCGGCAGTCGCTCGTCACGATCTACGACATCGAGCTGCTGGAATGCCGTCTGCCGGAGCTGACGATCCGCGTGCGCTGTTCGAAGGGAACCTATATCCGCTCGCTTGCGCGCGAGATCGGCGAAGCGCTGTCGAGCGGCGCCATCTCACCTCGCTGCGTCGCACGCGCAGCGGTACGCACGACGTCGAAGCGGCATGGCAATTGGATGATTTTCTGAAAAAGTTGAAAGAGTGAAACAAAATAGTTTTTCCGACGTATAAACCTTGATTGTTTTGTGTTTTCTGCGATAGAGAAACAGATCCGGCCGGTGCGGGCGCAAGACCGCTTTCGGACTGTGCCGGGCGTGGAAAACGAAGGGTCAAATTCAACTTTCCGACAATGAAATTATCACAGTACGGGTACGAGTTCAAGCCGGAGATGCTGGCCAACCCTGCCGAGAACCGCGACGAGGCGCGTCTGATGGTGGTGAACCGTGCCAAGGGCACGATCGAGCATCGTATTTTCAAGGACATCATCGACTATTTCGACGAGGGCGACTTGATGCGTCTCAACGACACGAAGGTCTTTCCGGCTCGTCTATACGGAAATAAGGAAAAAACCGGCGCCGAGATCGAGGTGTTTCCTGCTGCGCGAACTCAACCGCGAAGAGCGTCTCTGGGACGTGCTTGTGGAGCCGGCCCGCAAAATTCGCATCGGCAACAAGCTGTATTTCGGTGAAGACGACTCTATGGTAGCCGAGGTGATTGACAACACCACTTCGCGCGGACGCACGCTGCGCTTCCTCTACGACGGGTCGCACGACGAATTCAAAGAGGCTTTGTTCAAACTCGGACAGACACCGCTGCCGCTCTACATCAACCGCGAGCCTACGCCTGAAGACGAGGAACGCTTCCAATGCATCTACGCCAAAAACGAAGGTGCCGTAGTGGCTCCCGCTGCCGGTCTGCACTTCAGCCGCGAGGTGATGAAGCGCATGGAAATCAAAGGCATCAACTACGACTTCCTCACGCTGCACTTCGGATTGGGCAACTTCCGCGAAATCGACGTGGAAGACCTCACCAAGCACCGCATGGACTCCGAACAGATGGAAATCACCGCCGACCTTGTGAAGAAAGTCAACGAGACAAAGGACAAAGAGCGCCAAGTGTGTGCCGTCGGCACATCGACCCTGCGCGCCATTGAAACCGCCATCAGCATGAACGGACACATCAAGGAATACAGCGGATGGACAAACAAATTCATCTTCCCGCCCTACGACTTCGAGGTGTGCAACGCACTGGTGAGCAACTTCCACATGCCCTACTCCACAATGCTCATGATGGTGGCTGCATTCGGCGACTATGAGGAGGGTTACCGGTGATGAACGCCTAGGCGATGCAGGAGCGGGGAAACGAGATCCGGACGTTCATGCCGCGTTACGGTTGCATCAACGAACGGAGGAACCAGCTTCACGAGGTGATCCGGCTTTCGGGCATGAACCTGATCATCGACGATAACGACCATCAGCTCATCATCAAGGTGGCGTCGATCCCGACCGCCCGCGTGCAGATCTACTTCATCGACAACGACGACTATTTCGCGCGCAAGGCGGTGCTTTCCGACGATGCAGGGTGGTTCGCCGACAACGACGAGCGCGCCATCTTCTTCGCGCGCGGCGTGCTCGAAACGGTCAAGAAACTGCGCTGGAACCCGTCCGTCGTGCATTGCCACGGCTGGTTCTCGGCCGTCGTTCCGATCTACCTCAAACACATGTTCGCCGACGATCCCGTCTTCCGCGACGTGAAGATCGCCGTGTCGCTCTACGACGACGCCTTCCCCGGCGAACTCGACGCCGGTTTCCGCGCCAAGGTGGAACACGAAGGCGTGCAGGACGAAAATCTGAAAATTCTCGACAATTCGTCATACCAAAACCTCATGCGTTTCGTTATGGACTATGCCGACGGCATCGTGCTCGCTTCGGAAGGGTCGATGCCGCCCTGGCGGAGTATGCCCGCCGCAGCGGCAAGCCGGTATTGGAGTATCAGGCGCCGGAGGCGGAGGGATTCGATAATTATAATAAGTTCTATGAAGAATTATAGAGGCGTTCGCAAGTGGCTCAACGCCGTTTTGGTGCTGGGCGTGGCGGGAATGCTGACTTTTGCCGGCTGTACGGAGGTCGACGATACGCTGGGGTACGAACTCGTGCCCGGCAACCAGCAGATGGAGATGCGCCTGCACAGCATCCGCAAAGGCTTCGAAGCCCGGATGTTCATGAGCGACTCCGTCAAGTCGTCCAACCTCTCCTACGGCTATTTCGGTACGACCAAGAGCGACACCTTCGGCATACGCAAGGCGGGGTTCATGACCCAGTATTTGTGGGCGTCGATCTCCGACCGCAAGAACTGGTACGGCTACCGGCCGATCTTCGATTCGCTGCAACTGCTCCTGAGCGTCTCCTCGTATGCGGGCGACACGCTCCAGCCGCAGCGCTTCGGCGTCTACCGGATTCTCAACAACGACTATTTGAAGGACAACGACGGCAACGGCGACGGCACGACCGATACGACCTTCTTCACGAGTTTCAATCCCGTGGCGGCGGGCTGCGTCGACGAGAACGACCCGCTGTTCACCTTCACCTTCCCCGACGGGACGACGACGGGGCCCGCCACGACGGCCGTCACGCTGGAGCCGACGGCGGCGGGGCTGGACTACGTCAAGGAGCTGATGATGCAGGAGGGCAAATACAAGAACGACTCGACGGTCTATACCAACGATTCGCTGTGGGTGAACTACTTCTGCGGCCTGGCCATTCTGCCGCTCGATTTCAACGGCACCACGGGCGCGACCTTCGCCACCACGCTTGCCGAGTCGGGCATGATGCTCTACGGGCGTAACCGCGATTCGGTCGATGCGACGCTGATCCGCGATACGTTGCAGACGCTCTTCTATTTCTACGACGAATACGCGACCACCTACGGCAACGTGTCGGTCAACACCGTCGAGCGCACCAACACGCGCTATATCGATTACGACGCGATTGTCGAGAAGCCCGGCGGCGGAACCGTCGAGCCGCAGCAGCCCTTCGAATTGGGCTATGTCGAGGGAATGGGCGGCGCGCTCGTCGAGCTGACGCTTACCGACGAGTTCCTCTCCGTGCTGGGCGAGTTGCAGGCCGAGCAGGAGGACGAAGGGTACCGGACGGTAGCGATCAACCAGGCGTTGCTCTCGATCTACGTGGACGGCGTGACCGACGGCGGCTGGGAGCAGGGATTCTCGCAGAAGGTGATCGAACGTTTCGACGCGTCGATCAGCCGGCTGGGCCTCTACACCGATTTCAAGACGCTGACGCCCGTGTCCGACTACGCCTACGATTACGAACAGCAGTACGAGGTGACGCTTCCCTACGGTGGTTATCTGAACCGCAGCCTGGGGTGCTACACGCTCAATATTTCGAGCCATATACAACGCCTGTGGCGGGCGTATCAGGAGGCGCCGATCGATCCCGAAACGGGCGAGCGGCAGTACACCGAGGCCCAGAAGCGGATGATGACGCTCTATCTGGCGCCGGGGGCCACCGATCTGTTCACCTTCAACCGCATCGCGTTGCAGGGCGGGATCAAGGCCGGCGAGAACGCCCCGATCCACATGGAGTTGACCTATACGCTGATAAAATAGAGACGGCAGTTACACATTGCTTTTTGCGAACCTAAGTTGCGATACTTAGGTTTTCGCATGTATAAACGATTTACGATGCAGGAAAATTTAGTTATCGTCGAGTCGCCGGCCAAGGCCAAGACGATCGAGAAGTTCTTGGGTAAGGATTTCATGGTCAAGTCGAGCTTCGGCCATATTCGCGACCTCTCGAAAAAGGATCTGGGAATCAATCTCGCCGACGGGTTCGCGCCGGTTTACGAGATCCCGAAGGATAAGCGCAAGGTCGTGGACGAACTCACGCGCGCCGCGAAGGACCGGACCGTGTGGCTCGCCTCCGATGAAGACCGCGAAGGAGAGGCCATCGCATGGCACCTGACCGAAGTGTTGGGTCTCCCGGTCGAGGGACGAAGCGGATCGTCTTCCACGAGATCACCAAACGGGCGATTCTGGAAGCCATCGAGAAACCGCGCACGGTCGACATGAACCTGGTAAACGCCCAGCAGGCGCGCCGCATCCTCGACCGGCTGGTCGGTTTCGAGCTCTCGCCCGTGCTGTGGAAAAAGGTGCGTCCGTCGCTCTCGGCAGGACGCGTGCAGTCGGTGGCCGTGAGGCTGATCGTCGAGCGCGAGCGCGAGATCATCGCCTTCCGCTCGACCACCCTATTTCCGCGTCGTGGCGCAGTTCCATGCCGCCGGGGACAAGGATCGGACGCTCTTCAAGGCCGAGCTGCCGACGCGCTTCGAGTCGCGCGAGGAGGCCGAGGCGTTCCTCCGCAGCTGCATCGGCGCGACCTTCACGGTGGCCAAGGTCGAGGAGAAGCCCGTGCAGCGCTATCCCGCGCCGCCCTTCACGACCTCCACGTTGCAGCAGGAGGCGGGGCGCAAGCTGGGGATGTCGGTTTCGCAGACCATGTCCGTCGCCCAGCACCTCTACGAGCAGGGTCTCATCACCTACATGCGTACCGACTCGGTGAACCTCTCGACGCTGGCGCTGGCGCAGTGCAAGGAGCAGATCACGAATCTCTACGGCGAGAAGTATTCGTCGTACCATAACTACAAGACCAAGACCAAAGGGGCTCAGGAGGCGCACGAGGCGATCCGCCCGTCGTATATCGAGCGGCAGGCGATCGAGGGTACGCCGGCCGAAAAGCGGCTCTACGACCTGATCTGGAAGCGCACGGTCGCTTCGCAGATGGTTTCGGCCGAGCTGGACCGCACGACGATCACGATCGCGATCGACGGCCGCCGCGAACAGTTCGTCGCCACGGGCGAAGTGGTGCGTTTCGACGGTTTCCTGCGGCTCTATTCGGAGTCGACCGACGAGGAGCCGGCCGAGGACAGCGAAGGGCTGCTGCCCAAACTCTCGGCGGGCGACGAGGTGCTCTATCAGACCATTACGGCCACGCAGCGTTTCACGATGCCGCCGGCGCGCTACAACGAGGCGTCGCTGGTCAAGCGGCTCGAAGAGCTGGGTATCGGCCGCCCTTCGACCTATGCACCGACCATCACGACGATCATCAACCGCGGTTATGTGGTCAAGCAGAGCAAGGAGGGGCAGAAGCGCACCTACGAACAACTGACGCTCGCGGGCGGCAGCGTGTCGGCCAAGACGCTCAGCGAGAGCTTCGGCAAGGAGAAGAACCGGCTGCAACCCACCGATATCGGTATGCTGGTGAACGACTACCTCGAACAGCAGTTCAAACCCATCATGGACTACAATTTCACGGCCAACGTCGAGAAGGAGTTCGACCGCGTGGCCGACGGCGACATCACGTGGGACAAGATGATCGCCGCTTTCTACGGGCCGTTCCACCGCATGGTCGATACGGCGATCGAGACGCAGTCCGACAAACACGGGCAGGCGCGCGTGCTGGGTGCCGATCCCAAGACGGGACGCACGGTCAAGGCCCGCATCGGCCGCTACGGGCCGATGGTCGAGATCGAGGGCGAAGGCGAGGAGAAACCCCGTTTCGCCTCGCTTAAAAAAGGGCAGCTGATCGAGTCGATCACGCTCGAAGAGGCGCTGGCGCTTTTCGCCCTGCCCCGCACGCTGGGCGAATGGGAGGGCGAGCCGATGGTCGTCGGGCTGGGGCGCTTCGGCGCTTACGTGCGCTGGGGCAAGTCGACCTTCGCCTCGCTGGCCAAGGGCGACGATCCCTACACGCTGACGCTCGAACGCGGCGTGGAGCTTATCAAGGCGCATCAGGCGCAGCGGACGGCGGCCAACACGCCGATTCGGAGCTTCCCCGAAGACCCCGACATGCTGGTCAAGAACGGCCGTTACGGCCCCTACATCGCCTACAAGGGCAAGAACTACCGCCTGCCGAAGGGAACGAAGCCCGAGGAACTGACGCTCGACGAGTGCCTGAAAATCGTCGCCGCGTCGAAGAAATGACGTAATTCAACGAAACTCATGCGACTTATGAAGAAAATCCTTTTTACGGCCCTTCTGGCGCTGCTCGCGACGGGCGTCGGGGCGCAGGAACAGCAAAAGGAGGAGGGGTATCGTTTCACCGACGTGAAGACCCTCCCCGTGACTTCGGTCAAGAACCAGAACCGCAGCGGCACCTGCTGGGCCTACTCGGCCCTCGCGTTTCTCGAAAGCGAGATTCTGCGCAACGGCGGCGGGGAGTACGACCTGTCGGCGATGTGGATCGTGCGCAACGCCTATTTCGAGAAGGCGGTGAAGTACGCCCGTATGCACGGTTCGCTCAATCTGGCCGTCGGCGGCGGTTCGCGCGACGTGACCGACGGGATCAAGAAATACGGCATCGTGCCGACGGAGGTCTATCCGGGTCTCTGCTACGGCACCGACTTGCCCGACTTCACGGAGATCGACCGCGTCGTCAAGGGGTATATGGACGCCGTGATCGCCGGCGACAAGTTGACGACGGCCTGGCAGCGCGGCCTGGATGCCGTTCTGGACGCCTATCTCGGTCCCAAACCCGAAAAATTCACCTGGAAGGGCAAGGAGTATACGCCGCAGTCGTTCGCTGCATCGCTGGGGCTCGACATGGACGACTACGTCGAGATCAGCTCTTATACGCACCACCCCTTCTACGAGGAGTTCATCCTCGAAGTGCCCGACCCGTTTGGAGATCGTCTGGATGTCGCTACCGGGGACGGTCTGGAACTCTGTAAGCCGGGTTCTCGACGAGATGATGTCACCCGCCGCCTCCAGTGACATCGGGCGAGCAACCCTTGACTGCTGGTATACACGGTCTTGCAACCCGTCAGACGTACGGCCGGGCGACATCGCTGCCGCCGCGGTGGGCTCTTAGCAGGTGATCGAGGCACGGCGTTCCGTGCGCAAATTCAGGGACGAGGAGGTCCCGCACGAAGTATTGGCGCAGGCGATCGAGGCGGCATTGCACGCCCCCTCGTCGCGCAACAGCCGTTCGACGCGGTTTCTGGCGGTGCGCGACGCCGCGACGGTGCACCGTATGGCTGCCATGCGCGACTACGGCGCCGTGCCGCTCGCGGGTGCTCCGGCGGCCGTGGTGGTGATGGGCGATCGTGCGGCGAGCGACCTATGGGTCGACAATGCGGCCATCGCGGCTACGATCCTGCAACTCGCGCTCGTCGACGCCGGTCTGAAATCGTGCTGGGTGCATGTCAACGGCCGTCCCCGCAGCAAGGAACAGCCCGACGGCGAGCAGGCCGTCGACTACCTGCGCACCTTCCTGCCGATTCCCGAGGGGTGCGGCGTGCTGTGCGTCATCGCGCTGGGCTACTCCGATTTCGAACCCAAACCGCTCCCCGCGGGCGAACCCGTCGAACGGGTGCAGTGGGTGGAGTAAGCGCGGAATAGCGTAAAAGGGAGCGCCCGCGTGCAGGCGCTCCCTTTCCGTTTCGGGACGGGCGGATCGTTCTATTTCACATAGGGCAGCACCGCGTCGCGCCAGACGATGTAGCCCTCGCCCATCAGGTGCAGGCCGTCGTTGGTCAGGTCGGCGCGCAGCTTGCCGTTCTTGTCGGCCAGCAGCGTCCACAGGTCGATGTAGACGATCCCCTTCTCGGCGCACAGCGCTTGCAGGCCCTTGTTCACGGCCACGATGTCGGCGTCGTGACGGCCGTGTTTGGCAGCGTATTTCTTGAACGAGTCGTTGACCGGAAAGACGCTCTGCACATAGAGTTTCGTGCGGGGCGATTCGCTCTGGAAGCGCTCCACGATCTTGCGGACGTTGGCGACGACCTCCGCCGCCGGAGTACCGGCCGCCAGGTCGTTGGTGCCGATCAACAGGAAGAGTTTGCGGGGTTGCCCGCCGACGATCGGATCGAGCCGGTCGAGCATCCAGCTCGAACGGTCGCCGCTGATGCCGCGGTTCTTGACGCGGGGATTGGCCAGCAGTTCGTTCCACTCGCCGCCGTCGGTGATGCTGTTGCCCAGGAATACGATGTCCTTGGAGGTCACGGGCAGTTTCTCGAAGAGCGAACGGCGCTGGAAATTGTACTCGCTTTGCGCGAAGACGGCGGCTGCGGCGAAGAGCAGCAGGGCGGTCAGAATCGTTTTTTTCATTTCGGTGAATCGTTTTTATTTGTTTCGAATATCGGTTTTCGGCGGTCGGCATCGCCTGCGGACGGAGCGGCTCCGCCGGCGGGAACGATGCGGGCCGGACTCCGGCGGCGGTCGCTTCTGCCGGAATGCGGCCTGCCTACCTTGAAGTTCGGTAATACAAAGATACGAAAAGTCGAGTGCAGAAGCAAGCGTTAGCTTGATTATGCCGAGACGGAGTATCTAAGACGCAGTCAAAGATAGGATTTTTTCCGAAAAATCGGTTGAAAATTTTGCGCTTAACAAAATCCTGTCTATATTTGCACTCCGAAACCGTGTGTTTCGCGAACATGCGCCAAGGGTTCGATGCCGAACGCCGCGGCCTGTTTTAAAAAGCCCAGGTGGTGAAATTGGTAGACACGCTACTTTGAGGGGGTAGTGAACGTTTAGTTCGTGCAAGTTCGAGTCTTGTCCTGGGCACTGAAAGTAACTCGTCGGATTTTTCCGACGAGTTTTTTGTTTTCGCTGCTTTTGCCTGCCTGCAACAGGAGACTGTGAGGAAAGGGCCAGTTGCTGCGGATCGCTGCGCCTGACCTCCAATGTCGACGGCAAGGTGACGTTTACGCTCTTTTTCGCATGATCGTTCGGAGGCGGGCGGGATGGAGTCTCCCGAAGAAGACGAACAGCCGGAGGCTCCGGCCGCTCGTCTTGGCGGATGGGGCGCGCCGCGCCTCTCTTCGAATGTCGCGTTCGGCGAAACGTGCTTTTCGTCGTTCCGTCTTCTGAGACTCCGTTTGTCCGAGTCCTGCGCGGATATTCCCGTCCGACTCCCCGCACCGTCCCGCAAAAAATGAAAGACGACCGCCGTAGCGATCGTCCTGCGTAGTGGATAGGGGATTCGAACCCCTATGTCATGCGTGAGAGGCATGTATCCTAACCCTTAGATGAATCCACCGATTGTGGGTGCAAAAGTAATACATTAATCCGAATCTCCAAAATTTTTCGGAAAAAATCGTCGTTCGCACCTTTTTCCCTATTATTTGTGCTACCTTTACGGGTGTTAATTTTTGAAGACCACGCCTTATGAAATTACCTGCTCTCGTTCTTCTGGCGGCCTTTGCCGCGGGGATGGCCGGCTGCTGCCGGCGTGCGGCCGCGCCGCAATTCGCCGAGCGGTCGCTCGATACGGTCGTCCGGTGCGGGGCGGTGCCGTGCGATCTGTCGTACCGCTTCCTCACGATCGCCAACGCCGACCGCAGCGAGGCGCTCGCAGCCATCGAGAACGCCAACGTCAACTACTTCTTCGCACTCGAAGACTTCACGGGGACGGCCGAGGAGGCCGCACGCCGTTTTATCGAACGGTTCGCCGCCGACAATGCCTGCGATACGCTCTACATGCCCGACATGCGCTATTCGCTCAGCGTCGCGGCCGCTCAGGCGCCGGTCGATACGCTCACGGTCTACACGATCCGCCGCGAGAGCTATACGGGCGGTGCGCACGGTATGCGCACGACCGAGTACCACAACTATTGGACGAAGGGCGGTTACGAACTCTCGCTCGGCGACCTCTTTCCGGAGGAGCAGCTTCCCCGGCTCACCGAGCGGATCAAGGCGAAGCTCCGCGAGCAGTACGGTGCCGCCGATGACGAGGAGCTCGCCCAGCGGGGATTCTTCCCCGAAACGATCGCCCCTGACCGAGAATTTCGAGGTCACGCCCGAAGGGATCGTCTTCCACTACAACCCCTACGACATCGCCTGCTATGCCATCGGCGAGGTCGACGTACCCTTTACGAAGGAGGAGTTGAAGTAACCGATGATCGCTGCGCAGTACATCACGCTGTCCGAGTTGCAGCGCCGCGTGCGGCAGGTGCTCGAAGAGCGTTCTCGCGCTGCCGTTGTGGGTGAGTGCCGAGATCGCGGAGGTCAAGGTCAACTATTCGGGGCACTGCTACCTCGAACTGGTCGAGAAGGGGGAGGGCGACGGCGTTCCCAAAGCGCAGGCGCGCGCCGTGATCTGGCGGTCGCAGTACGCGCGCATCGCCGCCTATTTCGAGGCCGAGACGGGGCAGCGGCTCGCCGCCGGCATGCGCATACTGGCCAAAGCGACGGTGAACTACCACGAACTCTACGGCTTCTCGCTGCAACTGCTCGACGTCGATCCGGCCTACACGCTGGGCGACATGGAGCGGCAGCGGCAGCAGACCATCGCCCGCTTGCAGGCCGAAGGGGTGTGGGAGATGAACCGGCAGCAGGCGATGCCTGCCGTCGTGCAGTGCATCGCCGTGGTGTCGAGCAGCCGTGCGGCCGGGTATCAGGATTTCTGCAACGAACTGGCTAAAAGCCCCTACCGCTTCTGTCTCACGCTCTTCGACGCCGTCGTGCAGGGCGCGGCGGCCGAAGATTCGATCGTCGACGCGCTCAGCCGCATCGCCGCTGCCGGGGAGGCGTTCGATGCCGTGGTGATGATCCGCGGCGGCGGGTCGTCGAGCGACCTGAACTGCTTCAACGCCTATCGCCTGTGCAACCACGTGGCGCAGTTTCCGCTGCCGGTGGTGACGGGCATCGGGCACGACAAGGATACGAGCGTCGCCGATCTGGTGGCGCATACGGCGCTCAAAACGCCGACGGCCGTGGCGGCGTGGCTCGTCGAACGGATGGCGCAGGCCGACGGCTATCTGGCGTGGGCCGGATTGCAGTTGGGAAATGCGGCGCTGGCGATCACGCATTCGGCGGCGGTCGGACTGGAACGGCTCGGCGCGGCTCTCGCACAGCAGAGCCAGCGGTTGTTGCAGGAGGGGCGGAGCCGCCTCGACCGGGCGGAGGAGACGCTGCTCGCGGCTCCGGCCGATCTGCTGCGCGGGCACGACCGCCGGCTCGCGGCCGCTTCGGAGCTGCTGCTGAGCTACTCGGTCGAACGGGTGCTGCGGCGCGGGTTCGCCGTCGTCCGCCGCGGCGGCGAAGCGTTGCGCAGCGCCGAGGGGCTCGCGCCGGGCGACCGGCTCGACATTACGCTGGCCGACGGCGAAGTGCAGGCCGCGGTGGTCGCATGTACGAAGAAAAAACGATAGAACGATGGATAAAAAGGAACTCACCTATGACGAAGCGATGGCCGAGATCGAGGCCATCCTCGCCAAATTCCGCAACGAGGAGATGTCGGTCGACGCGCTGGCCGCCGAGGTCAGGCGCGCCACGACGCTCATCGCCTTCTGCCGCAAACGGCTCTTGAAGGCCGAGTCCGACGTGAAAAAGATCACCGGAGAATGAAGCGGCTGATCCGTTGGGCGCTCAATCATGTGCCGCGGCCCCTCCTGCAACGCCTTGCAGGGTGGGCGGTGCCGGTCGCGGGCCTTTTCTACGTGGGGCGCGGCCGCGAATGCCCCGTGTGCGGTGCGCGCCGCCGTCGGTTCCTGCCCTACGGCTACGTCGCGCCGCGTGCCGATGCGCTCTGTCCGTCGTGCCTGTCGTTGGAGCGGCACCGGCTGCTGTGGCTCTATCTCACGCGCGAGACCGACCTGCTGCGCCGGCCGCAGCGGATCCTGCATATCGCCCCGAAGTCTGCCTGATGAAGCGGCTGCGGCACAGGGCGGCCGACTATACGACGGCCGATTTGGAGAGCCCGCTGGCCGAACTGCATTTCGACGTGTTGCGAATCCCTCTTCCCGATGCCTCCTACGACGTGCTGATCTGCAACCATCTGCTCGAACACGTCGCCGACGACCGCCGTGCGCTCGGCGAGTTCTACCGCATCCTGCGTCCGGGCGGCTGGGGCATCCTGCTCTCGCCCGTCGACCGGTCGCGCGCTGCGACCTTCGAGGACGATTCGATCACCGATCCGGCGGAGCGCACCCGTATTTTCGGGCAGTACGACCATCGGCGCATCTATGGCCGCGACTACGGCGGGCGGCGGTTGCGCGAAGCGGGTTCGAAGTTCGCGAGATCGACTATGCGGCCCGTTTCAGCGCGGAGGAGCGGCGGCGCTACGCACTGCCCGACGATTGGATCTACGTCGTGCGCAGGCCCCTTTGACGGAGCGGTTCGTTCCTGGTTCGCCGCGGCCGTCGGGCGCATATCCCGACGGCTGCGGCCGCTCTCTTGCCGGACGACACCGGATGAACATATGGCTCGAAAAGTCTGTATGTCTTATTTCTACGCCTGAATAGAATAATTTACCCCCCCCGATTTTTTTGCGGAAAAAAGTTGCAGAATCGGGAAATTGTTTCGTATATTTGTGATAACCAACCCAAAACCACCCTCTCTGATGGAACGATCACGCCGACGTGTATTGTCTCCGATGCCGATGGGGCCGATCCGGCGATCGGGTCGGCCCCGGCACCTTCCCCCGCTTTCGGAGGGGCGGAACCCTTTCGCTGCCGTGTTTCCCGCGGCGGATCGTGCTGCGAACTCCCTGAATCCATAGCCTATGAAACCTTATTTCTCTTGGAAAACCCTCTGCTTGCTGTTGTGTCTGGCGCTGCTTGCCGGCTGTTCCGACGACGACGAACAGCCCGATCCTCAGCTGCCGCCGCTCGTCTGGCCCGACGACGTGGCCACGGCGATTCCCGACGAGGGGTTCCGTGAATACTGTCTGGAACGGTATGACAGGGACAAGGACGGTCGTCTGTCGAAGGACGAGGTGCTGGCGGTAACTTCCATGACTAATTATGCTACACGATATATTCGCTCATTGGAAGGGATTGAATATTTCGGGAATCTCGAAACGCTGTATTGGGGTGAATGCGATGTCCCGAGTCTCGATTTACGTTATAATGCCCGACTCGAAAAAGTGCGGTTTTCTTATCCGACGAAAATGACCTGCCTACGAGGACCGATCGGAAATGCACCTCTTGCGATCGAGTTTCTTTTCTCCTGCAATCTCGAGGAACTCGATCTATCCGGGTGCGAAAACGTGCAGGAATTGCTGACCTCTGCCGCTGTGCTTGAAGAGGTGACGCTGACGTCGGTCGATCTGCCCGATCCTTCGCACTTGCAATATCTGAATATCGCGGCTGCCAATGCCGGCTGTTATGATACCTTGCTTGCCGGCGCAGTCAATCTGAAAGAGCTCTATTGTAATTTCTATCCGGATGCGGTGCTCGATCTGAGCGGTTGTCCGAAGTTGGAGTCACTTACGGTATTGACATTCGCTGAATCTGCTCTTGCGAAAATCCGCTTACGGAAAGGTTTGTCGCAGTTGAGAGAATTGAAGATTTACGATGAGAACAACAAGGATTATTCACACCTTGTAGAAATCGAATATGTCGAATAAATCAAATCGCGCGACCGTGAAAAAGAGAAGTATCCTGCTGTCGGGCCTTTTCGTGTTGACGATGTGCCTGGCCGGTTACGCCGCCGCCGATTATCCGCCGAATGTGGCCGATGCGATCCCCGACAGGGAGTTCCGGACGCTGTGTCTGCGCATTGCCGACACCGATGGCGACGGCGCGATTTCGCGCGAGGAGGCGCTGGCCGTGACCAAGATCCGCTGTCCGTCATATAAGACTTATGGGAAGACGATATCGAGCCTCGAAGGATTGCACTATTTCGCCAACCTCGAAACGTTGGACTGTTCCAGTCAAAATCTCACCTCGCTCGACGTATCGGGAAATCCCCGTTTGCGCCGGCTCTGGTGCTATTTCAATCCGCTCGTCTCGCTCGATGCGGGCGGCTGTTCGGCGCTCGAATTGCTCATATGCGAGACCTGTGAGCTGGAATGTTTACGGTTGCCGCGCACCGCGGCACTGAAAAAACTCGATTGCAGTTCCAACCGGCTTGCGTCGCTCGATGTAAGCGGATGTCCGGCGTTGAGAAGGTTGACGTGCTACGATAACCCTTTTACCGAGCTGAATGTCGATGCCTGTCCCGATTTGGAGTTACTCGACTGTTCCTGCCTCGTCACGTCGGATCTGCGTCATCATGAGAAATTGTATGAACTGCATTGTGGGGGATTGCCTTGTGTCCGGCTCGACCTGTCGGAGTTCAAGCAACTGAGTCATTTATCGATCACTCACAGTCGGATCTCTGAGATTGTGTTCGGGGACTCGGATCTGCTTATATCGTTTGCGTTGAACGACGTAGATTTCACCTCGCTCGATTTGAGCGGCTGCCATCAATTGATGTATCTGACCTTGACCGATATGCCGTTGAGAGAATTGACATTGCCCGAAACCGAGTTGTCGAGTGTGGAACTCCGTAAACTCCCGCTCGAACGGTTGGAGGTGAAGGGTATGTCAAGATTGGGAAGCTGGCTGTTTCCGATTGCGGCCGCTTGAAGTGCATCGATGGGTCGGGACAGGTGATGAACTTTGATTGCTGTAACTGCTCGAACCTTACAATGCTGAATATGGATGCGTTCCGCTATGTGGGAGATTTCCGGTGCACCGGAACGGCGCTTACGTCGCTCGACTTTTCTCGATGCAACGGGAACCGATATGCAGAAATAAATTGCAGCGACAATCGGTTGACGACGCTTGTACTTCCGCCGGAGATCTATACGCTCTCTTGTCAGGGCAACCTGCTCGAAGAGCTGGATATTTCTGGATGCAGCATCAACTGGATCGAGTGTCGCCCGATGGAGACATTGCGCAGGATTCGGTTGCGGCGCGATCAGAATAACTACCGACTCGGTGGTACCAAAGGAATCGAATTGGTCTACGTCGACTGATCCGGCCGGAGTGCGTCGCCGGATTGCCGAATTGCGGGCGTTGGCTTGCGCGCCGGCGTGCAATGAATCCGCCCCGAAAGCAGAAACTTTCGGGGCGGATTTCGTTGAGGAAGGATCGTCCCGACGGAGCCGCTCGCGTCGCGGCCGCTCCGTCGGCGGGGCGTTACCGGATCAGCTCCATGAACTCCTCGCGCGTGCGGTGGTCGGAGAGGAAAATGCCCGTGAACGCCGACGTGGTCGTCGCCGACTGCTGCTTTTCGATGCCCCGCATCTGCATGCACATGTGGCTGGCCTCGATCACCACGGCCACGCCCATCGGGTTGAGGGCCTCCTGAATGCAGTCGCGGATCTGCACCGTCAGGCGCTCCTGCACCTGCAAGCGGCGGGCGAAGCTCTCCACCACGCGGGCGATTTTCGAGAGGCCCGTGATGTAGCCGTTGGGGATGTACGCCACATGCGCCTTGCCGTAGAAAGGCAGCATGTGGTGCTCGCAGAGCGAGTATAATTCGATGTCCTTGACCAGCACCATTTGCCGGTACTCCTCGCGGAACATCGCCGACAGGAGAATGTCGCGCGGATCCTCGGCGTAGCCCTTGGTCATGAAAGCCATTGCCTTGGCTACCCGCTCGGGGGTTTTGAGCAGCCCCTCGCGCGCGGGGTCTTCGCCCAGCAGCCGCAGAATGGCGGCGTAGTGCTCACTCAGTTCGGCGATCGTTGCAGGGTCGTATATCTCTTGTTTTTCGTATAGTCTCTTCTCCATAGCGGTGCAAAGATACGATTAAGCCGAGTGCAATGCAAATTTATTTGCAATTGCCGAGGCGCAGTATCTAAGGCGTCAGCCAAAGATACGATTAAGCGAGGACAATGTCAAATTTATTTGAACATTGTCGAGTCGGAGTATCTTCGGCGAAGCCAAGACGAAGGATCTACTCGCTGCAACACTACGGCGCCATGGGGCGCCGCGCGGGCCGAAGCCTCCGCCCGCGGAGGCCCGCTATGCGTGCTCCGCAGGCTTCGTCCCGCAAGATCGGCAATACAGCCAACTCGCGTGTGGCCATGTGTGGAAAATCAATAATCACGGTTGCGCGATAGCGCACCACGAACTCCGCCTTGCGAAAACGCGGGAAAAAGAACGACCGTCGGTTCCCGGCGGTTTCGCCTGGCGGATGCTTTTTGGCACCACCTTTGGTGCCAAAAGGTGGTAAACCCGCTGCTTGCAGGAAACGCCAAAGAAAAGGTTCGGAATGGTTCCGAAGCACATTCGTGCAGGCCGAAGGTCTGCCAAAACATACAACTTTTGCTGAGACTCTGCAAACTGCGGTGCACAGCGCTGCGCACCCCGTCGGACTGCTCCGGCTATTTCCCCGCGTCGTCGGGCACCTGCTCCTTCGCTGCGGCGATTTTCTGCCGGCTGATTTCGTTGGCGGCCTCTTTGAGCCGTCGCAGGTAGCCGTTCCACGCCACCTCGTCGGCACCGTAGGCGATGTTGAGGTCGTATTCGAGCGGCAGCCACGTGGCGATGTCGGCCTCGTTGTGCTGGATCACCGCTTCGAGTTTGTCGAGCGCTTTGTAGAGCCGGGCTTCGGGCGTGGCCAGCGCCTTCATTTCGGCATAGAGCGACCGCCATTCGGCGCGCAGCGGTTCGGGCAGGGTCTCTACCCAGCGGGCGAGCAGCGCCGCCTCGTGCGTTTCGTCCTGCCGCCGTTTCTCGAAGGCGGGAATGTCGCCCGTGAAGGCTTCGCCCAGGTCGTGCACCAGACACATGCGCACCACGCGGCCGCAGTCCACGTCGGGGAACTCGTCGGCCACCAGCAGCGCCATGAGCGCCAGCCGCCAGCTGTGCTCCGCCACGCTTTCGCGGCGGCCCGTCGACGTCTACGAGTGGCGCGTATTGCATTTGAGCCGTTCGGCCACGGCGAGGATCTCGAAGAGTCGTTCGGGTCGCATCGGCTACTCCTCCTCGTAAAGCATGTTGTCCATCAGCGAATCCAGCTCGCGGCGCTCCTTTTTGGTGGGGCGGCCCGTACCGCGGTCGCGGAAGACGAAGATCGTCTCGCGCGGAACGTTGAGCTTGTCCAGCTCCTCCTGCGGGGTGATGTTCAGACAATAGGCTGGCACGTTCTTGGCTGGCTGGCGGCTCGTCACCAGGTCGAGCACCTTGTACTGATAGACCACGGGCATCCGCTTCACGGCGATCACGTCGCCGATGCGCACCTCGCGCGAGGGTTTGCACGTCGCGCCGCCCACCGTCACGCGGTTGGTGCGGATCGCCTCGGCGGCGTCGCTGCGCGTCTTGAAGATGCGCACCGCCCACAGGTATTTGTCCAGTCTTACGTCGTCCATTGTATTTCCTTAAATTATGCGTATCCGCATTTTTTATTTCCTGAATCCGATGTCCGACATCGCCGGGCGATGTCGGCAGTTCGCCGCCGCCCCATGCGGCGGACTGCACTTCGCTCCGGCTCGTGCACTACCTGCCGCCGGCGGCGAACCGCAGTTGCGGCCAGAGCGGTCGGACGCTCGCCTTATCCCTCCCTCCCCGTTTCGGGTGCGTCGGCTGCCAGACGGATCGTCCACAGCTTTCCGCCGATGCGGGTGAAGGCCAGCCGTTGCCGGCTGCCTGCATGCGTCCCCGTGCGGGCGTGGATCTCCTCCGGCGTGAGCGGGAAGTCGCGTTTGAAGATTTCGATGCCCTCGCCGCGCAGCTCGCGCCGCAGCGCCTTCGCGTCGAACGGCCCGATCGCGCCGATGGCCAGCGTCCGCCCGGAACGCCCTCGACCGGCCGGCGGGCGAAGGCGAATCCGTTCTCGCTCCACACGTCGGCCCGCCCTTCGAGCGCCCGCCGCACGAGGCGCATCTTCTGCAACGCCACGTCGGGCAGGAAGAGGTAGGCGTATGCCGTCGGGTCGAACGGCGGTGGCGGCGGTGTGGGAGCCGTAGCGGGCGGAAGCATCACGCTTCCCCCGCCGAGCGCCGTGGCCCGCAGCAGCGGCCCCGTGCCGTCGTCGTAGACGAGCAGCTCCTTGCATTCGCCGTGCACCGATACGGCCTCGATGCGGGCCGTCGGGAAGAGCCGCAGCGCTTCGTCGACGTCGAACAGCGGCGAGTTTTTCAGGCAGAGGCGCGCGCCGACGCGCCGCACGGCGGGCAGCAGCCGCAGGATGTCGGGCGAACACTCTTCGAGCCGGACGAGTTTGCGCCCTGTCCGGCTGCGGCGGTCGGGGTCGGCCGCCACCCAGTCGAACCGCTCGGTCGTCGCGGCGAGGTACTCCTCGGCCGAAGCGCAGACCACCTCCACGTTCGCGGCGCCCAGCAGCCGCAGGTTGCGGGCCGCGACGGCCGCCAGCACGGGATCGCGTTCGAGCGCCACGACGCGCCGGAAGCGGCGGCCCAACGCCAGCGCATCGACGCCCAGCCCGCAGGTCAGATCGAGCGCCGCGTCGCCCGCCGGCTCCTTTGTGTGCGGCGCACGCCTCGCTCGACGCCTGTTCGAAGGCGCGCGGCGGCAGGATGCAGCGTGCGGCGTAGTAGGAGGAGTTTCGTGCGGGCGCGTTCGAGGTATTTGACCTGCGTGGCCACCAGCGCGGCGTGGGGTGTGCGCCGGTCGAGCGCCACGGCCAGCGGATCGCGGCCGAGATTCTCCTCCACGGCGCGCCGCACGTCGTCGCGGCACAACGTATCGAACTCTTCGCGTGTCATGCGGGCAAAGTTACCGATTTTTCCGCCACGGACGGTATGCCACGAGGGTGAAAATTACGAAAAAGAGATAGACCACGGCGGTCTGCGCCGCCGTCATCCGGTAGTCGATCGCGGCACAGGGCAGGGCGGCCGCTTCGGCGACCAGCCGGTTTTGCAGCCACAGCAGCCCTTCGAGCAGCGGACGGATGACGACCGAAAGGGGCGGCCAGGGGATCGCCAGCCACAGCAGCGATACCCCGACCACCCCGTAGGTGAGCAGGATGACGGGCGGATTGACCGCCAGTCCGACGAGCGGGATCTGCCCGAAGCAGTAGGATACGAGCGGCGCCGTCGCCGTCGAGGCGACCGCGCCGACGACGAGCATTCCCACCGCGGCGTTCGCCGCCCGCCACGGCGTGCGCAGCCGCCGGTAGAGCGGGATACCCCATAGGAGGATCGCCGCCACGGAGAGGAACGACAGCTGGAACCCGACGTGGAAGAGGTAGGACGGCCGCCACAGCAGCATCCCGAAGGCCGCCGCGGAGAGGATGTTGACGCCTGCGTAGCGCGACGTCGTGGCCAGCGCCAGTTGCAGGGCCGTGAACATCACGGCGGCGCGGATCGTGCCGGGCGACAGCCCCGCCGCCGCGGCGAAGAGCCAGATGACGGCGATGGCCGCCGCATTGCGCAGGAGATGGCCTCGGTGCAGCAGCGCGAGGGCTCCCAGCAGCAGATTGACGTAGAGGAAAACCATCCCCACGTGAAGCCCCGATACGGCCAGCACGTGTGCCGTTCCCGTGCGGGCGTAGGGCGCACGCCGCTCGGGTGTCAGCTCCGTCTGGTCGCCTGCGGCCATCGCCAGCGCGACGGCCTCCGCGTCGGGCGGGAGATGGAGCCGTCGGATGCGTTCCGACGCCGCTTCGTGGAGGCGGTTCGTGCCGGCGGGGCCGTAGGCCGGTTGGGGTCGCAGCGCGGGCAGCGCCATGCCGAGCAGCAGCAGGGCGATGGCGATGTAGCCGTTGCCGATGCGCCGTCGATACGTTATGAAGGCCATGAGTGTCGCTGCGGCGAAGGCTGCGGCCAGAAAACCGGCCGGCAGGGTCGCGTAGCGGGCGACGGCCACTCCCGCCGCCGTGAAGAGCAGTACCCACGCCATCGGGTACGGCCCCGCGGCCTTCCGGAGCGGACGGCTTTGGCTATGCGGCGGATGCAGCGGCGTGTCTCCCATACCGCAAATATAGCATGAAAAGTCAGAAATCCGCGCTGAAAAGCCGCCATCCTTCGGCGATCTCCGCCTCGTCGGGCTCCACGCCGTTCTCCACGCGCGCCATCGCCGCCGCGATGCGCGTCATGGTCGGGCCGTCGCGGGTGTCGATTTCGGCGTCGGGGTCGACGCCGCTTCGCCGGACGACGGTGCGCAGATAGGCGCCCGTGTCGTTCTCGAGGGCGGGGCCCAGCGGGCGATCATCCCGCGCAGGGTGGCGATGCGGTGGCGGACGCGGTAGGTGTGCAGCAGGACGAACATCGCGCGGTAACCCCACGCCGTCGAGGCGAACGTCTTGAAAGCCGCGTCGTCGCTCTCCGTCTCGCCCTTGTAGCGCACGGCCGAGCGGCGGATGTTGCCCGGGTTGCGGTTGCGCAGGCCGCGCGGCAGTTCAGACATCGCCCGCCTCCTTTCGCATACGCCGCCGTACGTAGCGTTTCAGCCAGCGGAACAGCGGTGCGTCCGGAGAGCTGGGCGGCGTTTTCGAGGAACGACCAGAACTCCACGCCGCAGGCGAAGCCCGTGAAGAGTCGCGCCGCGTGCAGATCCATGAAGTCGAGCACGTGGCGGTCGACGGCCCACGCCATGACGATGCCCGTGGCGACGAGCGCGAGTTTCTGCACCGTGCGCCACGCCTCGGCGCTTTCGAACCACCACGGACGGCCTTCGCGCCGTGCGACGGCGCGGCTGGCTGCCACGCCCGTCAGGAAATCGACGGCGATGAAGCCGAAGACGCACGCTACCAGCGGCACGATGGGGGCGAACCAGCCGGCCAGTGCGGCCGCTGCGCCGCTAACGGGTCTGTACAAGTTTTCCATCGATCGAACAGCGGTTGAGGACGTTGGCCTGCGGGTCGTAGAGCGGGAACTGCGCGGCGTGGGATTCGAGGTAGTCGGAGGCGCGCCGCAGCAGCCGGCGGGCGGTTTTGAGCAGGGCGCGGCGGCTGCGGCGCAGCGTTGCGTCGGAGGCCGCCGCGAAGCCGTCGGATCGGGGCTGCACGGTGCCGCCCTGTCCGTGCCGCAGGTCGAGCTGCGGGGCGATGAGATAGCGCACGTAGAGCGCCAGCGGCGCGGCGAGGTATTCGTCGGCGAAGTCGGCATGGTCGCCGGCGAGCAGCCGTTCGAAGAGCGCGTCGCCCGTCACGGGGCGCAGGTAGGTCTCCTGCGCGGCGACGATCGCCGCTTCGGAGACGGTTTCGGGTGCGATGTACTCGCCGTCGGCGAAGGCCCGCGCGACGACGACGGTCGGGGTGATGAGTGTCTGCATGGTCAGTCGATGTGCGTAAGGTTGTAGCGGGTGATCTCCGAGAGATAGCGCTGCTGTCTCTCGTCGTCGGGATCGTAGTCCAGTCCGTCGGCCTTGCGGGCCTCCCAGACCTTCATGTAGATGGGTTTGGAGCGGGTCGGCGGGCGGTTGACGATTTGCAGCGATGCGGCGTCGACGCCGAGCGTCCGGCGCAGCAGCGCGCGGATGGGTTCGAGCAGCTCGGCCTGTTCGCCGAGGATGACGGTGTTGAGCGCCACCTCGTATTCGTGGAGGATGCGCTCCGCGCTGAACCCCGAGGCGTAGTCCAGTCCGCTGAGCGAGCGGAACCACGAATGCGCCACCACGATGTCCGACACGGCCTGATCGTGCAGCGCCTTCCAGTCGCCGTCGTTCTGCGAAGCGATCGGGATGAAGCGCGAATGGTCGTTCTCGCTGCCCTCTTTGAGTACGAACATCACCTGTCCGGGGTTGCCGGCGAAACGCTCCTCGGCCGTCCGCACGACCCGTTCCGCTTCGGCTTCGCTGTCGACCGTGCTGTCGAGCATCATCACGCCCGAGAGCTGGAACGAGTTGTCGAGCCGCGAAATGTTCCAGCGGTCGGTCTTGTAGGCGATGGCCGAGACCCCGAAGCCGGCGATGTAGGGCGGTACGCCGTAGTGGGTGAACATCGGTTCGTAGTCCTTGTAGTGGACCGCGGCGCGCAGCGTCCCGTCGGCCTGCTCCTCGAACGAGGGGTAGAGCGGCAGCGTGCGGGCCTCTTCGGCGCGGAAGGCCGCCCAGTCGTGGTGCAGCAGCACGTGGGCCGAATCCTTGGCCAGCCGGCAGCGCGAGGCGTCCTGGTGGTAGAGCGAGAGGAACGAACGCCGGGCGTCGGTCACGACTTCCAGAAAGGCGTTGCCGAAGAGCGATTTGTCGTAGGCCAGCTTGTTGAGCAGCTGGCGCAGCGATTCGCCGTCGCCGTTTACCGCCTCGACGAACCGCGCCAGCAGCGGCGAGGCCGTGTCGCAGACCACGCCCTTGCCCGATATGTAGTCGGCCTTGTCGTTGATGATGCGCCGGTGGGTGGTCGATCGGCGCGACATGAGCGCCAGCGCCGCGGGGAAGAGGTTGTCGTCGCCCCAGCGCCAGAAACGGTCGCTCTGGACGGTGCCTGCGCCGAGGGTGAGATAAGGGTCGGTGCGGTTGCCGACGGCCAGCGCCGTTTTCGGTTTAATCTTCTTCATAATCGTCGGTATCTGTTTGTGCCCGGTCGGTATCCTCGCTCGCAAGTACGAGCGTCGCCGTCGGGCGGTCGCCGGGCGCAGCGCCCGACGCGAAGGTGAAACGTTCGAGCCGCAACGCCTGCTCGCATCCGAAACGGTCGGAGCGGCCGATTCGCAGCCGTTCGCCTGCGGCCGTTTCGATCGCGGCGACGACTCCGTCGGTCGCGCAGCGTTCCAGCCACCGCCGGTCGAACCATGCGTCGGCCTGGTGTTTGTCGAAGACGAGCGTCAGCGTGTGGCGGACGCGCAGCAGCCCTTCGTCGGCCGTCAGCGTCTCGACGTAGGCCGAGCGGTCGTCGATGAGCTCGTATTCCGCGAAACGGCTTTGCGGCGAGAATGCGCGCGCCGATGCCAGACGCACGCGGCAGATGCCGCCCACGGGTTTGCGCGGCAGTGTCGATGAATTCTGTGCGTTGTCCATAAGTCGGTGGAAAAAGGCGGGCCGGAACGCCCGGTCCGGGTCGCGCCGGCCCGGCCGGATTACTCCTTGTAGGCGAACGACACGAGTTTCTCGTCGAGCACTTCGCAGCCGGCCATGAAGACGGCGCGCTGTCGGTTCTCCATCAGGTCGGGGTTGTACCACATGCGGATTTCGTTGCCGGGGAAGTCGGAGGTGTTGACCGCCAGCACGAGATTGCGCCGGTCGGTCAGCAGGCAGAACGACTGGGCGTAGGTCGTATCGCGCAGGTAGGACGACAGGTGGAGGTCGACGACCGGAATGCCGTGGTAGGTGAGTACCGGCCGGCCTTCGGTCCGGCCGATGTAGGCCGCCTCGGTGTTGGCGAACGAGTCGAGATACTTCTCGTAGAGGTGGTAGAGATCCGAGGTGACGAAGTAGACCAGCTGTCCGTCGGGTTTCAGGTCGGTCAGCTCTTCGGCGGCTTCGGTCCATGCGGCGTCGAAGATATCGACGGCCGCTGCGGCCTCTTCGAGGTCGGCCGCGGCGTAGGTCTTCGCTGCCGTGATCTTGTTCTCGACGAGCAGTTCGTAGATGCGTTTGATGAATCCGTTGAACGTGGCGTACTCCGTGCCCGCGCCCGCCTCCTTGTCGCCGATCCACATCGTGACGCGGAGGCTTTCGGCGATGGCCCGTTTGAAGAGCGCCGTTTCGGCCTGTTCGAGCTCCGTGCCCGACAGGTCGTCCATGTTGACGTCGGCGCGGTTGGTAATCAGTTCGTAGATCATCGAGAAGTAGTCGGCGGCCGAATAGCCCAGTTCGGCCTTGACCTTCGACATGTCGATCGTCTTTTGGAGTTTTCGGGCGGGATCGCCGCCCGTCCAGCCTGCGGCGGTGTACTGTTGGAGGATGTCGCCCGATCGTTCCCACAACTGCACGGTCGTCGGTGCGGGCATGTTGTAGAGGACGCGCACGCCCAGGTCGAGGGCCGACTGGCCGCTGAGCATCGGGCGGAAGAAGATGGTTTCGAGATCGCGGCCCGTGTAGGTCTTCGCGTTTTCAATGAAAGACATAGGATTTAAGGAATTAAGAGTGAAAAATTAAGAATTGAAAATCCGTTCCGTCCTCCTGCGAAGGAAGCCGGAGAGGATTCCGGGATATGGATGTTTTCGACGGAGTCGGTCTGCAAAAACGGTGTGACATCCCGAAACTAAGTTGCGGTGTTTCCTGCGAGGTGCCGGTTTACCACCTTTGGCTACGCCCAGTTCTTGGCAGGCCTGGGGACTGCCCGAATGCACTGCGAAAATAGCGGAAGCAGAGACGGCACCGGCGCGAGCGCCCGGAGCGGGTGTGCAAAACAGCGGAGTCTTTTGTGCCCGCTCAGCGAGCGTGGGTGGCGGCACCCGCTACTTTTCGCCGTGCTTGATCTTTTGGTGCTTTTGGATCAAGCCAAAAGCACAGAAAAAGAATTTTAAGAGAAGAAAAATTTTCCGATCGATTCTTCGGGAAGCATCCCGACCTTCGATTCGGCGTCTCCTGCGAGGAGCAGGTTTACCACCTTTTGTCACCAAAAGGTGGCGCCAAAAGTGTCCGCAGGGCACCTCCGTCGGGATCGGACAAAGGCTGTCACTGAGCGATCACGCAAGACGCCGTTTGCGCACGATCGCTCCGGGCGTTCCATCCTTTGTCCGATCTGATTCCGCCTCCGGTGCAATGCGGAGGTTGTTGTGCGCTGCGCGCAACGATGATTTTAAATTCTTTTTACTCAGTTTTAGCAGGCCTCTGGCCTGCCCGATCGCCGTGCTTGATCTTTCGGTGTTTTTGGATCAAGCCAAAAGCACAGGAAAAGAATCTAAAAGAGGAGAAACTTCCCGCCGATTCTTCGGGAAACGACCTCCGTTACATCCCCGTCTTGAACTGCCGCGCGTCGGCGGCATAGGCCGCTTCGTTGGCCGAGCGGCGGATTTCGCCGACGGACGGGTCTTCGGCCGCGAGCACCTGCGTCGCACGGTGGCGCCGCTGCCCTTCGGCGGCTTCGATCGCCGAACGGCCGGCGGCCGGATCCGCGTCGTCGAGGTGGAGGATGTTGCGGCGGTCCTCCTCCCGCGCCGCGCCGGCGGGAGCCGCCGCGCCGTGCAGACCGAGCGCCGCCAACAGCCGGTTCCAGCCGCTCGCGAGGTTCCGCACGGCCGACCGTTCGCCTTCGGCCGTTTCGCCTCCCTCGACGATCCGGTCGGCCAGCCCCGCCGCGACGGTCTCTTCGGGCGAGAGCCAGCGGCCGTTGCCGTTGTTCTCGGCCATCCTTTGCGCAAACTCTTCCTGCGGGCGTCCCGACCGTCGGGCGTAGAGGGCGGCCAGCCGTTCGTCGGTCTTGCGGAGCAGTTCGGCGCGGGCTTCCAGCTCTGCGGCGTTGCCCTCTGCGGCGCAGGCCGCCGCGTGCACCAGGTAGAGCGCCCCTGCCGAGATTTCGCGCCGTCCTTCCGATGCGGCCTGTGCGATGAGCGTCGCGGCCGAGGCTACGTAGCCGTAGCAGCGGGTGGTCACTTCGGCGTCGAGCGCCGCCAGCGCGTCGTGGATCAGCAGCGCGTCGTTCACGTCGCCGCCCGTCGAGCGGATGTTGACCACCACCTGCGGGGCGTCGAGCGCTGCGATGCGCGCCACCGCGTCGCGGAACTTTTCGTAGGTGGCCACGCGGTCGTCGGGCGATGCGAACTGCCACTGTTCGGGTACGCCGATCGTCCCCTCGATATCGATGTAGCAGACGTCGGCCGAATTTCTGATTTGAATGTCGGATTTCATGGTTACTGGTTTTCTTTGTTTCGGTAGATGATGCCCCGCACCTTCTCGTAGGAGCAGCAGTAGTCGTAGGCCGTTTCGCCCATCGCATAACATTTCTTTTCGCCGCGCGCCGTCCGCCGGGCCACGTCGCGGCGGATGGCTGCCTCCTCCGCGCGCCGCAGGTCGAGCAGCCCCTCGCGCAGCAGGTAGGCGAGTGCCTGCGTCGTACTCAGTCCGCGCAGTTCGCGGCGCAGTTCTTCCAGAAGTCGTTCTTCGTGCCGCATGGTCAGTCGTCGCAGAGTCGGTCGAACGTACAGTGCGCCACGCCTTCGCGCGGATCGTAGGCCTCGACGGCGCGCAGCGTGAAGAGCGAACTTCCGCCTGCGAACCGGAACCGGAATCGGGAGCGGATCGTGGGATGCGCTTCGCCTGCGAACCGGAAGAGCGCCGCGTACTCGTCGGGGGCGATCCGCAGCCGGAGCGTCACCTGCTGACGGTCCTCTTCGGCCGCGATGCGTGCGTCGTAGAAGCGGTGGAGCCCCTCCTGCGCATCGCGGTCCTCGAAACAGAGGGTGAACCCCTCCGTCTCGGCGTCGCCCGTGAAGTGGAAGGCCGCCAGCGGATAGCGTTCGTCGCCGAGCGGATAGCCCCACCGTTCGCCTGCGGGCAGGCCGTGCAGCCCCATCCAGCGCACGATGCGCGGCGTGACGGCGGTTGCGTCGTCGGTTGTCGCGTCGTCGCGGTCGCCTACGCAGAGGATCAGCGCCGACGGTGCGTTCGCGTATCTGCCCGCTTCGCAGAGCGTCGGGGCGAACAGTTCGTTGAGCGACACCTCCTCGCCCTGCTTGGCCGCTTTGGAGGCCGTGGCGTGGCTCCAACGTCCGAAGCGCGTGTCGTTGGCGGCGTCGAACCGTGCCACGGCGCCGTCCGCGTCGCGGTACCCCCACGTCCGCCGGTCGTGGACGTCGAGCGCACGGTCGGCGCCGGCGATCGGCGTGTCGCCCAGGATGCGGCCGCTCCACTCCCAGACGGTCGTCGCGTCGTAGAATTCGCACGCCGGCTCGATGTAGACCCGTTTGAGCTGTTCGTCGGTGTGGAACCGCAGGTCGAAGAGATGCGCCAGCGCCCGCAGCAGTTCCGCCTGCCGGATCTCGTGCCGCGCCACGTCGTCGAAGGCGAGCGCCGCGCCGTATCCGGGTGCCGACGAGAAGCAGGGGCGCAGCCGGCACCGGCGGCTGATCGTGAAGTTCATCCCTCTTCGGCGCCGTAGAAACTGATCTGCCGGAAGTATTTCGGCGCGGTAGGCGTCACGCTTTCGGGCGAGGTGCGCACGGTGATCTGCACCTCGGTCCGGCCCGTTTCGCCGATATACCCGTCGTAGAGCGCCCAGTCCTCCGTGTAGGGGACGTAGACGCCGGAGACGTTGCGGTAGAGACGTGCGTTGACGAGTGTCGTCCCTTGCGGCGTGGTGAAGAGCGTCGAACGGGTCGTGAAGTCCGTCAGCGTCGTCTCCGCGCCGTCCGTCGTGCAGCGCAGCGTCCATCGGTTGCCCTCCGTGTGGTCGAAGACGACGATCCGGTACTGGAAGGAGGGGCGCAGCGCCTCCGCCGGTCTTCGAAGCGGTTCGCCAGCTCGAACCGCACGTCCGCGTCTTCGCCCAGCCACACCGAGTCGAAGCCCGTCAGGCGCGTCCGCGAACGGATGCGGTAGTCGGTCGTGTAGCGGAGTTCGTATTCGAACCCCACGCTCACCTCCGTCAGCGGCCGGAAGCAGAGTTCGCCCTCCTCGATGCGCAGGCAGCCTCCGGCGCTGTATGCGTCGGTGAGCGTGGCCCCCGTCTCGTCGACCTCCTGCGGCGAGAAGGCGTCGACGAGGTTGCCCACGGTGTTGTGCGTCACGAGGGGTTGGCCTCCACCCGTCCCAGCGCATTGGCCGTCGTCGTGCGGTCGGCCTTGCGCCGTGCCAGAAACCCCATCTTCTGCTGCCGGACGCGGGTGTCGTGCGAGGCGTAGGCGCCGCTCATGTAGAGCGAGCGGAACCACGGGCTCTCCATGAAGGCGCTTTCGACGGTGTACCCCGCTTTGGCGAAGAGTGCCTGCACCAATGCGCGGATCGACAGGAAGGGGTGGTAGTCGTCGGTCGAGAGCAGCCGCTCGGGCGGTCGGAGCCCCGCGTCGCCGTTCTCGATTTCGTAGCGGTCGCGGTATACCGGCAGGAATTTTACGGGCGAGTCGTCGCTCCACCCCGCGGCGATCTCGGTCGGCAGCAGCCGTCCTTCGTAGGCTACCTCCAACTCCCTGAACCACCCCTTCGCCGCCTGCTCGGCCCATGCGTGCGCCCCGCCCCGCAGCTCCACGCGGTAGCGGTGCTCCGTGCCGTGCCAGCGCGTCTCCACCAACCGTACGCTGCCGCTTGCGAGCGGCGTGCCGCCGGCCAGCAGCTCGCCTCGGTGCAGCGCGGCGTTGAACCGGCCGGCACCGTAGAGGTGGCATTCCGCGCCGAACAACGCCTCGGCGGCGGCCGTCGGGAGGAGTTCGAAGGTCAGCGCCTCTCCGCTGCGCCCCGCTTCGGGATCGGTCAGCGTCCGGCCGCTCCATGCCAGCGTCAGTGGTTGTTCCGCCGCCAGGTCGCAGACGACGGAATCGATTCGCAGCCGGATCATAACCGCCCTCCTCTCTGCCGGGGGCGAATTTCCAGCGACAGCCGTTGCAGCGTGCCGGGCCGTTCGATGCGAAGCGAATCGCTCACTGCGTCGATCTCCGTCCACCCCGCCTCGGTGACCGCCCACACCGCCGGCGCAGCGGCCAGCCGGGCCAGCGCATCCAGTACGGCGGCGGGCTCGTAGGCCGATCCGATCCGCAGCCGCTCCTCGCCGACGGCCTCCGTCTGGGTGTATCCGCTCTCTTCGAGCAGCAGGCGGCGCCTTTCGATCTCGTAACGTCGCTCTTCGGTCAGCGGAAAGGTATAGCGGTCGATGCCGCCCGCCTCGTTGAGCCACGCCAGCCGCCGGCTCCCTGCGGGCGTTTCGGCCACCTCGTAGCGGAAATGCGACTCTACGCCGTCGGCCGTCAGGTGCAGGTCGAACGCCTCCGCGTCGGGGAACTCCGCCGCCGCGAGCCGGAAGAGGGCGACGCCCTCGGCCGCGACGCCGTACGTGCGCTGCGTCGGGATGCCGTTGCAGGTCGCCGTGAGGAGGGCCGAGCATTGCGTGCGGCAGTGTACCGATACCTCGTCCGTCTCTTCGGCGCCGATGAGCCGTACCTCCGGCAGCGAAGTGAGCGGTTCGCCGGAGCGGGTTTCCCGCGTCGCGGGGAGGAAGATGCGGTCGGGCGCCTTGTCGCTGCCGATGGCGAGGGAGAGCGTCATCGTGCGTGTCGTCGGTGCGTAGAGGCCGGTCGCCCCGTCTCGAACGGGAGGGCGGCGGCCATGCGCCGCAGGAAGGCCGATACGTCGATCTCCGGCATCCAGAGGTCGCGCAGCACCAGTTCGGCGACGCTCTCTGCGGTGCGCGTGTCGGTCAGACGGGCGGTCAGCGTCGCGGCGGCCGCGTCGTTGATGAAGGTGTAGCGTTGCGGTACGAACCCCGGTGCATAGTTCTGGGGAATCTTGTAAAAACTCATGATCGATGGATGATTTACGAATTTGCGCTGATTGCGGTTCGGGCAGGTGCATACGCCTGTTCCGGCAGGGATTGTCCGTGCGGCAGGCTGCGGCAGGCGGTTTCGCATCGTTCCGGACGGGTCGCCGGACGGGTTTCCGGCGGAGGAGCCGGACAGGGCGGGCGGTCAGAACCAGACGACCGCTTCGGCCGTGGCACTCTGCGAGATCTCTCCGTGATTGGTGAAGGCGCAGGTGCGGGGGCGGATCGAGAGCCGTTCGACGCAGATGACTTTCGGGTCTTCGGTCAGCTCCGTGAAGATTCCGAGCAACGTCTGCTCCATTTCGTCGAGCCGCCGTGCGCGTTCGGCGTGCGTGAGCCGCATGCCGGGTTGCAGCAGGTGCAGTTGGATTTCGTAGGTGCGTTTCCCGTGACGGCGGCCTTCGACCTCTTTGAGGCGGGGCGGGGCAAGCCAGGCGGCGGGATAGCGGTCGATTTCGGAGGGCATGTACTCGTCCGGAGCCGAGAAGAAGGCGTAGTCGTGCGCGGAGGTGAGGTCGCGCAGCAATTGCGCGAGATGGACTCGGGTCATTGTTGAAAAGGTTTTTGACGGATTGTTGATAACCGTTCGCAATTTCACGAAACGGATACTCCTGTTGCGTATGGAGCCGAGACGGAATGTTGATAACGGGGAATTGCCGGCTGCGATCGTGTTGATAACTCCGGCCTGCGGTCGATCGACAGGGCAAATATACGATGCCGAAACCCCCTTTGTCAAGCCTTTTCACGGGATTTAGAAAAAATTTTATGCAATATATTTTAAATCAACATGTTGCATTCGAAGAAGGGCCGGAGTCCCGCCCGCTCCGAAAATAAACTCCCGTGCCGGAGGTCGTTTCCCGAATTTTTCGTACCTTTGACTTCGTCTTAGATACTTCGCCTCGGCAAAATGCAAATAAAAATTTGCTTTTGCGCTCGGCTTATTCGTAATCTTTGACTTCGTCTTAGATACTCGCCTCGGCAATATTCAAATAAATTTGATATTGCCCTCGGCTTATTCGTATCTTTGCAGCGGATCCGGCGGAGCGGCAGGAGAACGGCAACGTTCCCGCTCCGAGCCGGACAGGAAGTCTGACGAAAGGTAAACACGTATGGATGATGGCTCTTATCCCCCCGAATAGCGGCCGTATCGTATCTCAATACGATACCTTTCATTACGGTATCCGGCACGCAGGTGACCTGCGCGCGGAACTCTTGTTGACGCCCCCGCCCTTTGTGCAAGCAATTTCATCGACGGCAATGCCGACATCGCATTGCTGCCGTCGGCCGTCGTTCCCCGGTTGAAGGATGCCGAGCTGGTCACCGATTTCTGCATCGGCGCCGAGGGGGAGGTGCGCACGGTGGTGGTGGTCTCCAACACCCCGATCGAGGAGGTGCGCCGCATCTGGCTCGACGCCCATTCGCGCACGTCGGTGCAGCTGACCGGTTATCTGGCGGCCCGCCGGTGGAAGATCGCGCCCCAGTGGCTCGACATGAGCGACTATGCGGTGCTGGACACGCCGCAGGAGGGCGACGCCTTCCTGCTCATCGGCGACAAGGTGTTCGACCACGAGGACGAGTTCATCTACTCCTACGATCTGGCCGCCGAGTGGCGCGAGGCGACGGGCCTTCCCTTCGCCTTCGCGGTGTGGGTCGCCCGCAAGGGGACGCCCTACGAGGTGACCGATGCGTTGGAGGAGGCGCTCACCTTCGGTGTGGAGCGTATCTACGAGGCTGTCCAGCAGAGCGACTACCGCGACCGTCCCTATGCCTACGACTACCTGACGCGCAACATCGATTTTTTGTTCGATAACGAGAAACGCAAGGCTCTTCAAAAGTTCTGGACCTCCGGCGTCAAGGTGACGCCTTTGGTCGAACCCGGCTGAAGAGGGTAATCGCCGCGCCGGCGGGCGCAGCACCTTTCGGAGTTCACGATACGTCCAACCGATCCGGCCGCCGCGAGGGTTCGCCGGATACAAACCGGGTGCTTATGATTACAATTTACCTCAAGCAATACAACAAGATCATCCGCAATGCCGACACCAAGCTCTTCGATGAACTGGGGTACGACGACATCCTGTGGATCGATCTGCTGAACCCCACGATCAAGGAGCAGAAGGCCGTCGAAGGCTTCATGGAGATCAGTCTCCAAACCAAGCAGCAGGTCGAGGAGATCGAGTCGACCTCGAAGTATTCCGAGACGGAGAACGCCATCATCTCCAACTCCAACTTCTTCGTGCCGACGGGCGATTCGTTCGTCGTGCAGCCCGTGTCGTTCATCATTTCGAACGAAGGCGTGCTGGTGTCGGTGCGCACGGCCGAATTCCGCACGTTCCGCGAGGCCGAGAAGCGGTTGCAGATGAGCTACCGCAGCTTCTCGACGGGCTACCACCTCTTCATCTCGCTGTTGGAGGTGCGCATCGACTACGACGCCGACCTGGTGGAGATGATCGCCAAACAGGTCGCAGCCCTGTCGAAGGACATCAATTCGGAGGACTCGATCGACAAGAAGGTGATCCACCGCATCAACGCCCTGTTGGAGAGCACGATGTTGCTGCGCGAGAATATCTTCGACCGTCAGCGCGTCCTGTCGGGCATCCTGCGCTCGGAGCGTTTCCCCAACGACATCTACCCGCGCCTGCAGCTGATGATCAAGGACGTCAACTCGCTGATCAACCACGCCGATTTCAGCTTCCAGCGTCTGGACTATATCCAGGACGCGGCGCTGGGTCTGATCAACATCGAGCAGAACGAGATCGTCAAGATCTTCTCCGTGGCGGCGGTGATCTTCATGCCCGCGACGCTCATCGCGTCGATCTACGGCATGAACTTCAAATTCATGCCCGAACTGGACTGGGTATACACCTTCCCCGACGGGACGACCGTGCCGTTGGGCTACCTCTTCGCCATCGGACTCATGATACTCTTTTCGGCGGGTACGATCTGGTTTTTCCGGTACAAAAAATGGTTGTGATTCGTCGAGGGCCGCACGGTGCGGCCGGCAGCGTTAATTCTCCAATCGCATGGCCTTTTTCAAAAACCTCTGGACGTTCCTTACGGAGACGATTTTTCTGAAAGACGAACGCAACTACCGCAACGGACTGATCCGTTGGGGCGTGCGGCAGTACAAGCTGCTCTTTTATACGGCGCGCGGGCTCGACGAACACGACACGCTGGTGCGCAGTGCGGCGCTGACCTTCTACACGCTCATGTCGATCGTTCCGATCGCGGCGCTCGTCTTCGCCGTGGTCAAGGGGTTCGGGCTGGCCGACGGATTGATGCAGAACCTCTATTCGCTCTTTCCGCACAACCGCGAGGTGGTCGACTACCTCATCACCTTCGCCGACAAGGCGCTCGCCGCCGCGCAGGGAGGCGTCGTCGCCTTCGTCGGGATCGTCATGCTCTTCTGGGCCGTCGTGCGGGTCTTCGGCTCGGTCGAGGAGGCCTTCAACAATATCTGGGAGGTGAAGGTCTCGCGCAGCTTCACGCGGCAGTTCACCGACTACATCGCCGTGGTGGTCATTACGCCGATTCTGTGGGTCGTCGGCAGCACGGCGGGGCGCTATGCCGGTCATCTGCTGGGGATCGACTCCTTCGGTGCGCTCTACACGCTGCTGTCGGGCGCCGTCTCGCTGCTGGTCATCTGGGCGATGTTCTCGTTCATCTATGTCGTGGTGCCCAATACGCGCGTGAGGTTGGGCAGCGCCGTCATGGCGGGCATCGTCGCCGGCACGCTCTTCCTCGCCTTCCAGTGGGGGTACGTCTGGCTGCAACGCTACATGACCTCCTACAATGCCATCTACGGCAGTTTCGCCGCCCTGCCGCTGTTCCTTATCTGGGTGCAGTGGTCGTGGCAGATTCTGCTCTTCGGCGGCGAGCTGGCCTTCGCCTATCAGAACATCTCGCGTTTTGCCGAGGAGCGCGAATCGCTGCGCATCAGCTACGACCACCGCCGTCAGGTGACGCTGGCCGTCATGCTGCACGTGGCGCGCATCTTCCGCGACGGCCACGGTCCCGTTTCGGCCGTCGAGATCCATACTGCGCTGCGGCTGCCGACGCGCATCGTCAACGACGTGCTCTTTTCGCTGGTCACGGCGCGGCTGCTGGTGGCCGTGCGCAGCGAGTCCGACGACCGCGAAACTCTCTTCTCTCCGGCGGTAGACATCCATGCGCTGACGCTCTACGACGTGTTGGAACAGGTCGAGAGCCACGGAGATTCGGCGCTCGACTTCCGCGATTCACCCGAAATGAAGGTCGTCGGCGAGTTGCTCGCCGATATTCGCGCCGCCGCACGGCGGTCGCAGGCCAATGTACTCCTAATCGATATCTGATCCATGATCCGTTCCGTCGTCATCATCGGCAGCGGCAACCTCGCCGAAGCGCTCGCCCGCGCCGTCGCAGCTTCGCCGCTCAGCCTGCGGCAGGTTTTCGGCCGCAACCGCGACCGCGTGGCCGCCGTCGCGGCATTGTCCGGCACCGTGGGGAGAGCGATCCCTCACGCCTGGCCCGTGCCGACATCTATCTGATCGCCGTGAGCGATGCGGCCGTCGCGGAGGTAGCCTCGTCGCTGCCGATCGATGCCGCTGCCGTCGTGGCGCATACGGCCGGCAGCGTGCCGGTCGATGCGCTGGCCCGCTTTCCGCGGCGGGCTGTCTTCTATCCGTTCCAGACCTTCACGAAGGGGCGCGAGGTCGACTTCTCGGAGATTCCGATCCTCGTCGAGACCGCCTCGCCCGACCTGCGCGGCGAGGTGGAGGCCTTCGCCCGCTGCCTGAGCCGCACGGTGCTCTATGCCGACTCGGCCCTGCGCGGGCAGGTGCATCTGGCGGGGGTCTTCGCCTGCAATTTCGCCAACCACCTCTTCGAACTGGGCGGCGAGGTGCTGCGCCGTGCGGGCGTGTCGGCCGACCTGCTGCGGCCGCTCATCGCCGAGACGACGGCCAAGGCGCTCGCCGCCGCGCGTCCGGCCGCCGTACAGACGGGCCCCGCCGTGCGGGGCGACCTGCCCACGCAGGAGCGCCATCTCCGCCTGCTGGCGGACGACGCCCTCCTGAGCGACATCTACCGACTTATCACACAAAGCATATGGGAAACTTCAAGGAAGATATCGTAAAGACCGAAGCCTTCGTCTTCGACGTCGACGGCGTATTCACCGACGGGGGGCATCACCCCCCTTCGGCGACGACTTCATCCGCCGTTACTATGCCAAGGACGGTTATGCCGTCTCCTATGCCCTCCAAGCTGGGGTATAAGATCTGCATCATCACGGGCGGCCGCGGCAAGTGGTTGCAGGAGCGTTTCGAGCGGCTCCGCGTCACGAAAATTTACGCCGACTGCGCCGACAAGATCGCGGCGCTGCGCGAATTTCTCGACGAATACGGCCTCGACGCCCGCAACGTCGTCTTCATGGGCGACGACATTCCCGATCTGGAATGTATGCGCGCCGTCGGCATCCCCGTCGCACCGGCCGACGCCGCCTCCGAGATTCTGGAAGCGGCGCGCTACGTCTCCGAGTATCCGGGCGGTCGGGGCTGTGTGCGCGACATCGTCGAGCAGGTGTTGCGCGCGCGCGGCCAGTGGGCGCTCCACGGCAAGGGCGTCAACTGCTCGAAGGAGGCCAAATCGGAGTGATCGCCGTCCGGTTCGTCGAAAATCGGTAATTCGGGTAAGACAAACCGTAATCCGTCTGCCTGTCCGTCCGTGCGGAACCCGTATTTTTGCATCGGAGGAAATTCCCTTCGGGCCTGTACGGGTTCGGTGTCCGTGCGGCCGGAGGGAAATCCGTTACATGAACGAACGAATGACGCCATGCGACGATTTATGTGTTTTACGCTACTGGCCGGAGCGATGCTTTCCGGCTCCTGCGACGGTCGGTGCGGCCGCCGGAGCGATGCGGCCGATCCGATTTTCAATTCCGATATCACGATGAACGAGCAACTGAATCTGACCTCCGAGTGGGACAAGGTATTCCCTCGGAGCGGCAAGGTCGACCACAGCAAGGTGACCTTCCGCAACCGCTACGGCCTGACGCTGGCGGCGGACATGTATATTCCGAAAAATGCTGCGGGGCGCTTGCCGGCCGTCGCCGTCTGCGGACCCTTCGGGGCAGTCAGGAGCAGGCGTCGGGGCTTTACGCCCAGACGCTGGCCGAACGCGGCCTGATCGCGATCGCTTTCGACCCCCTCCTACACGGGCGAGAGCGGCGGCGAGCCTCGCTACGTGGCATCGCCTGACATCAATACGGAGGACTTTTGCGCCGCGGTCGATTTCCTTTCGACCTCGGAGCGGGTCGATCCCGGGCGTATCGGCATCCTCGGCATCTGCGGCTGGGGCGGCATGGCGCTCAATGCCGCTGCCGTCGATACGCGCATTCGGGCGACCGTCGCCTCCACCATGTACGACATGAGCCGCGTCAACGCCAACGGCTATTTCGACGCGATGGACGCCGACGCACGCCACGAACTCCGCCGGCGGCTCAATGCGCAGCGCACGGAGGATTACCGCTGTGGCACCTACGCCCGTGCGGGAGGTGTGGCCGATCCGCTGCCCGCCGATGCGCCCCAGTTCGTGAAGGACTATCACGCCTACTACAAGACGCCGCGCGGCTATCACCGGCGGTCGCTCAACTCCAACGAGGGCTGGAACGCGACCTCCTCGCTGTCGTTTCTCAACATGCCCCTTCTGACCTATGCCGGCGAGATCCGCAGCGCCGTGCTGCTGCTCCACGGCGAGCGGGCGCACTCGCGCTATTTCAGCGAGGATGCGTTCCGGCGGCTGACGGGCGACAACAAGGAGTTGTACATCGTCCCCGACGCCAACCATACGGACCTCTACGACAATATGGAGCGGATTCCCTTCGACCGTATCGAATCGTTTTTCAAAGAGAACCTGCGATGAACCTCTCCGAATTTTTGGCTTTCGCCGCAACGCGCCGTCCGCTCGATACGGAGGAGATCGGCCGTTTCATGGATGAGATGAGCGACTCCGCGCGGCGCATCACCTTCGAGCTCAACGGCTCCTACCATACGCCCGACGAGGTGCGGGCGCTTCTCTCGCGGCTTTTCGGATACGAGATCGATCCTCGGTGCGGGTCTTCCCTCCGTTCTACACCGATTTCGGCCGGAACATCGCCGTGGGGAAGGGAGTCTTCATCAACGCCTGCTGCCATTTTCAGGACCACGGCGGCGTCACGCTCGGCGACGGTTGCCAGATCGGCCACAACGTGGTCTTCGCCACGCTCGACCACGGGATCGCACCCGCCGAGCGCCGTACGACCGTTCCCGCGCCGATCGTGTTGGGCCGGAACGTCTGGGTGGGTTCGAACGCGACGATCCTGCGCGGCGTCACCATCGGCGACAATGCCGTCGTGGCGGCCGGTGCGGTCGTTGCGAAGGACGTGGAGGCGAATACCATCGTGGGAGGCGTTCCCGCCCGCCTGCTCCGCCGTATCGACGGGTAGTGCGTAACCGATGTAGCGGGAAGGCTCAGCGGAAGAAGAGCAGCACCAACTGCGCCAGAATCACCCGCACGAACATCGACAGCGGGTAGACCGTCGCGTAGCTCACCGACGGATTGTCGCCTTCGATCGTGTCGTTGGCGTAAGTCAGCGCCATCGGGTTGGCCATGCTGCCGCACAGCATGCCGCAGGTCGACCCGAAGTCGAGCCGCGACCAGCGCAGGGCGATCCATCCCATGACGAGCACCGGCAGCAGCGTCAGCGCGAAACCCAGACCGATCCACATCGCTCCTTCGGGGCGCATGACCGTTTCGAAGAAGTGCGCGCCGGCTTCCAGCCCCAGACAGGCGAGATACATCGACAGCCCCAATGCGCGCAGCATCAGGTTGGCGCTGTAGGTGGTGTAGGTAATCATGTGCAGCCGCGGACCGAACGTGCCGATCAGGATGCCGACGATGATCGGCCCTCCGGCCAGTCCCAGCCGCACGGGCGCCGAGATGCCCGGCAGATGCAGCGGCACGGCGCCGACGGCCAGTCCGAGGATGATGCCGATGAAAATGGCGGCGATGTTGGGTTCGTTGAGGTTTTTTTCGGCGTTGCCGAGCACCTTCTCGACGTTGTGCACCGCCGGCGCTTCGCCCACGACGATCACGCGGTCGCCGATCTGCAATACGAGGCTCGGCGTGGCCAGCAGCGGTACGCCGCTGCGGTAGACGCGGCTGATGTTGATGCCGTAGCTGTTGCGCAGGCGCAGCGCTCCTAACTTTTTGCCGTTGATTTCGGGGCGGGTGACGATGATCGACCGGGAGATGAGCTGGCTGTCGAATGCGTTCCAGTCGACGTCCTCCTTGTTCCAGTCCTTCTGTTCCTGCTCGCCGAAGAGCGCCGTGAGTGTCTCGGCGTTCTGTTCGGTCGTGACGATCAGCAGCCGGTCGCCCTCCTGCAACTGCGTGTCGGAGGTGGGGATCGAGACCTTGCCGTCGCGCCACAGCCGCGAGATGACGAAGGGGATGTGGCTGATACGTGCGACCTCGCGCACGGTCATGCCGAATATGCCGGGATTGTGTACCTGGAAGGCTGCGATGTAGGTGCTGTGCGTGTCGCCGGATTCGGTCGCGGCCAGGTCGCACGGCCGCACCCAGAGGCGGCGCATCACGAGAATGGCCAGGATCACCCCTACGACACCCAGCGGATAGGTCACCGCGCAGCTCAGCGCCGCGCCGTCAGAGGGAATTCCCAACTGGTTGAGCGTCTGCTGCGCGGCGCCCAGCGCCGGGGTGTTGGTCGTCGCGCCGCACAGGACGCCCATCATCTCGGGGAGCGCTACGGGGGTGATGCGGCTCAGGAGGATCGTCATGCAGGTGCCGATCGCTATGACGCCGAGTCCCAGCAGGTTGAGTCGCACGCCGCCCCGGTGGAACGAACTGAAAGAAGCCCGGCCCCACCTGCAATCCGAGCGAGTAGACGAAGAGCACCAGTCCGAAGCTTTCGGCATATTCGAGCATCTCTTCGTCGACCGACAGTCCGAAGTGACCGGCCAGAATTCCCACGAAGAAGACGAACGTGACGCCCAGCGAGATGCCGCCGATGCGCACCTTGCCCAGTGCCATGCCTGCGGCGCAGATCAGGGCGACGACGACCACCGCCTGCAACGCCGTATGTTCCACGAAAAGGGTATCGATCCACTCCATGCCTGTTCTGCTCGATAAAGTCGGGCAAATGTACGAAATTTGTCGTAATCTCGAAACCCGTCGCCGTCTGCGTTTTCCTGCGGGGGAAATATTCTCCCCGCAGGGTACGGAAGGCTGTATTGTCCCGCCTCCGGTGCGATGCGGAAGTGTTGTGCGCTGTGCGCAACGATGATTTTGATCTCTTTTTACTCAGTTTTAGCAGGCCGGAGGCCTGCCCGAATGCACCGCGAAAATAGCGGAAGAAGTGGCGGCATCGGCGCGAGCGCCCGGAGCGATCGTGCGCAAACGGCGTAGATCTTGCGTGATCGCTCAGCGAGCGCCGGTGTCGTCACCCGCTACTTTTCGCGGTGCTTGATTTTGGTGCTTTTGGATCAAGCCAAAAGCACAGAAGAAAAAATGCACGATAGAAGAAATCGATTCTTACTTCGGGAAGTATCCCGCACCTCCGATTGGGCGTTTCCTGCGAGGAGCGGATTTACCACCTTTTGACACCAAAAGGTGGCGCCAAAAGTGTCCGCAGGGCACCTCTGTCGGGATCGGACGGAGGTGCTCACTGAGCGGGCACAAAAGATTGCGCTGTTGCGGCGCAAAAGATTGCACCGCTTCGACTGTGGCGGCTCGGCAAAGTCCGCAAGCGGCCTCTGCACTCGCCTGCTGCCCGTCGTTTTGCACGCCCGCTCCGGGCGCTCGAACCGCCGTCCGATCTGTTTCCTCCTCCGGTGCAATGCGGAGTTGGTGCGCTGCGCGCAACATGATTTATTCCGATGTAATTCCTCTATACTCAATTTAGCAGGCCTCCGGCCTGCGGGATCGCACCGCGAAAAGAGCGGATGAAGTGACGACACCTGCGCGGAATCGGAACGACGTGTGAAGTTTTGTTAGGGCTATCTTGGCGGAATTCGCGAAACTTCGTATCTTAGCGCCTATGGAAACACTGACATACCGGAGATTCCTCTCCACCGCCGACGCCGGCTGGGCTGCGGCGTACCGACTTTACGAAGCTTCGTTCCCTCCGTGCGAGCGCCGCAGCGAACGGGACTACGACGCCGCGCTCGCCGACGGCCGCCTGCATGCCGAGAGCGTGTGGGACGGCGACCTGTTCGTGGGGCTGGTCTTCTGGTGGCTCGCCGACGAAGGCTGCGCCTACCTCGAACATCTGGCCGTCGAACCCGTTCTGCGCGGGCACAATTACGGTGCGCGCATTCTGCACGACCTGTGCCGTCGTGCGGGGCGCGTCATCCTGGAGATCGATCCGCCCGAAGACGAAATTTCGCGCCGCCGTCGCGGATTCTACGAACGCAACGGTTTCGTTTACAACGAATACGACTATATCCACCCCTCCTACTTGCGGCCGCCGCAGCCCCACCGGCTCATGGTGATGAGCTATCCGGAGGCGATCTCGCCCGCCGAGTTCGAGGCGTTCCGCACGTTCGCGCGCGGTGTCGCGGTCGAATACACGGGACGCTGAGTTCCGGAGGTCAGCGGCCGAAAGAAAGGCCCCTGCCGGAAGTCTCTCCGGCAGGGGCCTTTCTTGTCCGGTCTGTCGGCCTGTTCCTGCTTCATTGGCTGCTTTGGGAACGGTGCCGGGCCGATCGAAAGAAGCGGCTATTGTGCTTCGAGCACGAATACGGCGCTGTCGTAGATTTTGCTCAGATTGGGATTGAGATTGGGATTGATGCCCGCATTGGCGAGGTACTCAGGCCCCGGTGGTGAAGGTGCCGCCGTCGAACCAGAACCTTTTTTTTGTCCGGGTGATGTTGCTCGTCTGGTGGTTGGGCGTGGCCGACACGTGCGAACCCATCACGACGGCGGGATAGAACAGGCTCGTGCCGTACTGGATGCGGGCGCGCGAAAGCGCCTCGGTGTTGTCGCTCGTCCACACCTCGTCGAAATATTTCATCGCGCCGAACTCCACGCGGCCGCCGCCCGAAGCGCAGGCTTGGATCAGCACATCGGGATATTTGGCCCGAATGCGCTCCATCACCTTGTAGAATCCCTGCGTGTAATCGATCCAGAAGCGCGACTGTTTGTCCTCGGGCAGGTACTCGAACCCTGCATTTTCGACGTGGCGGTTGGCATCCCACTTGATGTAGTCGATATTGGGCGAGAGTTTCATCGTATTGTCGAATACCGAGAAGACGAAATCCTGCACCTTCGGATTGCTCAGATCCAGAAGCCACTGGTTGCGCATCCGGGGCATTTCGCGGTCGCCCGACCTGACGATCCAGTCGGGATGCTTCTCGGCCAGTTCGCTCTTGGGGTTCACCATCTCCGGTTCGATCCAGATACCGAACTTCATCCCTTTGAGTGTGCGTAGGAAGCGATGTGATCGATGCCCTCGGGCAGTTCCGCGCGTTCATCTGCCAGTCGCCCAATCCGGCGTTCGCATTGTTGCGCGGGTATTTGTTGCCGAACCACCCGTCGTCGAGCACGAACATTTCCAGCCCCATGTCGGCTGCGTCGTCGATCATGTCCGTGAGGGTCTTGGCATCGAACGTGAAATAGGCGCCCTCCCAGCTGTTGAGCAGCGTCGGGGCGTACGTATGCCCGTGCCATACGCCGTAGTTGCGCGCCCAGTCGTGCAGGTGGCGGCTCGCGCCGCCTGCGCCTTCGGAGCTGTAAGTATAGACCATCTCGGGCGTGGTAAACGTTCGCCCTTGCCGAGCGTGTAATCCGAAGCGTAGGGGTTGACTCCCGCGAGGACGGTCAGCACGTTGAATTCATCCACCTCGAAGTTGAGCCGGAAATTACCGCTCCAGGCCAGTGCTCCTGCGATGACTTCGCCGCAAGTCTCGCTGAAGGCTTCGCTGTTCAGCGTGAGCAGGAACGCCGGATTCTCGGTGTGGGTCGTGCGCACCAGCGCGTCGACTCGATGCTTTTCGAGCCGTGGGTCAGCAGCGTGTGGTCGACCTGACTTTCGCGCGCCCACGAGCCGTAGAGGTGTGTCAGCAGGTAACTGTCGCGCCTTTAGGGGGAGCGACGAGGAGTAGAAGGCGTGCAGTGTGGTGTCGACCCTTCTCCCGGTTGCGGATCACTGTGTGGGTCGTGATGACGTTCTCTTTGGCGTAGGCCGTGAAGACCAGTTCCACGTCCAGCGCCTGAGTGTCGGTGATTTCACGACGGTCTCCGTCACGTTCTTGTCGGAGAGCTTGCTCGAGGCGTGCGACACGTAACGCAGTTCGGTGTTCATGTCCCCGTCGGCATGGGTGACGCGACCATCGACGATCCGTCGGTCTTGATGTTGATGACCTGCGGTTCGGCGGCTCCTTGGCGCCGGTGCAGATCAGGCCCTCGTAGGCGACAGGTTCATGTAGGAGTTTATCAGCGGCGGAATGTTCTCGTTGAATTCGCGGATGCGCTGGATCAGGATGTGGTAGTTTTCCACGTAGTTCTCCCCCGTGAAAATCCGTTCGTAGTAGGGATCGTCCAGCCCCAGATCGATCGGATGGCGTCCCGTGACCAGCCGGTCGCGGTCGGGGAAGTATTTGTGCAGGAAATAGATGAGCGTGTTGCGGGCTACGGTCTGGTAGGAGCTGTACATCGTCACCTTCCCGAAGAGGTATTTCGCTTTGGGATTCAGCACGATGAGTGCTCCGAGCCCGTCCCAGAGGTTGTCCAGCGCATAGATGCTCTTCGTGTTGGAGCGCGCCTGATAGGCCGGCTGGATGAACGAACGCCCCAATTCGATGGTGTGGGGCAGGTAGCGGCGCCGGAAAAGATCGCTGAAATGGAAGTAGTGTTCCGTCGAGAGATGCGGCTGCCGGCTCGACGTGCAGACGATGAAGCGGTATCCGCCCACGATCTCCTGCGCCGCTGGGTCCCAGACGATCAGCTGGTGGTATCCTCCCTCGGCCCTGTCCTCCCCGTCGATGTCCGCCTCCTCTCCCGTGCCTCCGCCGGCTGCGCGGAAGGCGATTTCGCGCAGCCGCCCCACCTCGCGCATCAGCGCGGGGCATTCGGCCGCCGTGAAGATGTAGATTTCGTTGCCGGCGCGTTTCGTGTCGCGCACCTTGCGGTCGGGCGTCAGCTCCCGCAGCAGCTCTTCCCGGGGCAGCGGATCGATGATCGGTTTTATTTCGTGCATGGCAGTTTCTCTTTGAGTCGGTAAACCTCCCCGCGAACGGTGTCGGCCTGCTGCCGCAGCGTCCCCCGCAGGCCGTCGGGCGCTATCGGATCGCCCGCCACGATACGGAAGCGGCTTCCGCCCTGGCGGAACATCTCGTCGGGAAGCCAGAGCATCTCGACGTTGAGTTTGATGCCGAGCCGTTCGCGCAGCCGCGCGATGCGGTAGAAAAAGTCCGACAGCCGGCCTTCGACGTAGAGCGGTACGATCTTGCGCCCCGAAGCGTGGGCGCGCTTGATGAAGTTGAGCCGCCACGGCGTGTCGCTCACCACGCCGCCGCGCCGCCGCGAGCAGAGTCCTGCCGGAAAGGTCAGGATCGGCAGCTCGCCGGCGAAGGCTTCGTCGTAGCGGCGGGCGTATGCGGCCGTCTGCCGTCCGTGCTTGTTGACCGGAAGCCAGATCGGTTGCAGCGGTTCGACGTGCATCAGCAGGTCGTTGACCACCACGCGCGCATCGCCGAACCGCTCGATCAGCGCGTCGGCGATCATCATTCCGTCCAGCCCGCCGAAGGGGTGGTTCGCCACGAAAGCGCTCCGCGGGATCGAGGCGTTCCAGTCCGTCGATCCGGTATGCGATGCGCATCCGTTCGAACGCCACATGGATGAATTCCTGCGGCGGGCGGTTCCATCCTGCGGCGAGGATGTCGTTGAGCGCCTCTTCGTGAATGGTGCGCCGGAGCCAGTTCCGTACGAAACGGGGGATGTATTTTGCGAATCGGGGCGCCTTTTCGCGCAGCACTTCGTCGATATCAATTCGGGGCATAGGAATATCCGTATCGTCATGCAAATATAACGATTTTGTTGGGATATTTTTTTTTATTATAGGTAACTTTACCCCCAAATTACGCTTTTATACCTATTTCTCGCATGGAGCAGGGCTACCATACTCCGGTGTTGCTCGAGGAGTCCGTCGGACTGCTCTCTGTCGATCCGGCAGGCACTTACGTCGATCTGACCTTCGGCGGCGGCGGCCATTCGCGCCGTATTCTTTCGCTGCTGGGGTCCGAAGGGCGGCTCTACGGCTTCGACCAGGACCGCGACACGCTGGAGAACCGTCCCGACGATGCGCGTTTTCACTACGTGGAGAGCAATTTCCGCTTCCTGCGGGGGGCGCTGCGGCTGCGCGGCGTGACGGAGGTCGACGGCATTTTGGCCGACCTGGGGGTTTCGTCGCACCATTTCGACGCCGTGGAGCGGGGCTTCTCGTTCCGCGGCACGGCGCCGCTCGACATGCGGATGAACCGCCGCGGCGGCAGGACGGCGGCCGACGTGGTCAACACCTACGACCGCGATGCGCTCACGCGCGTGCTGGGCGACTGGGGCGAACTCTCCACGCCGTGGAAGGTCGCGGGCTGCATCGAGCGGGCCCGTGCCGCCGCGCCGATCACAACGACCGACGCGCTGGTAGCGGCCGTGGCGCCGTGTACGCCCAGACGGGAGGAGGCGAAGTTCCTCTCCAAGCTCTTTCAGGCGTTACGCATCGAGGTCAACGGCGAAATGGAGGCGCTGCGGATGGCGCTCGAACAGAGCCTTCGGGTGCTGCGGCCGGGCGGTCGGCTGGTGGTGATCTCCTACCATTCGCTCGAAGACCGGCTGGTGAAGAATTTCCTGCGCAGCGGCAACTTCGACGGCCGCGTCGAGAAGGATTTCTACGGCCGTGCCGAAAGTCCTTTCACGCTCCTTACCCGCAAGGCCGTCACGCCTTCGCCCGAAGAGCTGGATCGCAATCCCCGCTCCCGCTCGGCCAAACTGCGTGCGGCGATTAAAAACGACCGGTAACCCATGCGCTACGAAGACACCGAATTCGATCCCGCGACCGACGCCGACCGCGAAGCCGCGGCCCGCGAGGCGGAACTCGCCCGCAAGATCCGCCGCGAGGTGCTGCGCGTGCAGCGCGGCGAGGCCGACGACGACCTGCGTGCCGACCGCGAGGCCGAGCAGGAGCAGCGTGCCGAGCAGGAGCGCGCCGCCCGCATGGAGCGCCGCCGCAAGTCGAGTTTCCTGTGGCTGCTCTTTTCGGGCAACATCCTCGTGCGCGAAAGCTTTTCGGGTTACTACCGCTACCTGATCTATATGGCCGTCACGTTCTTCGTGAGCATCTTCGTCATGTTCACGGCGCTGCATCTCGACATGAAATATACGCGCCTCGAACGCGAGGTGCAGCTCCTGCGCGAACGTTCCGTGCGCTTGCAGGAGCAGAGTTTCCGTTCGACGACCCATTCGGCCGTCGTGCGCGCGCTCGCGGAGCGCGGCATTCCGTTGTACGATCCGGCCGCTCCGGGCGAAATCATCGAAGAGTGACCATGCCGCAGCCCAAGGAAAACTCCCCGATCAAGCGCGACATCCTCTTCCGGGTGCACCTGCTCTACGCCGCCTTCGTCCTGATCGCGGCGCTGGTCTTCGCGCGTCTGATCTGGGTGCAGCTCTTCTCGTCGGAGGTGGCCTACAACGCCGAACGTTTGGAGGGGCGGATCTTCACCGACGAGATCATTCCCGCACGGCGCGGCAACATCCTGACGCGCGACGGCGAGCCGCTGGCCACGTCGCTCTTCCGTTATCAGGTCGAAATGGACTACGGCAGCCCGGGGTTCGACTCGCTCCGCACGTTCCGTGAGCAGAGCGATTCGCTCGCGAAGCTGCTGGCGCTCTATTTCCGCGACAAATCGGCCGCGGCCTATGCGCAGGCGATGCAGCGCGAACACACCCGCCGCTACCGCGTCACCTACCGCAAGGATACGCTCGTGCCGCGCTCCGAAGGGGGCCTCGCCCGCTGGTGGGACCGGATGCGGGGCGAGGAGTTCCTGACCGTGAAGCTCTACGACACGTTGCGCGACCACACGCCCGTGGCGCTTTTCCCGCGCGAAATCGACTACACCGAGTGGCAGACCTTGCGCCGCTATCCCATTCTCAACTGGAATATGGGCATGACCTACCGCCTGCGCGAACGCGACGAACGGGTCTATCCGCAGGGCGAACTGGCGCGCCGCACGATCGGGCAGGTCGGCGACAAAGGGCAACTACGGCGTGGAGTACGTTCTGCGCGACGTGCTCGAAGGACGCGACGGCAAGGCGCGCCGTCAGCGCATCGCCCGCGGTTTCTACGGCCGCGTGGTCGGAGGCGACAACTCCGAACCCGAGGACGGGCTGGACGTGGTGACGACGCTCGACCTGGAGATGCAGGATGTCGCCGACCGCGCGTTGCGCCGCCAGCTCGAAGCGCAGAATGCGCTGTGGGGTACGGCGCTGGTCATGGAGGTCGCCACGGGCGACCTGCTGGCGATGGCCAACCTTTCGCGTACCAAGTCGGGCGCCTACGCCGAGGTGAAGAACCACGCCCTGTCGTCGCGTATGGAGCCGGGGTCGACCTTCAAGCTCGCGGCGCTGCTGGCGCTGGTCGACGATGCGGGGATGTCGCTCGACGAGACTTTCGACACCGGCAACGGCGCCCGCGTGAAGGTGGGGCGCACGACGGTGCAGGATTCGCACGGGCTGCCGCCGCTCAATCTGAAAGACGCCGTCGCGCACTCGTCCAACGTCTTTTTCGCCCGCGCCGTCTACGAGACCTACAAGGACGATCCCGAGCGTTATGTCGACTACCTGCGCCACCTGCACCTCGACCGTACGGTAGGGTTGGAGGAGTTCGGCGCCGTGGCCCCGATCTTCCCCGCGCCGGGCATGAAGATCTGGTACCCCGACGTCTCGATCGTCAACATGGGTTACGGCTATGCCATCGAACTGACGCCGCTGCATACGCTCACGCTCTACAACGCCGTGGCCAACGACGGCTGCATGGTCGCCCCGCGGCTCGTGCGCGAAATCCGGCGCGGCGGCGAGGTGGTCGAGCGTCCCGAACGGCGGGTGCTGGTCGACAAGATCTGCTCTCGTCGGCACTGCGCAAGGTGCGCGAGTGCCTCGAAGAGGTCGGTACGACCGGTACGGCCAAGCAGTTCTTCCGCGATACGACGCTCTTCAAGATCGCCGGCAAGACCGGTACGGCGCAGTTCGCGCAGGACGGGATCAAATATTCCGACGGCTACTACCTCGGTACGATGGTGCTCTACTTTCCGGCCGACGAACCCAAGCTATACGGTGCTCACGGCGATGTTCACCCGCCGCGGACGGGGTACGACCTACTACGGGGCCGGTCTGTCGGGTCCCGTCGAGCAGCAGATCGTCAACTACATCTACAACCGTCAGCGCGAGTGGTACGGCCGCGTCGAAGAGACCGACGATGCGCATTACGCCCGCACGGTCAAAGGGGGGGCGACATCGCCCAGATCCGCGAGGCGGCGGGCGAACTGATGCCCCGCGTGGTGAGCGAGCGCCGTTCGGGCTGGGGGCGCACGCGCGTCGATTCGCTCGGCAGGGTGACGGTGACGCCGCTTGCGGACGACCCGCATACGATGCCCGACGTGCGCGGCATGGGATTGAAGGAGGCTGTTTTTCTGCTGGAAAGCCGCGGACTGCGGGTCGCTTTCACCGGCAAGGGGGCCGTGCGCGAACAGACGTTGCCGCCCGGCGCAAAGATACAGCGGGGGGCAAACCGTAACATTGAAATTGAGATAAATGAAATATGAAACGTATCGACAATCTGATCGGTTCGACGCCGGTCGCGGCCGTCTGCAATGCGGCGGGACAGGTCGTTCGCTCGCTGACCTGCGATTCGCGCGAGGTCGCGGCGGGCAGCTGCTTCTTCGCCGTGACGGGGACGGCGCGCCGACGGACACCGTTTTATTCCGCAGGCCGTTGCGGCGGGCGCCGTTGCGGTCGTCTGCCAGCAGTTGCCCGAAACGCTGGCCGAAGGGGTGTGCTACGTCGTCGGTGGCCGACACCCATGCGGCGATGGCCGACATGGCGGCCGCCTTCTACGATCATCCCAGCCGCGAACTGCATCTGGTGGGCGTCACCGGCACCAACGGCAAGACCACCGTCGCCACGCTGCTCTACGACCTCTTCCGCCGGCTGGGTTACGAGGCGGGACTGATTTCGACGGTCGTCTACCGCGTGGGCGAACGGCGCATCGCGTCGACGCATACCACGCCCGACGTGATCCGGCTCAACGCGCTGATGCGCGAAATGGTCGACGCGGGCTGCGCCTATTGCTTCATGGAGGTGTCGTCGCACGCCATCGTGCAGGAGCGCATCCGCGGCCTGCATTTCGAAGGGGGCATCTTCACCAACATCACCCACGACCACCTCGACTACCACAAGACCTTCGCCGCCTACATCGAGGCCAAGAAGCTCTTTTTCGACCGTCTGCCCGCCGGGGCTTTCGCCCTGACGAACGCCGACGACCGGAACGGCCGCGTGATGGTGCAGAATACCCGTGCACGGGTGGGCGCCTATTCGCTCCGCGCGATGGCCGATTTCCGCTGCAAGATCGTCGAGATGCACCTCGACGGCATGCTTCTGCGTCTGGGCGGGCACGAGGTGTGGGTGGGATTTCTGGTGGGCCGCTTCAACGCCTCGAACCTGCTGGCCGTCTACGGCGCCGCAGTGCTGCTGGGACTCGACCGCAGCGAGGTGCTGACGCGTGTTGAGCTGCCCCAGGGCCGTGAGCGGCCGGCTCGAAAAGATCCGTGCGGGCGAACGGCCGACGGCCATCGTCGACTACGCCCACACGCCCGATGCGCTGGAGAACGTGATCGGACCATCGGGGAGATCCGCACCCCGGCGCAGAAGCTGATCGTCGTCTGCGGCTGCGGCGGCGACCGCGACCGCACCAAGCGGCCCGAGATGGCGGCGATCGCCGTGCGGTACGCCAACACGGCGGTCTTCACGTCGGACAATCCGCGCCACGAGTCGCCCGAGGCGATTCTCGACCACATGGCGGCGGGACTGAACCCGGTGCGCGCTTCCTGCGCATCGCCGACCGCGCCGAGGCGATCCGCACGGCCGTGATGCTCTCGCAGTCCGGGCGACATCGTGCTCGTTGCGGGCAAGGGCCACGAAACCTACCAGATCGTGGGCGACGTGAAACATCCCTTCGACGACCGGAGGAGATCGCTTTGCCTTTTCCATTCACCGCTAAAAAATTAACCTTTATCGACATTTTTATCATCATTTTCCAATATCTCGACAACGAGGCCTACGACCTCCCCGGTTCGGGAATGTTCCAGTACATCTCCTTCCGCGCCGCGGCTATCGATCATCCTCTCGCTGCTGATCGTCATTATTTTCGGCCGTTCGATCATCGACTTCCTGCGCCGCAAGCAGATCGGCGAAGAGATCCGCGACCTCGGTCTGGAGGGCCAGCTCCAGAAACGCGGCACCCCCACCATGGGCGGCGTGATGATCCTTTTTGCGGTGCTGGTTCCGATGCTTCTGCTCGGCCGGCTGGACAACATCTACATCCAGCTGATGATCGTCTCGACCGTATGGCTGGGGCTGCTGGGCGGACCTGGACGACTACATCAAGGTCTTCCGCCACAGGAAGGAGGGGCTGAAGGGCCAAGTTCAAGATCGTGGGGCAGGTCGGGCTCGGCATCATCGTCGGTACGGCCATGTGCCTTCGCCCGACATCGTCGTCCGGGAAAAGACGACCGAACCGGTCGAAACGATCTACCTCGACGAACACGGCCGAACCATCGCCGACCACATCCAGCGGCGCATCGTCAGCTCCGAGAGCCGTCAGACGACCCAGACCACGATTCCCTTCGTCAAGGACAACGAATTCGACTACGGCTGGCTGACGGGCGGAAACTCCGAGGCTACGTGGCTGCTCTACGTGCTGGTGGCGATCTTCGTCGTCACGGCCGTCTCGAACGGCGCCAATCTCACCGACGGGCTCGACGGACTGGTTTCGGGGGTCTCGGCACCGATCGTGGTGGTGCTGGCGATCCTGGCCTACCTCTCCGGACATATCGTCTACGCCGACTACCTGAACATCATGTATATTCCGGGCAGCGGCGAGCTGGTGGTCTTCGCAGCGGCGCTGGTGGGTGCGCTGGTCGGCTTCCTCTGGTACAACTCCTTCCCGGCGCAGATCTTCATGGGCGATACGGGTTCGCTCGCGATCGGCGGCGTGATCGCCGTTCTTCGCTCTCTGCATCCGCAAGGAGCTGCTGCTGCCCCTTCCTGGTGCGGCATCTTTCTCGTGGAAAGCCTCTCGGTCATGCTTCAGGTGAGCTAGTTCAAGTACACCAAGCGCCGCTACGGCGAAGGACGCCGCATTCTTCCTCATGTCGCCCCTGCACCATCACTATCAGAAAGACAGGGCATCTTCGAAACCAAGATCGTCACCCGTTTCTGGATCATCTCGCTGCTGCTGGCGGCCATTACCCTGGTAACGCTTAAAATCCGATAGGACCCCATGAAAAAATAGTTGTCCTGGGCGGAGGCATCAGCGGCTACGGCTCCGCGATCCTCGCCAACCGAAGAAATCGACGATAAGTTTTCCTCCACCGCCGCGACGATGCGGCCGGTGCGCCGGCGCTCGCCAGCTTCTTCATCCTTCCGGGCGAGCAGCTCGAAGTCCTCGGCCTGTTTCAGGACGGGGATACGTTCGACTTCGCGGGCCGACCCGCTACAAGGGCAAATCGCCGACGCCTAGTGGCAGGTCCCCTACGAGGAGGGCACCATTCCGAGGAGCGGATCCTCGGGGGCACGAGGTCGTCAAGTCGCCCGGCATTCCCGACAAGGCGCCGCTGATGGTCAAACTCGCGCCAAGCGGGCATTCCCGTGATCTCCGAAATAGAGTTCGCGGGCCGCTACACGGGTAAGGCCCGGTGCATCTGCGTCACCGGCTCGAACGGCAAAACCACTACTACGTCGCTCATCTACAAGATCCTGCGCGACGCCGGCTACAACGTAGCCCTGGGCGGCAACATCGGCGAGAGCTTCGCCTAGTCGGTCGCTACCGGCGACTACGACTGGTACGTACTGGAGTTGAGCTCGTTCCAGCTCGACGGCATGTTCCGGTTCCGGCCCATATCGGCGTGCTGACGAACATCACGCCCGACCATCTCGACCGTTACGACTACTGTTTCCAGAACTACGTGGATTCCAAGATGCGTATTACGCAGAACCAGAATTCGCGCGACTTCTTCATCTATTCGGGCGACGACGAGGTGATCTGGCAGCAGTTCCGAAATACGACCTGCGCATGAAGCAGCTCCCCTTCGCCGCTAAAAACGCCGTGGCGAGCGGTGCGGGCGATGCGTTTCTCTGGACGGGAAATTTACCGCGACGATCGGCCGAAGGCGTCGGTGGAGATCGACACGGCAAAGTTGCAGATTCCCGGGCTTCACAACGCCTATAACGCTATGGCCGCGGCCCTCGCGACCCTTGCGGCGGGAATCGCTCCGGCGAAGATCCGCAAATCGCTCTACGCCTTCGCGCCCGTCGAGCACCGGCTCGAACCCGTGGCAAGGAGAAGGACGGCGTGCTGTGGATCAACGACTCGAAGGCCACCAACGTCGATTCCACTACTACGCACTCGAGAGTATGACGCGCCCCGTAGTCTGGATCGCAGGCGGGACGGACAAGGGCAACGATTACGGGCCGCTCAAGCGGTTCGCCCGCGAAAAAGTGCACACGCTCGTCTGCATGGGCATAGACAACGCGCAAACTGCTCCGGAAAGTTTCACGGGCATAATTGCCCGGAAATCGTTTCGACCGATTCGCTCGACGCGGCGATGCAGGCGGCCCGCAAAGCTTCCCGTCCGGGCGACGTGGTGTTGCTTTCACCGGCCTGTGCGAGCTTCGACCTCTTCAAAAATTACGAGAACCGGGGCGAGCTGTTCAAGGCGTGGGTAAACAGTGGGTCGCCGAACACGGGACGGAAATAGATAAGATGGCGGCGGTGCCTTGGACGGGCGGAGAAAACGGCCGGCAATCCGAACACAGAGGGTACGACCTGATGGCTGACGGGACCGATCCTCCGCGCCCGCGGACAGGAGCCCGGCATGAAACTCTTCGCCGGGGACAAGGTGCTGTGGATCATTATCGCGGCACTGGCGGTGATTTCGGTACTGGTGGTCTACTCCTCGACGGCGAAGATGGCCTACGATGCGCATACGGCTCGTTCGACGGCCCACTTCCTGCGTCAACAGCTGATGATCCTTTTCGTCAGTCTCGCTGTGATGGTCGCCGTGCAGAAGATCAACTCCCGGATTTACAATCTTCTGGCCCGGCCGGCCTATTTTCTTTCGGTGGCGCTGACCGTCGCCGTCTACTTCATCGGCGCCACGACCAACGGCGCCGCCCGCTGGATTCCGCTGGGACCTTTCCAGTTCCAGCCTTCGGAAGCACTCAAGGTCGCCACCGTGCTGTTCCTCGCCCGGCAGCTGGCCGGCCGCCAGTCGAAGATCGACAAGATCCGCATCGTGCCGACGTGCAGGTTCTGGACCTGGCGTTCGTCGCGCGAACAGCGCCGCATCTGGCGCGAAGGGGCACGTGGCCGATCCTGATGCCCGTGGTGGTCTCGTGCACCGTGATCTTTCCGGCGCACACTTCATCGGCCGTGCTGGTGTGCCTGGCGTCGTGGGTGATGATGCTTATCGGACGCGTGCGGATCAGAGAACTGATGAAGCTCCTCGGCCTGCGTGGGCGTGATCCTGGCCGGACGCTCAACCTCGGCCGCAGCGAAACCGCCGAAGGCCGCGTGGAAACCTGGATAGACCTCTGGACCAAGTCGCAGACCGAGAAACCGATCGAACAGCTGACCGACACCGAGCGTTCGATGATCGCCATCTACAACGGCGGCATCTTCGGCGAGGGAGCCGGGCAGAGCGCCATGCGCGTAGAGATGATCCACCCCGGAGAGCGATTACGCCTATGCCTTCTTCGTCGAGGAGTACGGCTTCATCCTGGCGGTGCTGCTGCTGTTGCTCTACCTGTGATGATGGCCGGGTCGGAGATGGCCTGCCCCATGGCGTTGCCGGCGCCCACCACGTGGGCCACTTCATGAAGGGTGGCTCCGGTAAAGAGGCCCATCTGTTCCGTCGTCAGGTTCAGCATTCCGGCCCGGTACAGGGCCGGATACAGGAACATGGATAGCGTGCCGAAGATGACGACGGTGGAAACGGCCACGGCCGCCTTGTAAGGCTTGCTTTTCACGACGGGTTCCGCGCCCAGGACGGCCGCCGCCCCGCAGATGGAACTGCCGATGGAGGTCAGAAGGGCCGTGTCCCGGTCCATTTTCAGCAGCCGCCCCAGTCCCGCGCCCAGCAGAATGGTGAGAGAGACCACAATGAGGTCGATCAGAAGAGCCGCTCCCCCGATGTCGATCACGCTCTGGAAGGTCAGCTTGAACCCGTACAGGACGATGCCTGTTCTCAGCACCTGCTTGGTGCAGAACTGGATGCCGGGCACCCACGCTTCCGGAAGGTGGTTGCGCAGGCTGTTGGCGTAAAGCATCCCCAGCACGATGCCGACGATCAGCGGGCTGAAGGAGAGGTGTTTCACCCATTCAAAGTCCGCAATGTAGAAGGCGGAAAAGGAGAACAGGACGATGCACGTTCGTCAACAACGAGAAGTACAAGTGCATCATGATGGCCATGAAGACCACGCTCGACGTTACGGGTTGCCACTTCGAGGTTCCGACGGGTACGGCCGACGAGGTCGCCAGCCTCGACGCTAGCTACGAGCACCTCTGCAAGATGCGCGACGAGCTCGTCACGCTCAATATCGTGCCGCCCGTATCGGAGTGGTCGAAGATCAATCCCAATCTCTGATCGGAGGAGCGGCCGGATTTATCCGTAAG
>VOFE01001838.1_pt1 | contig 98001 bp, 111 predicted proteins | sample 5384071 | NCBI WGS metagenome assembly VOFE01 (sample SAMN12384724, study PRJNA508395) | human gut metagenome | isolation source: healthy gut D | host: Homo sapiens
TATCAACGAAGCCCCACTTCACGCATAACCTTCTTCGTACACCAACCAATGCACGGGTGATCTCGCCCATAGGGACAGCCATCACATTCCGACTTGGGTTTCGGCGGCAAAGAGATTAAGTAGTAGCAATTATTTCTACCCAGACGGCAGCCCTTTCTGCCATTCGTCCAGAAGTAGCAGTAATGACAGTCGCTCGGCTTGTCTGCGGTATAAACAGGCTTGCTCAAATAAAACACCTCCAATCTCTTGTATTTGCCCATGGGTTTGGCATAAAAAAAAAGAGCGCCTATCCATCCCCAATGCGGGGCAAATAGACGCTCTATGTACATAACGATATTTAATTTTATCTGCTATAACTGCATGGTATTCAAAACATCCGCCTTTTTTGATTAGCTGGATTTTTGGCACGATTTTGGGGCTGATTAGCAGGAAGGGCATTTTCATTAGCAAGAACAGCCCGTTTTCTGCTAAAAATTAGCTGGCGATTTTGTCTTATAACAACCGTTCGATTCTGGAGGGGTTGTCAAAAATCAAATTTTGGAGTAGAATTTTATCTCATACAGTGAAAGAGCTTTTTCGTAGCTTTTTATATAAGAAAAGCCGAAAACCCTTGAAAACAAAGGCTTTCGGCGTTGTTCACTGGCGTCCATAAGAGGATTTGAACCTCCGACCCCACGCTTAGGAGGCGAGTGCTCTATCCAGCTGAGCTATATGGACGTGTCTGATATATGATTATAGCCCGATCAAAGTCGAACTGCAATCCCTTATTTTGGGTCACCTGGTAGGGCTGGCCCAGAAAGGTGTCCAACCCCTGCTGGGGTGAAGGCGTCATCCTGGGGGCCCAGGATGACCCGCAGGACCCGCTCCTTCCCAGCAGGCATGGGGTGGCTGGTCCGGCGGTCCTCCATGCGGGGCAGGGCCGTCTTGGGGGCCAGGAAGGGGATCTCGTCCCCCTTGGCCAGCTGCGGCCCTCCAGTCCGCCCACCCGGTTCTGGACCCCGGTGGCACGGCTGCCCATGACCTCCGGCACATCCAGCCCACCGGCAAAGGCCACATAGGTCCGGCAGCCGGTGCGGGCAGCCCGCAGCTTCAGGACAGAACCGGACCGGACCAGGATGGCCTGGTCCATGGGGATGGGCTTTTCGTCCAGCAGGGGCGTCATATCCCCGCCGGTGATGGCAATGATGTTGTCCCGGGTAAAGCGCAGGGTGGGACCCAGCATGGTGGCCTCCAGGGCGCTCAGGTCCCGGGGGTTGCCCACCAGGATATTGGCCAGCTGGAAGGACTCCGGATCCATGGGACCGGAGGGAGAGACGCCGAACTGCTCATAGCCATACCGGCCGCCGTCCTGAACGGTGGTGAGCACACCGGGGGTTTCTATGAAAATGCCCATGTTCAGCCCTCCTTCTCATAGGTTCTGGGCTGGTAGCAGCCCAGCTCCACCTGCCGCTTGATGTCCATGAACTCCACACGGTCCACTGGTACATGGCGGATCCACTGCCCTGCCTTCAGCAGGAAGGGGTTCTCCTTGCGGTAGTCGCAGGCCAGCAGGGGCGTGCTGCCGATGATGTTCCAGCCACAGGGCTGATCGAAAGGGATGATGTCGCTCAGGCCCAGCTGCACTACGATGCTCCCGCCCGGGATCCGCACCCGGGGCGTCTCCCGGCGCTTGAAGGAAAAGGGGTGTTCAAACCGGGCGGTGTAGGGGTGACCGGGGGCAAAGCCCAGCATATAGACATAGTAGTCGCTCTGGCTGTGGATGCGGATGATTTCCTCCACCGTCTTGCCCTCAATGCGGGCGATCTCCTCCAGATCCAGTGCATATTCCCCCTCGTACAGGACAGGGATCTCCGTCACAATGGCCTTGGGGAGCGCAGCAAGATCCAAGTGGCCGGCGCTCTGGTCGATGGCCTCCTTCAGCTGCTCCAGGTCAGCTGTGAGAGGGTCGTAGTGGATGACCAGGGAGCGGTATGTGGGGACCAGTTCCCCTATCCCGGGGAGCCTATGGGCTTCCAGCGCGCCCTTTAAGGCCATCACCTTCCGATTGACCTCCATGCTGATCTCATTTTCAAATTCCACCAACAGGGCCTGATCGCCCACATTATGTAAGGTGTACATCGTATTCCTCCATTTGTCCGGCCGGTCCATATCAATGGACCGGCCGGATGGATCGATTGGTTCAAAATAACAGGACGGCGGGGATCAGCTGTTGTAGAGTTCCTTGTTGAACTCCTTCTCGCTGGCGGAGACGATCACGGCGGTGGCCGCATCACCCACCACGTTCAGGGTGGTCAGGACCATCTCACAGGGCTTGTTCATGGCAAGCACCAGGGAGTAGATGAGGGTGCACAGCTCGGTGTTGAAGCCCGCGCCGGTGAGCACCGCGTACAGCATGACAGAGCCCGCGGCGGGGATGGCCGGGGTGCCCATGGAAGCGGCAATGGCCAGCAGGGTCATGGTCAGGTAGTTCATGGGGGTCACCTCCAGGCCAGCGCAGGTGGCGATGAAGGCGGCGCCGATGATGTGCATGATGGCGGTGCCGTTCATATTGATGGTCATGCCCACAGGCAGCACGAAGTCGGTGATCTCCTCAGAGCAGCCTAATTCCTTCACACAGGTCTCACGGTTCAGAGGCAGAGCGGGGGCAGAGGCGGCAGCGCCAAAGGCGATGATGGCCACTTTGATCATCTTCTTCATAAAGATGAAGGGGTTGCAGTGGGTGGCAGCGCCGATGGCGATGGGGTAGGCCACCATCAGATAGACCACCAGGACGATGATGGTGACAAGGATGTAGGAGAAGATATTGCTCACCTGGTCGATGCCGTAGATGGCGAAGGTGCGGGTGATCATGCAGAACACGGAGACAGGGCTGCACACAATGATCAGGAAGTCCAGGAACTTCTGGACGATCTGGCTGCACTCATCGCAGAACACCTTGAAGACCTTGATCTTGTCGCCCATGGCGGCAATGCTCACGCCGATGATCACAGAGCAAGTGATGACCGCCAGCATCTTGTTGTTGGAACTCAGGGCCGCGATCATATTGTCCGGCACCGCATTGACCAGAGTGACCAGGATGTTGCTGGTCTCCGCCTCGGTCACGTTGGCGGCCAGGCTGTCCACCACAAACTCCCGGTACAGGCCCATGCCAATGACGGCCTCGGAGACCAAGGCGGCGAACAGGCAGGCCACCAGATAGAACAGCACAAAGGTGATGATGGTCTTGCCGGCGATGCGCCCCAGCTTTCTCATGTCGTTCATGCTGCAAACAGACATAATGATGGAGAAAAAAACCATGGGCACAATGGCCAGCTTCAATGCGTTGGTAAATACCGTCTGAATGATGTAGAACAGGCCAATGGCGCTGCGTCCCTCGCTGACGGTGATGTCCTGGAAGAAAATCTTATTCAGAACATCCCACGTGGCCGGGGACATGGAGGGTTTTAACACTGAGATAACGATGCCCAGGATCACGCCCAGGATCAGGGCTGTTACCATGCGCTTGACAAAGCTTTTCCGTTTCTTCTCAACCATGATTTCAACTCCCGTATACAACCGTAATTTGTATCCCGCTCTTGAAGGGATCCGTAAATTTTGGTTCGGCGGTCTCAATTCGGGTCACCGGTGTCAACAGGAGTATTCCTGTCTTAATTGCCCAAAAATCAACTGCCTCTCTGGCTGTCTCAAGGGTAACATCTCCAAAGATTTTTGACAAATAAATATTTCGACGATATTTTATTTATTTTCTAAATATTTTCCGGGAGGAATCCAGCACAAAAGCCCGCAGAGGGATCCCCCACGGGATTTTATTTGTTTATTTAATAATTTTTATTGTCTATATTCATTTTACAAATATAATTTCTGTGCGCTATAATGGCATTGAAAGTCAGGAGCGAGAAAAAACTGATGGATCACACAAAAATCAGCCTGTGATAGAGAGGAAAGGAGAATCTACTATGATTCAAACTGCTCAGCGTATGGAGAACCTCCCGTTCTCCGGCATCCGCGTGATGATGGAGCGGGCCAATCAGATGCAGAAGATGGGGAGGACGTCATCCACATGGAGATCGGTCCGGCCCGACTTTGACACCCCCCCAGGTCATCAAGGACGCCGCCTATGACAGCATCCGCCGGGGCAATGTGTTCTACACCTCCAACTACGGAACCCCGGAGCTGCGCAAGGCCATCACCGAGAAGCTGAAGCGGGACAACGGTGTGGAGTACACGCCGGAAGAGATCCTGGTGACCATCGGCGTGGGCGAGGGCACCTACGCCGCCGTGGCCGCCTTCCTGAACCCCGGCGACGAGGTCCTGGTCCCCGATCCCGTGTGGCTCAACTACATCCATGTGCCCAATTTCTTTGAGGCCGTCCCCGTCAGCTATCCGCTGCGGGAGGAAAACGACTTCCAGATCGACCTGAAGCAGCTGGAGGCGCTCATCACCGATAAGACCCGGATGCTGGTCATCAACAGCCCTGGCAATCCCACCGGTGTGGTGCAGTCCTATGAGACGCTGAAGGGTCTGGCCGACCTGGCCATCCGCCACGACCTCATCGTGGTCTCCGATGAGATCTATGAGAAGCTGGTCTACGGCGGCGAGAAGCACATCAGCATCGCCTCTCTGCCCGGCATGAAGGAGCGCACCATCACTCTGAATGGCTTCTCCAAGTGCTACTCCATGACCGGCTGGCGTCTGGGCTATGCCGCCGCTCCCGTGGAGTTCATCAAGGCCATGGTCCGAGTCCATCAATACATCAACACCTGCGCCGCCTCCTTCGTTCAGGAGGCCGGCATCACCGCCCTGGAGAAGGCCGAGCCTGACGTGCAGGAGATGGTGCAGGAGTACGCCCGCCGCAGAGACTATATGGTCTCCGCCATCAACAGCATCGACGGCGTGAGCTGCAAGACCCCCGGCGGAGCCTTCTATGTCTTTATGAACATCAAGTCCTTCGGGATGTCCTCCGCCGAGATGGCCAACTACCTGCTGGAGGAGGCCAAGATCGCCGCCGTGCCCGGCTCTGCCTTCGGCGCCCAGGGCGAGGGCTATATCCGCTTCTCCTACGCATGCAGCTATGAGCGCATCGTGGAGGGCATGGAGCGTATGCGCAAGGCCCTGGCCAAGCTGCCCAGGAAGGGTTAAAACCGCTGCCACACCTGCCCAATGTGCAGGTCGAACTTCAGGTTTTCCAGATATTGCTCCAGATTGCGCTCGAAGTGGTCCAGCGCCTTTTCCGTGGTGATCAGGGGCTGCGGTGCTTGATCTTATAGCAGCAGCGGTTGGGAGGCGGATTCTCCAGGCGGCTCACATACAGGGCGTGGCTGCCGTAAAGCTCATGGATCACCGACTCTGGGGCAATCATCCAGTACTGTTCTCTGGGGTTCCACATTTTGGAGATCACGGTGATGGTATCCGCAGACAGGCAGGGCCGACCATAGCTGGTGAGCCACTGGTCATGCCAGATCTGATAGGGGTCGTCCCACTTCAAAAACAGCTCCTTGGCGGGGTCCAGCTCCTCGGTGTGGACCAGGGGCTTTTCCACTGCCGGATTGGAGGACTGGACCAAGTACAGCCGCTCGCCAAAGATACACTCACAGAGGATATTTTTGTAGTAGAGCTGATAGTACACGAAGGCCAGGTCGATGTCGTGGGCGTCCAGAAGGCTGTACAGCTCCGGAGACTGGTGGGTGCGGACATTCAGGTCCAGAGCGGCCCCGCTGTGGATCAGCTGCCGGTAGAAGGGGGCCAGAAGGGCCACGTTCATACTGTCCGTACAGCCGATGGTCAGCAGGGTCCGCTCCCGCCGCCCTTGGAGCAGCCGCGTCTCCTTCCAGAGGGCCATCATCCGCTCGGCGATGGGAATAAAATCCATGCCTTCCGGGGTCAGCTCGATCTGCTTGAACCCCTTGCTGCGCAGGACCAGGGAACAGTTGAGCTCCTTTTCCAGCAGCTTCAGCCGGTGGCTCACCGTGGGCTGAGAGAGAAACAGCGCCTCCGCCGTCTTTGAAATGCTCTTTGTGCTGACGATGGAGAGAAACATTTCCACATCGGCCAAATCCATACCAAGGCACTCCTTTCATACCGGGTCTGACGGGCATATCGTTCCTTTAGTTTACCATAGATCTGATTTGCTTTTCAATCACAATTCACACAACACATCAAACCAAGAAAGAAGGATCCTATCATGGCAGTTGGATGCAGAATCAAGAAAAATATCGTTCGTCCCGACCGCAGTCTGGTGGAGGCCTTCCGGGGGATTCCCGTGGCCAACATCGATGACTGCATGAACCGTATGTCCGCCGTCCAGGCGGAGCTGTGCCCTATGAACGCCTCCCCCCTTCTGGGCACCGCCTTCACCGTGAAGTGCCCCGCCGGCGACAACCTCATGTTCCACAAGGCGCTGGACCTGGCTCAGCCCGGCGATGTGCTGGTCATCGCCGCCGGCGGCAGCATGAGCCGCGCCCTGTGCGGAGAGATCATGGCCACCTATGCCCGCAGCCGAGGGATTGCCGGCTTCATCATCGACGGCTGTGTCCGCGACCGGGACGAGCTGGCCCAGTTCACCGACTTCCCGGTCTACGCCAAGGGCGTCATCCCCAACGGCCCCTATAAGAATGGTCCCGGCGAGATCAACTTCCCTGTCAGCGTGGGCGGACAGGTCATCTGCCCGGGCGACATCCTGGTGGGCGACGGCGACAGTATTCTGGTCATCAAGCCGGAGGACGCCGAGGAGCTGGCCAAGGCCGCCGCCGCCGTCAAGGTGAAGGAGGAGGGCCAGCTGGCCGGGATCCACGCGGGCAAGGGCTTTCCGCGTCCCTTTGTGGACCAGATCCTGGAGCAGATCGGCGTGGAGTATGTCGATTAAGTTTCCCATATCCGCTCTCTGACAGAAGGGGGACCGGCGCCGGCCGGTCCCCCTTCTGCTCCTTGTCAGCGGTACAGTACTCCCCCGTTCACACAGCCCCTATCACCTCCACATCCGCAGAAACCAGGAAGCTGTTCCCGATTTGACGGCGGTGCCAAGCCATGATACACTACCCCATATCCCGCTCTTGCGATACCTCAATACAAGGAGTTGCTCAAATGAAACCAATGGTCAGCGTCATCGTCCCAGTCTACAACGCGGAGCAGACCCTTCGGCGCTGTGTGTCCAGCATCCTGGACCAGCAGTATACCGACCTGGAGCTGCTTTTGGTGAATGACGGGAGCACCGACGCCTCCGGCGAGATCTGCGACGAATTTGCCGCCCGGGACGCCAGGGTGACGGTCCTGCACCAGAAAAACGCCGGTGTCTCCACCGCCCGCAACCATGCCCTGGAGCAGGCACAGGGCACCTATCTCCAATTTCTGGACAGTGATGACTGGATCACCCCAGATGCCACCCGCTCCCTGGTCCGGGCCGCGGAGGCCCACCGCTGCGATCTGGTGATCGCGGACTTCTACCGGGTGGTGGGGGAGCGCCTGTCCCGAAAAGGCGACATCGACGAGGACGGCCTTCTCACTCGGGAGGAATATGCCGCCTATATGATGGAGAATCCCGCAGACTTTTATTACGGCGTCCTGTGGAACAAGCTCTACCGCCGGGAGCTGGTGGAACGGTACCATCTGCGGATGGATCCGGAGATCAGCTGGTGTGAGGACTTTCTATTCAATCTGGAGTACATCCGCCGGGCGGAGCGGTTCTACGCCCTTTCCGTCCCGATCTACTACTATGTCAAGACCAAGGGCTCTCTGGCGTCCCAAAGCCTGAGCATTTCCAGGACAGTCAAGATGAAGCTGATGATCTTTGAGTCCTATCATCAATTTTACAAGGACGTTTTGGACGAAGAAGGCTATGAGCGATGCCGGGCTAAAGTATACCGCTTTCTTTTGGACGCCGCTGGCGATGGTGCGGTACCGCCACTGCTCCCAACCAGCCAGCGGTTAGGCGACGAGAGGGTGCGCGCCCTCCAGGCCGGTGTAATGGGCAGCGGCCCCCTCTGCGACGCCTACCGGGAGCGGCGGCTTTTGGAATCTCATCTGGAGACTGCCGCGCTGAAAAATGGGCTTTCCCTCCAGGAGGCACAGGTCCTGCTGTCCCTGCGTCAGCTGCGCGGCCCCTGTACCCGCCGGGAGCTGGCGGATTTTTCCGGCCTCTCCCGCCCCTCCCTCGCCCTGGCGCTTCAGCGGCTGACCTCTAAGGGCCTGCTGGAGAGCGAGCCCCCCGGTTATCTGGATGCACGCAAGCCCGTCCTGACGCCTGAGGCAGGCTCCGTGATCGCGGATCTGGAGGCGTCTCAGGAGGACGCCCTGGCCGACCGCCTGGCAGGCTTCACCCCGGAGGAGCGGAAAGAATACCTAGCCTTCTCACAGCGGATCACGGAAAACCTCCAGCGCTGCTTGCAGAGTTGAGCCCGGTGGCCACATTTTGGGGACAAAAGGACTCTTTTCGGATTTTGTCGCAGAGAGCCCTTTTCCGGCGTATGGACCGGCAAGCGCGATTGGGGTGCTGAGAAGCAGGAAGTTTTTATTTGCGTACTCAAATAGAACTACTAGGTCTCTGTATACGTCTAATGAATCATGCCAAGCAATTCGGGATGGGTAATCTTTTGCGAAAACTATATTGGATCTATTTCTTGCTCTCGGCATATTTTTTCACTCCCGAAAATAGCCATTTTCTGTATGCAGCACAATGCAATAATCAATCCAGGTTTCCCTAAATCATAGCATATATCACATATAAAGAGCAGGAGTCGATTCCCTTAAATGATCGACTCCTGCTACTTGTTATGGCGGAGATGGAGGGATTCGAACCCCCGGACGGTTTGACCCGTCAACTGATTTCGAGTCAGCCTCGTTACGACCACTTCGATACATCTCCATGCCGTATTCCCAGCGCTCCTCCGGTTTCCCGCCGCTCCGGATCAATGAACAGGATACCAGACATTGCGGGAGAAATCAAGGTACACATTAAATTTTTCTCAGAAACGGATGGAAAAGAACGCTCCCATGAGACGGAACCGCGGAAATATGGGCGCTCTTTCTTGTACGGGGTGGAAAAAAGTGATATAATGATTCTATTTCAAGGCAGTCCTGCCAAAACTAACGAAAACAGCGAGGTTACAGACATGACTTACCGGGAAGAATTTATTACGTTTATGGTCCGCTCCGGCGTACTGACCTTCGGGGACTTCACCACCAAGTCGGGCCGCAAGACGCCTTACTTTGTCAACACAGGCAACTATAAGACCGGGGCCCAGGCCGCCAAGCTGGGCGATTACTATGCCGCCTGCATCCAGGAGCACATGGCCGACGGCATCACCTGCCTGTTCGGCCCCGCCTACAAGGGCATCCCCCTGGCGGTGGCGGCGGCGTCCAGCCTGTACCGCAATTACGGCCGGGATCTGCCCTACTGCTTCAACCGCAAGGAGGCCAAGGACCACGGCGAGGGCGGCTCCATGGTGGGCTACAAGCCCCAGGACGGGGACGACGTGGCCATCGTGGAGGACGTAGTCACCGCCGGCACCGCCGTGCGGGAGTCCATCGAGCTGTTCAAGCACGTGGCCGATGTGAATATCAAGGCCCTGTTCGTCTCCGTGGACCGGATGGAGCGGGGCACCCGGGAGTGCTCCACCCTGGACGAGCTGCGCCAGGACTACGGGATCCAGGTGTTCCCCATCGTCACCGTCCGGGAGGTCATCTCCTTCCTCCACAACAACCCCATCGACGGCAAGGTCTACATTGATGACGAGATGAAGGCCAAGATGGAGGCTTACCTGGAGGAGTACGGAGCGAAGGGCTGAAAACGTTCCTGATTCGGTTGGAGGTGTGGGAATGAACTGTCCATACTGCGGCGGAACGATGATCAAAGGCTTGTTTTGTGACCGGGGGGAGACAGCTATTTCCTTCCGGAGGGGAGACCCCTCCTCAACTCTGGACCAAGGGCATTTTGAAGAAAAAACGGGCTGTTTTACTGCCGCCGGAAAGTTTTGGCGCTGTATGGGCGCAGCGGCCTGAGGCATTTTGGTGCGGACAGTGCAGAAAGCTGATCGTGGATTACTCCGGGCTTCTCCCGCGGACCACAGAGCAACGCACAGAAGGAGAGGGATAGATCCTATGGCAGAAGCACAGAGACATCACCACACCGGCCACCGGCAGCGGCTGAAGGCGGAATTTCTGGCCCGGGGCCTGGAGGGTTGGCCGGACCACAAGGTCCTGGAGCTGCTTTTGTGCTACGCCATCCCCCAGGGGGATGTAAATGGGCTGGCCCACGAGTTGGTGGAGCGGTTTGGCTCTCTGGCCGGGGCGCTGGACGCGTCGGCGGAGGAGTTGAAAAAGACGCCTGGTGTGGGGGAGCACACGGCGGTGCTGCTGCGGATGCTCCCGGCCCTGCTGGGCCGCTATCAGGGTTCCCGGGCACGGCTGGCGGCTGTGATCAACTGGCCGGAGGACGCCTACGCATGGCTGGAGCCTTACTTCTTTGGGGCAAGAAACGAGATGGTCTATGTTCTGTGCCTGGACGGTAAGCGCCAGGTACTGGGTGTGCGGCGGGTGGCCGAGGGCAGCATTGAAATGGCTCAGGTCAATACCCGCCGGATCGCGGAGGAGGCGTTGGGACTTCGGGCGGCCCGGATCTATGTGGCCCACAACCATGTGAGCAACCTGGCCCTGCCGTCCCAGGCGGACTGGCTGGTGACCGACGTCCTTCGGGCGGCGCTGGCCCCCATTGGCATCCATCTGGAGGACCACCTGATTTTTGTGGACGGGGATATGCAGTTTAGTACATCGTCCGCACCGGTGCGGAGGCCAGCGGGCACCTGCGGCCGGAATCTGTCAGCCCGCCGGAGGCCATCGAGGCGCCCACAACAAGCCATCGCGGCCCTGGCGGACTGGAGATGGGGCAGCTGCTGGGCGTCACCGGCGGAGTTCAAGGATCATTTTTTGGCCCCAACAATGCGGTGGAATACTTTGTCTCCTACTACGACTACTACCAGCCAGAGGCGTACATCCCGCATACAGATACGTTCATCGAGAAGGACTCCGCCATCAACGAGGAGATTGAGCGCCTGCGCCACTCCGCCACCGCCTCCCTGCTTGAGCGGCGGGACGTGATCGTGGTCTCCTCCGTCTCCTGCATCTACGGCTTGGGGGACCCCGGATCGACTACGCCAACATGGTCATCTCCCCTGCGCCGGCCAGGCAGCGGCCCATGGACAGAATTGCTGAACAAGCTCACGGAGATCCGCTATGAGCGCAACGACGTTGCCTTTGAGCGCAACCGCTTCCGGGTCCGGTGGGGACACAGTGGAAATTTTCCCCGTCTACGCCAACGACCGGGCCATCCGGGTGGAGTTTTTCGGGGACGAGATCGACCGCATCAGTGAGGTCAATGTGGTCACCGGCTCCCCCACCCGGGTGGTGGACCATGTGGCCATCTACCCGGCCTCCCACTATGTCGCCTCCAAGGAAAAGATGGCCGCCGCCATCCAGGAGATCTATCGGGAGATGGAGGAGCGGGTGGCCTTCTTCAAGGCCAACGACCAGCTGCTGGAGGCCCAGCGCATCAAGCAGCGCACCATGTACGACATCGAGATGATGCAGGAGCTGGGCTACTGCTCCGGCATCGAGAACTACTCCCGGGTCATTGCCGGCCGGCCCGCCGGTTCCGCCCCCATGACCCTGCTGGACTACTTCCCCAAGGACTTCGTCCTCTTTATCGACGAGAGCCACGTCACCCTGCCCCAGGTTCGGGCCATGTACAACGGGGACCGGGCCCGCAAGACCACCCTGGTGGACTACGGCTTCCGCCTGCCCTGCGCCTTTGACAACCGTCCGTTGAAATTTGAGGAGTTCTCCCAGCGGCTCAACCAAGTGGTCTATGTCTCCGCCACTCCCTGGAGAGTACGAGCGCACCCGGTCAGGACAGATCGTGGAGCAGGTCATCCGTCCCACCGGTCTGCTGGACCCCCGCATTGAGGTCCGCCCGGTGGAGGGGCAGATCGACGACCTCATCGGGGAGATCAACCAGCGCACCGCCCGAAAGGAGCGGGTGCTGGTCACCACCCTCACCAAAAAGATGGCGGAGGACCTCACCACCTATCTTCAGGGGGCCGGGATCCGGGTGCGCTATATGCACCACGACGTCGACACCATCGAGCGCATGGAAATTATCCGTGATCTCCGCCTGGGCACCTTTGACGTCCTGGTGGGCATCAACCTCCTGCGGGAGGGCCTGGACCTGCCCGAGGTCAGCCTTGTGGCTATCCTGGATGCGGACAAGGAGGGCTTTCTGCGCTCAGAGACCTCCCTGATCCAGACCATTGGCCGGGCCGCCCGAAATGCCGACGGCATGGTCGTCATGTACGCGGATAACCATCACTCCCTCCATGCGCCGGGCTATCGATGAGACGGAGCGCCGCCGGGAGAAGCAGGACGCCTTCAACAGGGCCCACGGCATCGTGCCCAAAACATGGTCAAGTCGGTACGGGAGCTGCTGGAGCTGTCCGCCGCCTGCCGACGGCGGCCTCCGAGCGAAGGGGGCCGGCCAAGGCCCTCACCCCCAAGGAGAAGGCCAGCCTCATCGCCCAGTTGGAACAGGAGATGAAGGAGGCCAGCCGCCGGCTGGAGTTCGAGTACGCTGCCATTCTGCGGGATCAAATCATAGAATTGAGGGGGGCCAGCGAGACCGGCTGACCCCTGAAGGAGGCTTCTCTATGTCCATGCAGCACCACTGCTGTCTTTTGACCCTGTATCTCCTGGCGCTTCGCTGGCCGGGTCCCTCTGCCTGTCCCCAGCAAGTACCGGTATTTTGGATTGACTGGCGGCTTTCCCGGGATGAATCGAAACGGGAAACAGGGAGGTTATGGCCGCCCTTCCCAAAAGTCTGAATCGTTTTGCCATGGTCTGTATTCCAATTGGGGCGTATTTTATTGGGGATGCCTGCGGGCCGTTTAACCGGCATTTGTCCGCCCTGGGGATCGCCCCGGAGACCGTGGTCATGCTGCGGAATCTGGGGGCCTGCCTCATGGTCGGAACCTGATTTTACCATTGGTCTATCAAACGTGACAGTATTTTTCGTGATGCCAAATCATGTTCGCCTCCGCCATCTGCCCATTTTCCTCTGCTCCGGCCTCATCAGCATTCTCAGAATTTTTCACCCTTAAAGCGATTTACCAACAAAGCCAGCCGGTTTGGTGGCAAGCCTCTTATCACGACCCTCGGCGGTGGCGGACTATCCGCATTTGGAGCTATATCGACACCAACCCTACCTTCGTGGTGATCCTGTCCGCCCTTCTCTGGAAGGAACGGATCACCAAGCGGAAACTGGCCGCGCTGGTGCTGGCCTTCCTGGGCTGCTGCTTTGTGGCCGGCATCCTCAACGGTGCCCTGACCCCCTGACCCCTGGAGGGCCTGCTTCTGGGCATTGGCAGCGGGCTGTTTTACAGGACCCTACACCATTTTCGGCCGGTTTGCGCTGAAGCATTACCAGCCCTTTACCGTCACCTTCTATACCTTTCTCATCGCCGGCATCGGCTCTCTGTTCATGACGAGGGGGACCTCAGCACCACCTTCCACTCCCCCATGGGGATTCTCCTCTCCCTGGGACTTATGGTGGTGGGGACGGTGATTCCCTACCTGCTCTACACCAAGGGGCTCAGCGACCTGGGCGGGGAAGCGGAAAGGCCTCCATCCTGGCCTCCGTGGGAGCCCGTGGTGGCCTCCCTGGTGGGCATCGCTTTCAGGGGAACCAATGACCCTGGGCGTCGTTCTGGGCCTGGTGTGCATTCTGGCCTCCGTGTACATTCTGAGGTGATCCCATGGCAAAAAATAAGGAAGACAAAAACCAACGTGGTCCCGCATGATTAGAGGCGGCGGGCATCCCCTGCACCGCCTATGAGGTTCCCCTGCCCAAAGGCAAGGTCCCCGACGGCGTCACCGCCGCCGGCCTGCTGGGCAAGCCTGTGGAGCAGGTATTCAAGACCCTGGTTGCCCAGGGCCCCAAGGGGGAACACTTCGTGTATGTCATCCCCTGGTGGCCGAGACCCTGGATTTGAAAAAGGCCGCCCGGGCCGCCGGGGTAAAATCGGTCTCCATGCTCCCCCAAAAGCAGTTGCTCCCCCTCACCGGTTATGTCCACGGAGGGGGCTGCTCTCCGGTGGGGATGTCCCAAAAAGTCCTTTCCCACCTACGTTCGCGGAAGAGGTGATCTTGGTGGACACCATGATCTGCTCCGCCGGAAAAGTGGGGTATCAGGTGGAGGTGGACCCCCGACGATCTGATCACCCTGGTGGGCGGGCAGGTGGCGGACCTCACCCAGCAATAACACAAAAGGAAGAAGATACTCCCCGGGAAAATGCAATCTCACATTCACGTCAAAGGCGCCCGCGCCAACAACTTAAAAAATATTGATGTCTAAAAGGGCGGGAGAACCATCCCCCGGGACAAGCTGGTGGTGCTCACCGGCCTGTCGGGGAGCGGTAAGTCCTCCCTGGCCTTCGACACCATCTACGCGGAGGGCCAGCGGCGGTATGTGGAGTCCCTGTCCTCCTATGCCCGGATGTTTTTGGGGCAGATGGAGAAGCCCGACGTGGACTACATCGACGGCCTCTCCCCCGCCATCTCCATCGACCAAAAGACCACCAGCAAGAATCCCCGCTCCACCGTGGGCACCGTCACGGAGATCTATGACTACCTCCGCCTTCTGTGGGCCCGGGTGGGAACCCCCCACTGCCCCAAGTGCGGCAAGGAGATTCGCCAGCAGTCCGTGGACCAGATCATCGACCAGATTCTCTCCCTGCCCGAGGGCACCCGCATTCAGGTGCTGGCCCCTGTGGTCCGGGGAAAAGGGGGAGCACGTCAAAGTTTTGGACAACGCCCGGAAATCCGGCTATGTACGCTGTCGGGTGGACGGCGGCTCTCTATGAACTCACAGAGGACATCTCTCTGGAGAAAAACAAGAAGCACAACATCGAGATCGTGGTGGACCGTCTGGTCATCCGGCCGGACATCCTCCGCCGGCTCACCGACTCGGTGGAGACCGCCGCCTCCCTGGGGGGAGGTCTTCTGCTCATCAACCTGGTACAGGAGGACAGGGACCTCACCTTCTCCCAGAACTACGCCTGCGAGGACTGCGGCGTATCCATTGAGGAGCTTACTCCCTCGGATGTTCTCCTTCAACAGTCCATACGGGGCCTGTCCCGCCTGCACCGGCCTGGGCAGCCAGATGAAAGCCGATCCCCAGCTGGTCATCCCCAACCCCGCCCTGTCCATCCTGGACGGCGCCATCGCCGTCTCCGGCTGGCAGAATGTGAAGGGGGATTCCATCGCCCGGATGTACTTTGAGGCCCTGGGCAAGCAATACGGCTTCCAGCTCACCACCCCTTCCAGGACCTCTCCCCGGAGGCCCAGGAGGTCATCCTCCATGGCACCCGGGGGGAAAAGCTCACCAGCTCACCTACCACCGGGCCGACGGACAGGGCACGTTCAGCCAGGCCTTTGAGGGAATTTTACACAACGTGGAGCGGCGGTTCACGCGAAACCCAGTCCGATGCCTCCCGGAAAGAGCTGGAGGAGTGCATGAGCGAGCGCCCCTGCCCCGCCTGTCAGGGCCGCCGGCTGAAAAAGGAGGCCCTGGCGGTGACCGTAGGGAACCTGAATATCGACGAATTCTGCCACAAATCCGTCACCGACGCCCTGGATTTTGTGGATCATCTGACCCTGACGGAAACCCAGGCCCAGATTGCCCAGCAGATCCTCAAGGAGATCCGCTCCCGCCTGACCTTCCTGCAAAGTCGTGGGGCTGTCCTATCTGACCCTCAGCCGCCAGGCGGGCACCCTGTCCGGCGGCGAGAGCCAGCGCATTCGCCTGGCCACGCAGATCGGCTCCTCCCTCATGGGGGTCCTGTACATCTTGGACGAGCCCTCCATCGGCCTGCACCAGCGGGACAACGACATGCTGCTGGAGACGATGAAGCACCTGCGGGACCTGGGCAACACCCTCTTGTGGTGGAGCACGACGAGGACACCATGCGGGCCGCGGACTACATTGTGGATATCGGCCCTGCCGCCGGGGTCCACGGCGGCCAGGTCATCGCCGCAGGCACCGCAGAGGAGATCATGGCCGTGCCGGCATCCATCACCGGCCAGTATCTCTCCGGCGCCAAAAAAATTCCGGTCCCCTCCCGCCGCCGGACCGGCAACGGGCACAGCCTCACCATTCGGGGGGCTGCGGAGAACAATCTGGACCACGTGGACGTCACCTTTCCTCTGGGGACCTTCACCTGTGTCACCGGAGTGTCCGGCTCGGGTAAGTCCTCTCTGGTCAACGAGATTCTCTATAAACAGCTGGGGGCCGACCTGAACCGGGTGAAGGTCCGCCCAGGCAAGCACACGGCGCTGGAGGGGGAGGAATTTCTGGACAAGGTCATCGACATCGACCAGTCCCCCATCGGCCGCACTCCCCGCTCCAACCCGGCCACCTATACAGGGCTGTTCAACGACATCCGGGAGCTTTTCGCCTCCACCCCCGACGCCAAGTCCCGGGGATATGGGCCCGGTCGCTTCTCCTTCAATGTAAAGGGCGGCCGGTGCGAGTCCTGCGCCGGGGATGGACTGCTGAAAATCGAGATGCACTTTCTCCCCGATATCTACGTGCCCTGCGACGTGTGCAAGGGCAAGCGGTACAACCGCGAGACGCTAGAAGTCAAGTATAAGGGCAAGAACATCCACGATGTGCTGGATATGACCGTGGATGAGGACTGGCCTTCTTCGCCAACCTCCCCAAGCTCCGCCGGAAGCTGGAGACCCTGTCCTCGGTGGGGCTCGGCTACCTGAAAATCGGCCAGTCCTCCACCACGCTGTCCGGCGGCGAGGCCCAGCGGGTGAAGCTGGCCACAGAGCTGGCCCGGCGCTCCACAGGAAAGACCATCTATATCCTGGATGAGCCAACCACCGGTTTGCACACCTACGACGTACACAAGCTGCTGGAAGTCCTGGACCGTTTGGTGGAGGGGGGCCCGTCCCCCGAGGACCGTGACGCCCGTAGGGCGCGACGACTCGGCGCGCCGCCTTACAGGGTTTCGCTCGCCTGTCTACCGCCACAGAACGTTTCACCGCCACCCCGTAGGGGAGGGGCTTGCCCCTTCCGCCGTCCGGCTTTGCTGTGATCTGCCCGGGACGTTGTAGGGGCGGATCTCCTGATCCGCCCGCCGGTTTACCCACGCAAAGCTCACCCCTCCAGCTCCCGGCCCAGGGCCAGGCCGGTCCTTACCCCCAGCCGGAACCCCTGGACTGCGTAAAAGGCCAGGACGGCCCGGGCGTCCCGCGCCTGCTCCTGGTCCAGGGCGTCCCAGAACAGAGCGGCCCGGAAGGCGTCCCCGTCATCCATGGGCCGGCCTTCGATCTGCGGCAGGATATAGTGGTCATAGAGCCAGCGCATACACTCTGTCATCATCGAAACACCCCGAACACGAACTATTATAATGTTATTATAATCACGAACTTTAAGATTGTCAACAGGGAGCGTGAAGGATTTGGAAATTATTCTGCCAAGTGTTGCGGAACGGCTCAAGCCCCTGCGAAAGTCCCGGGGACTGACGCAGATGGAGATGGGGAAGCTCTTGAACTGCACCGACCGTCATTATCAAAAAATCGAGTATGGACAGGTCAATCTGCCTGCCACTACGTTGATCTTTCTGGCCGACTTTTTTCATGTGACCACCGATTATCTGCTGGGCCGGGATTGACGGATGGGGAGCCATCGTGTAGGATGGAGACCTGAGACACTCAACGCAGAAGGAGATGGATGCAGCATGGAACGGATTCGGCTGACAGACCCGGCGGACCCCCGCTTTGGGGAGGCCTTCGCCCTGTACGAGATCAGCTTCCCAGTTTATGAGCGGAGGACCCGGGCGGCCCAGGCGGCCCGGCTGAACCATCCGGAGTACCACTTTGACTTGTTGATGGAGGGAGAGCGCTTCCTGGGGATCCTGCTGTTCTGGGAGGCGGAGGGCTTCCGTTATGTGGAGCACTTCGCCACCTGTCCCCAGCTTCGGGGGCGGGGCGTGGGAGCCCGGGCGCTGGCCCGGCTGAACGGCGAAGGGGTCCCTGTGGTGCTGGAGATCGACCCGCCCCGGGACGAGGTCTCCATCCGGCGGCAGCATTTTTATGAGCGCTGCGGCTTTACCGCCAACCCATACCGCCATGTCCATCCCCCCTACCGGGCGGGCTATCAGGGGCATCCCCTGGTGGTGATGACTTGTCCCGCTCCGGCCTCTCAGGAGGAGTACGACCGCTTTGCCGCCTATCTGGGCGGGACCGTCATGGAGGACTGCAAGATCCCCCTGACCGAAACTGAAGAATAAAGGAGACCCCTATGGATACCCTGCAATGGCTGACTGAAACAGAATTTGGAAAGTGCATCTTCACCATGCTGGTCTCGATGGTCCCCATCATCGAGCTGCGGGGCGGACTGCCCTTCGGCGTGGCCCTGGGCCTGCCCTATCACCTGGCCTTTCCCGCCGCCGTCCTGGGGAATCTGATCCCCGCCCCGTTTATTATCGTCTACATCCGCCGGATCTTTGAGCTGATGCGGAAATACCTGCCCCGGCTCAACGGACTGGTGGACCGGCTGGAGCAGAAGGCCCATCTCAAGGGGCAAAAGGTGCAGAAATACCAGTACATCGGCCTGTGGCTCTTTGTGGCCATCCCGCTGCCGGGGACAGGGGCCTGGACCGGCTCGCTGGCCGCCGCGTTCCTGGGGATGCGGCTGAAAAAGGCCATGCCGGCAGTCACCCTGGGCGTGCTCACCGCCGGGGCCATCATGCTGGCCCTCACCCATGTGGGGATCAACCTGTTTTCCGGGGCGGTGTGACCGGGACGGTATCCATTTCGGGCCGTGGCGCATAGGATGGTCCGGAGGTGGTGACCGTGGAAATGCTGGAGGCCGCCCTGGCTCTGCTGTGCGCTGTGGGCGCGGGGAGCCTGCTGTGGCTGCTGTTTGGCCTGCTGGTCCGTCCGGCCCAGGGACGTGAGCCATGGGTGGTGCTCCCCGGGCGGGGGAGCGGTGAAGATCTGGAGGCCGGTCTGCGTCAGCTGGCCTGGCTGCGCCGGGCGGGGCTGTTCCGAGGCGAGGCGGTGATCTGGGACGAGGATCTGGACCGGGAGGGCCGTCAGCTGGCCCTGCGGCTGGCCCTGCGGTGGCCGTGGGTCACCTGCTGCCCGCCGGAGGAGCTGGAGGAGTGGCTGCGGGAGACGGTCCGGCAGACGGATGGAGCCTCTCGGTGAACAGAGGCTTCTGTTTGAGGGGCCGGTCCGCCGGTCCACCTCGGTGGAATGTTCCCCCAGCTATCCCGTAGGGGCGGCCCCATGTGGCCGCCCGCTGTCCGTTTTGCTGTGATTTGCCTGAGACGTTGTAGGGGCGGGTCTCCTGACCCGCCCGCCCTCCGCGGACCATGCCGCCCGTAGGGCGCGACGACCCGGCGCGCCGTCCCGCAGGGCAAAATTCCAGCGTTGACCGGAGAAATTCCGAAAACCGGCGGGAGGGGCAAGCCCCTCCCCTACGGGGTGGCGGGGAAACGTCCCGCAACCGGGGACGGGCGGCCACAGAGGGCCGCCCCTACGACGTTTTAACGGCCCCGTTTGGTTCCGGAGGGACAGAAATTGCCCCGTAGGGGCGGGTCTCCTGACCCGCCCACCCTCCGCGGACCATGCCGCCCGTAGGGCGCGACGACCCGGCGCGCCGTCCCACAGAGCAAAATTCCAGCGTTGACCGGAGAAATTCCGAAAACCGGCGGGAGGGGCAAGCCCCTCCCCTACGGGATGACAGGGGAAACGTCCCGCAACGGGGAACGGGCGGCCACAGAGGGCCGCCCGCCCTTCATGGACCATGACGCCCGTAGGGCGCGACGACCCGGCGCGCCGCCCCGCAGAGCAAAATCCCGGCAAAACCGGACAACGAGAGGGCAAGTCCCCGTAAAAACCACAGCAACCGGGACAGAGTGATAAAAATAGAGAGGAGCGGTCACCATGCCGGAGCAGGGCGCGGAACTGTCTGTATTGGAGGGGACGGTCTCCTCTCTGATCTTTCAAAACGAGGAAAACGGCTATACCATCCTGCGCCTGGATGTAGGTGAGGAGGAGATGACTGTGGTTGGCTCCATGCCCGGGGTGTCCCCCGGGGAGTACCTCACTGTCCGGGGGCAGTGGGTGCGCCACGCCACCTACGGCGTCCAGTTTCGGGCGGATGTGGTGGAGCGCCGCCTGCCCCAGGGGCTGAAGGAGATCTACCACTACCTGGCCTCCGGTGCGGTGAAGGGAGTGGGCAAGGCCACCGCCCGCCTGCTCATCGAGGAGTTCGGCGAGGACGCCCTGCGGGTCATGGAGGAGGAACCGGAGAAGCTTACCCGGCTGCGGGGGGTGTCCCCCAAGCGGGCCCGGGCCATCAGCGAGGCCTTCCGGAAGCAGATGGGAATGCGCCGCCTGCTGGAGTTCCTGTCGGAGCATCAGCTGCCCATGGAGCTGTCCAGCCGCCTGTTCCGGGCCTATGGCGACGTGGCCCTGGAGGTGGTGCGCTCCAACCCCTATGTCCTGGCGGCAGGGGAGTTCGGGGTTGACTTCTCCCAGGCGGACGCCCTGGCCCTCTCTCTGGGTGTGGCGGCGGACGATCCCCAGCGTCTGGAGGCCGGCCTGCTGTTTGAGCTGTCCCACAACAACTGGAACAACGGCCACACCTTTCTCCCCGCCCAGAAGCTGGTGGGGGCCACCGCCCAGCTGCTGGAGTGCCAAGAGGCTCCGCTGGAGGAGCGTCTGGACGCCCTGGCCGTCCGGGGCGAGGTGGACCTGGACCAGGTAGCGGGACAGGAGGCGGTCTATCTCCCTGCCCTGTATGAGGCGGAGACCTACATCGCCCAGCGGATGGGCGAGATGAGCCGGGCGGAGCTTCTGCCCCCGGAGGGGCTGGACCGCCTGCTGAAGCAGATCCAGCGGGCCCAGGGGATCACCTACGCGCCCCAGCAGCTCCAGGCGGTGCGACAGGCGGCCCAGCGGCAGGTGATGCTGCTCACCGGCGGACCGGGCACCGGAAAGACCACCTGCCTGCGGGGCGTGCTGGCCCTGTTCGAGGCCATGGGGCTGGAGACTGCCCTGGCCGCCCCCACCGGCCGGGCGGCCAAGCGTCTGGGGGAGCTGTGTTCCACTGAGGCCTCTACCATTCACCGCCTGCTGGAGACCGGCTTTGACCCACACACCGGCCAGCTGGTGTTCACCCACGACGAGTACGACCCTCTGAAGGCGGATGCGGTCATTGTGGACGAGGTCTCCATGGTGGATGTGCCCCTGATGGCCGCCCTGATGGCTGCCCTGCGTGGGGACTGCCGGCTGGTGCTGGTGGGGGACCCGGATCAGCTCCCCTCCGTGGGGCCGGGAAATCTGTTCTCCGATCTGATCCGCAGCGGGGCGGTGCCCACCGTCCGCCTCACCGAGATCTTCCGCCAGGCGGCCCAGAGTGCCATCATACGCAACGCCCACATGGTAAACGCGGGAGAACTGCCCAACCTGCGGCGGAACGACAACGACTTCTTCTGCCTGCGGCGGCGGGACCCCCAGTCGGCGGTGGAAACGATTGTGGATCTGTGCCGGAGGCGGCTTCCGGAGCGCATGGGGATCCCAGCCGACCAGATCCAGGTCCTCTCCCCCACCCGGCGGCGGGGCACCGGGACCGCGGTGCTGAACCAGGCCCTCCAGGCCGCCCTCAATCCCCCAGCGGAGCAGAAGGGGGAGCGCCGCTTCGGCGACTGGATCTTCCGGGCGGGAGACCGGGTGATGCAGGTCAAAAACAACTACGACATCCTCTGGCGGGAGGAGGGCGGGACCGCCTCCGGCATGGGGATGTTCAACGGGGACATCGGGGTGATCCGCACGGTGGACAAGGAAGTCGTCCTGGTGGATTTTGACGGCAAACTGGTGGAGTATACCCCGGATATGCTGGGGGAGCTGGAGCCCGCCTTCGCCGTCACGGTACATAAGGCCCAGGGCAGCGAGTACCGGGCCGTTATTTTGGCCGCCCTGGACGGGGCCCCCATGCTGATGACCCGGGGCGTGCTGTACACCGCCATCACCCGGGCCAAGAGCCTGTTCATCGTGGTGGGGGACGATGGGGCGGTGGCCCGCATGGTGTCCAACAACCGCCAGGCCCGGCGGTACTCCGGCCTCCGGGCCCGCCTGGCGGGCGAGTCGGAGGAGGGCGGAGACGCCGCCCTTCCATAACTCCGTTACGCTCCATAACAACTGAGGCTGCCGTTCCAAAGGAACGGCAGCCTCACTTTTTTACAAAACCGGCGGCGGACCGCTCAGAGCGGGTCCCCATACTCCTCCCGGGCCTGGCGGAGGAACTCCGCGTCCTTGTCATCCAGGGCGTGGAGCCCGGCAGTCTCCTCCATGTGGTGGGTAAACTCGTGGGCCACGGTGGCAAAGAGTTCGTCCTTCCAGACCTCCTCGTCCTCCTCCGCCAGCAGGGCGGCGAAGGAGCCGTAGTACAGGACGATGTACCGCCCCAGCAGGTCGTGGCAGTACTCCCCCATGATGTACATCTCCCCCGGCGGGAACTCCGGGTCCGGAAGGGCCTCCTCCGCCAGCTGGATGCCTCCGTCCAGCTCCTCGAAAAACACATCCGGGAAATCGCCGGAGATCTCCTCCAGCCAGTCCCCCACCTGCTCATAGCTTGGAACCATGCAGTCGCCTCCTTGTTCAAAATCGGAGCCCGGGACCGGGTTCAGACCGGGAAAGGCCCAAAAAAGAGCAGTCCCAGCAGGGCGCTCAGACCGATGACCTTGGGGACGGACATCCGCACCCGGAGCAGCAGGTACAGGTCCAGCAGGCCGATCCCGACAGCGGGAAGGCTCACGCCTCCGGCAGCGGCCCGGTAGTTGGTCAGCGACAGAGAGACCATCACCCCGGCGATCATCCCCACGCAGGCGGGGCGTACCCCCGTGAGCAGCTGCTCCATGCGCCGGTTCCGCTTGAAGCGCTCAAAAAACAGGGCAGCGGCGGCGCACAGCGTCAGAGTGGGGGACAGCGCCCCCAGGTTGGCGGCCACGGCCCCCGGGAGTCCCGCCGCGTGGATCCCGGCGAAGGTGGCGCAGTTGAGACCCAGGGGCCCGGGGGTCATCTCCGCAATGGCCACAATGTCAGACACCTCAGCGGCAGTCATCCAGCCGTGGGAGAGGACCTCGCTGGTAATGAGCGGGATCATGGACAGCCCGCCGAAGCTGGTGAAGCCGATCTTCACAAAGCTCCAAAACAGCTCAAGCAGCACCATGGCCGTTCCCTCCTCTCCGCTCATAGAACTCGCACAGGGCGATACCGCTCGCCACGCCCATCAGCACCAGCCACACGCAGCTCACATCGAAAAACAGATACAGGGCGAAGGACAGCAGAGCCACCGCCGCGCAGGGCGGAAAGCGGAAGGCCCCCTTCACCAGGTTCAGGGCAGCGGCGGCCATGATGGGCACGATGGAGGCCCGCACCCCGGTCATGGCGGCCATCACCCACAGGTTGTCCCGCACCGCGGTATAGCAGTAGGTGAGAAGGGCCAGCACCGCCATGGGGGGCAGCACCATCCCCAGCACACAGGCCACGCCTCCCGCCAGCCCGGCGGCGTGGCAGCCGTACAGCATGGCCACGTTTCCGATCATGGTGCCGGGGAGGCTGCGCCCCACGCTGGTCAGATCCAGCAGCTCCTCATTGGTAATGGTATGCCTCTGCTCCACATACAGCTGCTGCATTTGGGCCACGATGCTCCAGCCGCCGCCGAAGGTAAAGCAGCCGAACTTCATAAATTGGACAAACAGGACGGCGATGTCCTTCCAGCGCCTCATAGATCCTTCCCCTTCTTTCTCAGCTCCGCCGGTCACCCGCCCGGCTTTTTTATCCTATAACAGGAAAAGCCCGCGGTCAAGCGGGTACGCTCAGCCGGGACACTCCGGGACAACGCGGCTGACCTGGGCCCGCTCCATCTCGCCGGTGACCTGGAACAGAAGCTCCATAAAATACTTGGAGTAGTGGGTGAGGTATCGCTGCTTGTGCCGCAGAAGGGACAGAGTCTGAACAATGGGCTCCCCCCGGTCCATAAGAGGGAAAATGTTCAGCTGATCCCCCAGTACCGAGGCGTTGGCCACAATGCCCACCTGGGTGCAGTAGCAGGCGGCAAGCCCCTGGGCGCACAGGGGCAGGATGTGGCTGGTGGCTGTTCCGGTCAAGGGGACGGCGGGATGCACCTGCTCCCGGGCGAAATGTTCCCGCATCCGCTGGCCCAGCCGGTTATCCATCAGGGCGAAGGGCAGCCGGGAAAAATCCCGGATCGAGGCCCCCTGGAGGGAACGCAGCTTGATGCCCCGGACCTCGTCCGGGGAATAGTGCTGGCACAGCAGGCTCTCTGGAACACAGAGATGGACCTGCTCCTGGTACAGCTGCTGCTCCAGCAGGTCCGGGCTGTACGAGCCGGAGAGGACTACGGCGAAGTCCAGCTCTCCGTTGGACACCAAGGTCTCCAGATGAGTGGAGAGCCCATCGGAAAAGCGGACCTGCACCAGCGGATAGCGCCGGTGGAAGTCCGGCAGTAGATGAGAGAGGATCCAGGCCCCCCGCTGTGAACCCGCTCCCAGCTTCAGCGTGCCCCGCTCCTGCTGCTCGATGTCGGAGAGGATGTCCTCCAGGTTCCGCTCCTCCTTCCTCACCACCTGGGCGAAGGAGAGGACGAACTCCCCCGCACAGGTGAGGGACAATGTTGGCTTTCGGTACAGCAAAGGACAGCCGTAGTGCTGCTCCAGGCGGTGGATATGATTGCTGAGGGTCTGTTGGGAGATATACAGCCGCTGGGCTGTCCGGGTCATGTTCAGGTCCTTGGACAACTCCTGAAAGTAGTAGAGACTGATGAGATCCATCGTGCCGCCTCCCGCATCGCTACAAAATTTCTTTGTCGAAAAATGAAGAAATCTCTGTTTGATTTTTTGACTGGTCCATATTACCATGATTTTAAACGAAACGCAAATGATTTTATGAAAAATATACAGGACCATTGAGGAGGAATTTTTATGGCGATTCGAGTACTGCTTCCCCAGCCCATTCTGCCGGCTGGCTATGAGTATCTGCATGAGCACGGCTATGAGGTGGTGGACGGCCGCGGCTTTACCGAGGAGGACATCATCGCGGACATCGGCGACTGCGACGCGATGATCGTCCGGACGGCAAAGATCACAGAGAAGATTTTGGACGCGGCCCCCAAGCTGAAGATCCTGGCCCGTCACGGCGCCGGGTATGACGGGGTGGACCTGCAGGCGGCCCGGAAGCACGGTGTTCTGGTGTGCACCGCCGGCGGTGCCAACGCCATCTCGGTGGCCGAGCTGACCATCTTCTATATGCTCTACTGCTCCCGGAACTTCAAGAAGGTGGAGAAGCTGTATCTGGAGGACTACCGCAAGGCCAAGATGGGCATCCCCAAGACCGAGCTGGAGGGCAAGACCCTGGGCCTGGTGGGCCTGGGCAACATCGGCAAGCTGGTGGCCAAGAAGGCCGCTCTGGGCTTTGACATGACGGTGCTGGCCTACGACCCCTTCGCCAAGAAGGAGGGCCTGCCTGAGTACATCCAGCTGGTGGAGGACCGGGACGAGATCTTCAAGCAGAGCGACTACGTCTCCCTCCACGTCCCCGCCACCCCTGAGACCGTCCACTCCATCAGCGACCGGGAGTTCGATCTGATGAAGGACACCGCGTACCTCATCAACGCCGCCCGTGGCTCCATCGTGGACGAGCCCGCCCTGATCCGCGCCCTGGAGGCCGGGAAGATCGCCGGCGCCGGCCTGGACACCCTGGAGAAGGAGCCCATCGACCCCAGCAACCCCCTGGTTTCCATGGACAACGTGCTCACCGCCCCCCACATCGGCGGCGCCACCAAGGAGGCCTCCAGCCGCTCCTCCGTGGCCTGCGCCCAGGCCATCGACGACTACTTCTCCGGCCGGACCCCCAAGTTCGTGGTGCCTGAACTGCGGGATCTGCTGAACAAATAACAGTTTTTCCCACAATATGATAAGGAGCTGTTCTTATGATGACGGAAAACCGCTTGAGACGGCTGCTGAACGAGGGCAAGCCGTCGGTGTCCACCCGGATCTGGAGCATATGGCCGTTTTATACTGAGTGTGTGGGCGCGACCGGAAATTATGACTACATGGAATTCGTAGCCGAATACGCCCCCTTCGACCAGTGCGACCTGGAAAATATCGCCCGGGCCGCCGAGCTGTACAACATGGGCACCATGTTCAAGGCAGATCTGCAAAACCGGGCCTATGTGGCCCAGAAGGCCGTTGCCTCCGGCTTCCAGGCCATCAATTTTGCCGATCACCGCACCGCGGACGAGGTGCGTGAGACCATTGCCATGGTCAAGCCGATGACCGATGAGATCGACGGGCTCTACGGCTGCCCCCGCCGGCGCTTCATCTCCTCCCCCCTGGGCGTAAGCCAGACGGAGCACATCAAGCGTCTGAATGACATCGTGCTGTGCTTTATGATCGAAAAAAAGGCCGCTATGGACAACATTGAGGAGATCTGTGCCGTTCCCGGCGTAGACATGGTGCAGTTTGGTCCCTCCGACTACTGCATGAGCCGCGGCTGGGACCGCACCGGCCACACCGAGGAATTCAAGGCCGCCGAGCGCAGGATGATCGAGGTTGCCCTCCGTCACGGCGTTCAGCCCCGCTGCGAGATCAACACCCCGGAAGAGGCCCAGTACTACATTGATCTGGGCGTGAGACACTTCAGCCTGGGCGACCAACTGGCCAAGCTGAAGGAGCTGTGGGCGCATGAGGGCGCGAAAATGCGTCAGATTGCGGACGGGCTCCTGTAAGCACAGCCAAGGTTTTCCATACAAACCACAGATCGAAGGATCTAAAAAAAGGAGATATGAGACATGAGTGTAGGAAAAAGAATCTATCTGCAGCGTGAGCTGCCCGACATGAAGCTGGTGGAGGAGTTCAAGAATATCCCCGCCTCCAACACCGCCGACGTGATGGGCCGCAACTCCGCCATGAACCCCCGGATCCATCTGGTGAGCAAGCCCAAGGCCCAGATGATGGCCGGCCCCGCTTACACAGTGAAGTGCCGCGCGGGCGACAACCTGGCCCTCCACGCCGCTCTGAACTTCTGTCAGGAGGGCGATGTCCTGGTGGTGTCCAACGAGGAGGACAACACCCGCGCCCTGATGGGTGAGATCATGATGGCATACCTCTGCTACACCAAGAAGATCGCCGGCATCGTGCTGGACGGCCCCATCCGCGACATCGACGAGATCGGCAACTGGGACTTCCCCGTCTACTGCACTGGCACCACTCCGGGCGGCCCCTACAAGGAGGGTCCCGGTGAGATCAACGTGCCCATCGCCTGCGGCGGCGTAAGCGTCAACCCCGGCGACATCATCCTGGCCGACCCCGACGGCGTCATCGTCATCCCCCGGAAGGACGCCCCCGTCATCCTCGAGGACGCCAAGAAGTTCATGGCCGCCGACGCCGCTAAGCTGCCCGCCGCCAAGAACGGCACCGCCAACCGTGCCTGGGTTCAGAAGACCCTGGACGAAAAGGGCTTCGAGATCATCGACGACGTGTACCACGCGTAAGAGAGACGCGTTATCTGCCCGCCCCCGCCCGCTGAGGTCGGCGGGAGCGGAGTTCAACAGATAAAGGAGAGAGAAAAATGGGACCCGGATTGACCGCATTGCTGGTTTTTATCGCACTGATCATCATTTGGGCCGTGGTACTCAAGCGCAACATCGTGGAGGCCGCCATTCTCAGTCTGATCATTCTGCCGTTCTTCGGCGGCGTGGACCAGGCCCCCGGCCTGATGACCGGAGCGATCAAGTACGTTCTGAACTATGAGGTGCTGTACGCCTCTCTGGCATTTATTGTGATGTCCTTCCTGCTCCAGCATTCCAATGTGCTGGATGGTATGCTGCACATCTTCACCCGCCTGTTCGGGCGGCTGAAGGGCGGCCCCGCCTACGTCAACACCGCGATCTCCTCCGCCCTGGGCTGTATGTCCGGCGGCAACACTCCCAACGCCGCCACTGCCGGTGCGTTCACCTCTGAGTGGCTGCTGAAGTCCGGCTGGAGCCGGGAGCAGGCGGCTACCCTCATCGCCGCCAATGGCGGCCTGGGCGCCGGTTTCCCGCCCTGTTCGGGTCTGTTCATCGTGCTGGGCTTCCCCACGGTGGCCGGATTCGTGGAGGAGGGCGCTCTGTACATGGCCCTGCTGGTCACCGGCCTGTATCAGGTCGCGTGGCGTCTGGTCTACATCCACTACATCGTGCGCAAGAACCACATCCAGCCCACCCTGGTGGGTGAGCAGGAGCCCATCTCCACAGTGTTCCGCAAGCACGGCATCTGCATGACCCTGTTCCTGGGCGCGGTCATCCCCGTACTCCTCACCATGGGCCCCCTGAACAAGGCTCTGGCCGGCCGCTCTGAGGTGTGGGAGGGCGCAATGGACAGCATCAACCTGCTGGTCTGGCTGCCCACTCTGATGATCTGCATCATCCTCCTCCTGGACGGCAAGAACATTGTCAAGAGATTCGACTCCTGGGAGGACTGCATCAAGAAGTTCATTCCCCACATGTCCAACACCGGCGGCCTGCTGTTCTTCATCTTTGCGGTGAGCAACATCATCACCAAGCTGGGCCTGGGCGATGACGTGGTGGCCATTCTGGACAAGATGAACCTGTCCCCCATTGTCACTCTGATCGTGGTCTATCTGCTGGTGACCGTGGTGGCCGGACCGCTGTCCTCCACTGCGACTCTGACCGCCGTTGGCGTGGTGGGCCACGCCATCCTGGTGGGCGTCGGCTTCGACCCCTGATGACCGCCGCCGCTCTGCTGATGATCTCCTCCACCGAGGGCGCGTCTCCCCCCGCTTCCGGCGCTCTGTTCGTGGCCTGCGGCCTGACCGAGTGCGACCCGCCCAAGATCTATATGCCCCTGATCAACTGGTTCGTGGCCCCCATCGTGGTAATGGGCTGTCTGGTTGCCACCGGCATCCTGCCTGTACCCTGACAAATAGGAGGAAATGACGATGCAAAAAGTATTTCATATCCTGATCGCATTGGGCCTGGCCATTTTTGGAGTCGGTTCCGTGATCTTCGTCCTAGGCCAGGCCGTGTGCCTGATCGCCGGGATGCCTGAGATGGTCACCACCATCGAGACCACGGTGGATGCGGTGATCTTCCCCGCCATCGCCCTGACCGGCCTGCTGAGCTTTATTTACGGCTGTATTTGGAAGAAGCCCAAGAAGAAGGACTGACCCCCGAGGCAACAGTGATGTTTCCCCTTTCCGGGCCGGATGCGTCCATCGTGTCCGGCCCGGTTTTATTTGAGCCATGGAGAGGATGGTCATGATGCGGTATACAGCGGAAGAGCTGCGCGGCTTTGCCGCGCGGATCATGGAAAAGGCAGGCCTCTCCCCGGCAGCCCGCGACATCTTTTCTGACAGCCTGGTCCAGGCGGACCTGCGGGGAATCTCCTCCCACGGCGTGACCCACCTGGCCGCCTACGCCAAGCGGGTGGAGTTGGGGCTGGTGGACGGCTTCGCGGTCCCTGAGCTCCTGGCAGACGGCGGAAGCCTGCTGTCTGTGGACGGCAAAAACGGGATGGGAGCCTATGTGGGCGCCTGGACCATGGACCTGTGCATCCAGCGCGCCCGGGAGCGTGGGAGCTGCTTCGCGGCGGTATCCCACTGCAACCATTTCGGCTATGCCGCCTATTTCACAGAGCGGGCGGCGGAGGCCGGGATGCTGGGCCTGGCCATCGCCAACGGTCCCAAGGCCCTGCCTCCCACAGGGGGGAGCGCCCCCCTTCTGGGGACCAATCCCCTGGCGGTGAGCCTGCCCACCGGAGTGGCCGGACGGCCCCTCACCCTGGATATGGCCACCAGCGCTGTGGCCCGGGGCAAGGTCACCCTGGCCCGCAAGACCGGACAGGACATCCCTCTGGGCTGGGGGGTGGACAAGGACGGCAATCCCGCCACAGATCCCAATGCGGTGCTCTCGGGCGGAGCCATGCTCCCGGTTGGCGGACCGAAGGGCTATGCCATCGCCCTGATCATCGAGTGCCTGTGCAGCTGCCTGACCGGCTCGGACAACGGGCAGACCATGGGGAGCTTTTATGACATGGAGCGGGTCCAGAACACCGGCTTCTGCCTTGCGGCCGTTGACCTGAGCAAGGTGATCGCCCTCCAGGTGTGGAATGACCGGATGGCGGAGCTGCTGGCCTCCATCCGGGCCTGTCCCCGCCAGCCCGGCGTGGATGAGATCAAGATCCCGGGCCAGCCAGAGCAGGAGACCTGTGAACGGCGTCTGGCGGAGGGCCTGGAGCTGCCGGAGGCGGTGGAGCAGGAGCTGCGCCAGCTGGCCGGCCGCTATCAAGTAGAGTATATGACCCAAAACCCCGCGGGCGGCGGCCCGCAGAGCGGCGCGTCCCACCGGACCTGCCGCGCCTAAGTGAGGATCGAAGCCGGTTCCCTGTCCGTTCCATACGGACAGGGAACCTTGCTGAGATAGGATAATTACAAAAAAAGGAGAACTGAAATGAGTCCCATTTCCATTGCACTGCTCATCATCGCAATCACCGTGGTCCTGTTCATCTGGGAACCCATTCCCATCATCGTCACCGCCATCGGCGCGTCCATCGCCTTTGCCTATACGGGCCTGATCGAGGTGAGCGACATCTTCACCGGCTATAACAGCACCACCATCGTCCTGCTGGCCGGCATGATGGTCATTGGCTCCTCCCTGTTCCACGCCGGGATCACCGACCTGATCGGCGAGAAAATGGTCCGCGTCACAGGAAAAAGCGAGCGGAATATCATCCTTGCCACGCTGATCGTCTCTTGTCTCCTCAGCTCCGTGTGCAGCAACATCGGCGTGATGACCGCCATGGCCCCCCTGGTCACCGCCATGTGCATCGCCGCCGGGGTCGGCCCCTCCAAGGCCCTGCTGGCTCTGCTGTTCGGCGCCCAGTTCGGTGGCTTTGTCACTCTGGTGGGCGTGGGCTCCAACGCCACCGCCAACAGCGTGATGAGCGATCTGGGCATCACTCCCTTCGGCTTCTTCAGCATCACCCCCTTCGGCATTGGCGTGTGTATCCTGGGCACCCTGTACTTCACCTTTATTGGGCGCAAGATGATCCCGGACACCGGCTATGTCCCTGAGTTTGCCAAGACCGAGAAGAAGCCTCTGGACAAGAAGAAGGCCGCCATCTCCGTGGTCACCCTGCTGTGCGTCCTGGTGGTGATCGCCGCCAGCCCCGACAATATGCCCATGCACGTGGCCGCCGTCATCGGCGCGCTGGTCATTGTGGGCACCAAGTGTATGTCCGTCCAGGAGGCTATCCGGGCCATCGACTGGAACTGTATGCTGCTGGTAGGCTCCCTGACCGCAATCTCCACTGGCTTTAAGAACAGCGGCGCGGGCGACGCCGTGACCGAGATGATCCTGAAGATCCTGGGCGAAGACATGGTTTGCAGAACTCTGGTAGAATGAAGTCGCGACACACCATTCTGAAAGGAGACAGCAAACCATGTCCGAGAAGATTGTATAGCTAAATGAAGATGTAATCAAGGGTCAGATCAAAGAGTTGGTGCGTGGCAGCGTAGAGGAGACCCTCAACGAGCTGCTGGAAGCCGAGGCAGAGAAACTGACCCAGGCGGCTCGGTACGAGCGTAATGAGCAGCGCCAGGGCTACCGCAGCGGTCATTACAACCGCAATCTCACCACCACTTCCGGGGATGTCACTCTCAAGGTACCCAAACTCAAAGGGATCTCCTTTGAGACGGCTATTATTGAGCGGTACCGTCGGCGGGAAAGCAGCGTGGAAGAGGCTCTCATTGAGATGTACCTGGCAGGTGTATCCGTCCGGCGTGTGGAGGACATCACTGAGGCCCTGTGGGGCAGCAAGGTATCTCCTTCCACCATCAGCGAACTGAACAAGAAAGCATATGTCCACATTGAGGATTGGCGAAATCGTCCTCTGCAAGGCGGGCGGTATCCGTATGTCTATGTGGATGGAATCTATCTGCGCCGCAACTGGGGAGGAGAGTTTGAAAATGTAGCCATTCTGGTGGCAATTGCGGTCAATGAGGACGGATACCGTGAGGTTTTAGGTGCCGCTGAGGGCATGAAAGAGGACAAGGCCAGTTGGGTCAGCTTCTTCCAGTGGCTGCGTGGCCGTGGCCTGGACGGCGTGAAACTCATCGTTGGAGACAAGTGTCTGGGTATGCTGGAGGCCGTGGGAGAAGTGTTTCCTGAGGCCAAATACCAACGGTGTACCGTCCACTTCTACCGCAATGTGTTCTCTGTCACGCCTCGCTCCAAGGTGAAGCTGGTGGCTAAGATGCTCAAAGCGATCCACGCCCAGGAGAGCAAGAAAGCCGCCCGTGAGAAGGCCAAAGCTGTGGTAGAAGAACTGCGTGCTATGAAACTGAAGGAAGCCGCCAAGAAGGTAGAGGATGGCATTGAGGAGACGCTGACCTACTGCGACTTTCCCAGTGAACACTGGACCCGTATCCGCACCAACAATGTCATTGAGAGACTAAACCGGGAGATCCGCCGCCGCACCCGTGTGGTGGGCAGTTTCCCGGACGGCAACTCTGCCCTTATGCTGGTCTGTGCACGGCTGCGCCAGTCCAGCTCATAGCCCGCGTCGGGCTTCACGGTGACGGTGATGCGGGTGCCAGCGGAGGCCTCGTCCGCGCTGACGGTCACGGAGCCGTTTCCATCGTCCTCGGTGATGATGGCGTAGGTGCGCTCGTTGTCGGAGGAACCGGAGCCGCCGCCAGAGGAGGAGTCGGTATTCAGGATCTCACAGTCTGGATCAAGGTAGAAAATATCATTTTTTACCGCGGGGCTGACCTCGTCCACGCTGGGCGCGCCTGTTCCCGCCTGCACCTCAACATCGATTGTGGGCGCAACACCCTGCGTGTAGTTCTTGGTCAAATCAATGCTGACCCCTTCCGCCAGCTTAAAGGTCTCGTCCGTAGCGCTGCGATAGGCGACCAGAACGACCAGATCAGTGTCTACATTGCGGACGTTTTTCTCGATCCTCGGAAGCATATCGGCGGTCACAAAGACAGTGGGCTTTTCGCCGTTCTGATTCCCCTCGTTCAAATGGTAAGGCATGAACTGGATCCCGGTCTTGGAATCGATCACGTTGTCATGAATATAGGTGTTGGTCTGCGTCTGATTCGCGTTGAACAGATACTGGATCGCGCCGTTGCAGGTCTGCTCAAATCTGTTGTATGCGATCTCGGCATTTGCGGGAATGCCTGCCAGACCGGTCCAGGACAGGTTTTTGAAGATGTTGTTGGTGACGGTGCTCTTCAGATTCAGCAGAGGCGCTTCCTCATTGTAGTAGATGCCAAGGCTCAGCGTATCGAAGGTACAGCTGTCAATTACCACCTCGGACTTGGCCTTGTTGAACCAATCACCGGATTTATGTCCCCAAAGACCAATGCCGGCACCTGTTTTCTGCCCATCATCGCTGCTGAATGTGCAGCTTTTGACCGTCAGTTTGGGAGTAGCAGAGGGGCTGTCGTTCTCCTTATAGCTTTCCTCCATGGTCCATTGCAGCAGTCCGCCGCCGTTGTTTCCGGCCAGCGTGAGATCCTGAACGGTAACATCGGTTCCATCTGCATAAACAACATTCAGGATGATGCCGTCTGTGCTGCGGGTGATTGAATTTCCGTTGCCGTCAATGGTGATGCTGTTCTTGACCGTGATCGGTTCGTTGACCGTCACGCTGCGCAGAAGCTCCATGGTCTGGCCGTCCTTAGCAGCGGTGATGGCTTCTGCAAGAGACGGATAGAACTTCGTTCCAATTTTTGCAACGGCAAACTGTTCGCTCAAGCTGGAATCCATGGTCTTATCTTTACTGATTTCTGCTGTGATGAGCTTACTCAGATCGATAGCTTCGCCCTTATCATTATAATATCCAGGGACTTGAAATTGAACCTGAGCCTCTGTATCTTGAACGGACAAGGCCACATTGTGGGATTCCTTTCCGGTACGGCCATCGCCAATCAAAATATCGCCATTGGTACCAATCCGATCAACAAATGTCGTATCCGTTACAACGACTTTCAAAGTGCCATCAGCATTGTTATTGACGAAGCGTACAGGAGCAAAATAATTGTTCGTGCTAACCTTTCCACACTTGGTAAAGGTGCTCCCATCAATCACAACTTCCATCGTCCCAGATTGCTTATGAGCAATGTTTATCGGGGCACAGTTATCCGCAAACGAACATTCCTTGACATTGATACTGCCATCAGCCGTGGTGTGAATAATAGAGTCAGTATATCCGGTAGCTTTGCAATTCGTCAAAGTCAAGTTGAGTTTTGCAACTCCCTTTTCTTCACCCCGGTACATCAGGAAGTTCCATCCGTCATTGGCACAATCCACAAAGTTGACGTTCCAGACATCAGCGCGTCCTTCGGCAGGCTGACCCCAAACAACCAAGTTTTTCGCATCATAGACGTCAACGCTTGTAACGTCCTTTTCAGGAGCCTGATAGGTTCCAATGGAAAGATCATCACCGGCGAAATCTGCTCCATTGGCATAGATGGAAATACTCCGAGTCACATCGATATGCGGGTTACTATCCTTAATTTCAGTTTCAGGTTTACAGATTATTTGAATATTCTCCGCAGAGGCAACTTCATGTGCCGCTTCCACAGCAGCGCTCAGCGTGTCCGCAGATCCACTCTGGTCTCCAGCCTGCCAATAGACATTTTGGTATGTCCATGCACCAGTATCAATCAGCGTCAGCACATGGTCCTTCGCAGACAGTGCCTCAAAAGCGGCTTCCAGTGTGGCATATTCTGTATCGCCAACCTTTGCTACCGCGGACGTCGTTTGTTGACTTTCTACCTGCTCCACATCCGTTGTACTCTGTCCCACTTCCATTTCGGTTACGCTGTTCACAACAGACTCCGCCAAAATTTCTGTCTCATTTTCCACTGTCTCATCCATCGGTCCCGCAAAAGCCGATACAGGAAGCAGCGACAGCGTCATCGTCAAAGACATGGCAATGGCTAAAAGCCGTTTCTTCATTGCTAGGCACTCCTTTACATGATTTGATTTGGTCCTCCAGCCAATCCACAAAGGCTTGTCTCTCTCCTGAATGGAGAGAGACAGCCCCATGGGGCTGTGTTCCAGACAGAGCAAAATATGAATTTTGTTCTATGTTCAAATGTAACACACCCAGCCAGTATTTTCAAGTAAAACCAGCATCTTTCTTCCATCTTCTTCGTGTTATTCCAGCGGAGGCTGCGCCTGAACGCCCAAAATCTAATTTCTGCGGGGGAAAACCGGCGGGAGGGGCAAGCCCCTCCCCTACGGCACAAAGTGCAGTAAAACGCCGCTGTCTGCGATTCGCAGACAGCGGCGTTCATACATAATCAGGCGATTTTCTTTTGCAATTGTCGTAAGTTTATCGTAAATTTACGGTTGCACTTCCATCAATTGCTTGCGTCCCAATGGATTCAGACGATTGCTTAGTACATTCCGCCCTTACGGACGTACCTTCCTATAAAATTAGTATAAGTCGCTAAAATACAGGGTTTTGGACGGTTATAAATGGCGTTTTCTTCAGTTTTCCAATCATACAGCTATTTTAATTTGTGTGTACGCGGCCGCTATTTTACGTCATTTGAGGCAATTTCACGAGCATTGTGTGTACGATGTGTGTATGGTGAATGAGAAGCTTTTATCCCTACAATGCCTTTGAAATTCTATGGAAGGCACGCTCGGCAGATTCAAAATCACTGTGTGTATAGACATCCAAGGTTACACTCGCAGTAGAATGGCCCATGATGTATTGCAGGCTCTTGACATCAAGCATCGCCTGCTGAGCATTGGTACAGAATGTATGGCGCAACACATGTGGAGAAACCGTCGGTAGCGTATTTCCATACAGCTTGACATACTTTCTTTGCATTAGACGCATATAGTTCTCCAGATGCATTGCAACTTTAGGCCGATCATCTTTGTCCAGAAACAGAAATCCGCTATAGCCATCAACCATCATCTCCACTTTCGGAGAACCGCGATTCTCTATTACGCGTCGGAAGGCCATGTAGACAGCGTCAGTCATCGGGATGCTGCGTATACCGCTTTTGGTTTTAGGTGGTGCAATGAAGTAGGGTTTGTCGGCAGTCCTACAGAGTTGCTTTTTGATGTGGATACACCGCCTATCAAAATCGATATCCGCCTTGGTCAACCCATAGAGCTCACTCACCCGCAAGCCTGTTCCTAAGAGGATCACGATATCGTCATAGTAATTACCATGACCATAGTCGCGGATAAATTGCAGGTATCGTTCCTGCTGTGCCTTGGTAAGTGCAGAGCGTACATAGGCATCGTTTGGCACTACATCTGACAACTTGAATTTGAACGGGTTCTTGCGAATCATGTCGTCATCTACTGCCATCTCGAATGCTGGGCGGAGGACGCTTTGAATGACACCTATGGTGTTCTGTTTGAGACCTTCATCATGCAGAGCAACAAACCATGTCTTTGCATCCGAGAGTTTGACATTTCGAATTTTGCGCTGGCCTAAAGACGATTCTCGAATCCGGTTAAGTGTTGCTGCGTATGCTCGTTTAGAGTTTTCCTTCAGGCCCCGGCGAAGATTAAGATACCGCTCAGCCAATTGAATTACAGTGATTTCTCCGCCTGCAAAGTCAATCCCATCAAGTAGGTCACGCTGAATTTGCTCCTCCTTCCGCCGGAGTTCATCCAGTGTATGCGCATAGACGTAATACCATTTTGTGCTTCTCTTCATGTGATAGCGATAAAAGTAGGTCAAATTTGCGCGTTGGCCCTCGCCAGTACGCAAAATTCGACCTCTATGATCTTTGCGCTTTTCGGACAATTCTTTCACTCCTTTCCCCCGGAAAGCGCTCGAAATGGCGTGCTATATGGCACTTCCGCATCTTACAGATGATTAAATCGAAAATGCCGTCTCAAGGTATTTTTCAAGCGCCTTCCGTTTGAAGAGCCGCTTGCTCCCATTCCAGAGAACAAAGGGGCAGTTTTCGTCGTTGCTCATTTCTCGGAGCTTATTGACCCCAATACCAAAATAAGCAGAGGCCTCTTCCACGGTGAGATTGGACTTTTCCCAAATAGGAACCTTTTCAGCCATTATGGGCACCTCCTTTGAAAATAGGACAGGGATAATTTGTTAATAGAGTAATGTGGTAGGAAGAATATTTCTTGCATCTGGTTTGCATGAGGTTCATTTTGATTGCCTTCTTTCGAATTATAGGATAAGGGGCGAAGCAGCAAGGTCTTCTAAAAACCCTTTCATAATAAATGGAGAAAACTTGGGCGTATTTTCGCCCCCCTGGCAAATAGTTTCGTAAACTTACGGAAAAGCCAATCAATTATTTAACTGGCTTGATGGTCGAACTGAATTTAGTTTGGAACGGGCCGTTCATGAGTCTGAAATGAAACTCATGGACGGTCCGATTTTCTCTTTCAGGTACACATCGTCCTCTTTTCTATGAAGCGGCTAGCCCTGTAGTCTCGTCATCTCCCACGATATAACTGCACATCAACCCCGCATATCTCTCCACAAATTACATCTATATACCGTAGTACGAAGGAAGAGAAGAAGTAACAACACCATTCTAACTATGTAATCTGATTCTTCTATGGTCGGAAAAATTTAAGAAAAAAACAGCAAGGGGGGCGAATAGCCCCCCTCTTTTTCTCCATTCATTATGAGAGGCAAATTTCCGGGGGTTTTATACCGTCCCAACAAATACCTCTCCTACGCATATCCCCCATATGCACCTTGAAAACCGAATACGATCCCAAGACTTCACCATGTTCGAGCCACCGTGGCGGGTGCAAAGGGCCGAGGACAAGCCCATAGCGACGACAACATGGGAAATTAAAGGTACACCCGTCCGGCTAGGCCACAAGCCGAGGGACGGATAGCCCATAAGAATGGGTAGAGGCTGAGATGCCTGTGTTCCCCTGGACCAGGGGACTTGAGATCGGACTTTTATTTTGAAGGGAGGTATCTGGATGGCCTGCACGCAATATAGGCAACTCGTATGTTTTCCGAAGTCTCGTGTCCACAAAAAGTGGTTCCGATACTTCAATGACCACAAGGACTTTCATAATGAAGGAACCCTACATCTCTTCAGCCTCATGAGTCTTTATTCTTATGCATGTTTCCGCTCCAATGTCCGGCAGGTCGGCAAACACCGTTGTATGGAAGGTTCCGGACAATGGATCTGCAAATTATCAGCATTGCCCCGTGTTCTTCGGGTCCACAGCAAGGCACAAGCCCAAGAACTGATGAATTACTTCCGGGATGCCGGCTTCCTTGATTATGAAATCCTGGATGAAGAGTTAGAGGTCATACGCTTCACGATTCGGGACTGGAAGCGGCATTGTGTCCATTTGGACTATAACTACTACAGCTATAAAGGGTCAGGATTCTTTTTCTTCCCTCTGCCAGTAGGCCGACAGTTGATTCGTGGCAGCAAATCCCAGGGTATTGTCAAGTTCAGCGAATTGGATGCCATCATGGATTTATGGCTACATACGATTGTCAACGATCCGTCCGTTCGGGGCTCAGAATATATGCCCGTGGTCTACTTCGCCAATATGAAGGGTCAGCCACTTCTATCCTATTCATACCTCGCCAAGAGGTGGGGTTGGTCCAAATCACGGGTGGGCCGCTTTATCCTTAAGATAGAGGATGCCGGAATCATCAGCCGCGTGAGTTTTTCCAGCTCGCGCGGCTCTGTTATTTCCCCATGTCGCTACCGGGAAATGATCTATGGAGAAGACTGTGAGAAACTTCAGCTCCAGCGGATCGGCGAGATCCTTGGACTCTCACAGGCAGCGGGCCAGATGGAGGCAGACGAAAGTATCCGAGTCGAAGTCCAGGTTTGCGTCCCAAGCGATAAAGCCATCCTACAAAACGCAAAAGCCTTGAGAATTCAGGTGTTCCGAGTTCCTAACGGCTCTTTTTTTGCGCGGCCGGTGCCTTTAATCTTCTATAGCTCCTTAGACTGGGGAAGCTGCGAACTAGAGGCGGGGTTCTATCGTGGACCACCAAATCCAAGAAAACAACGAAAGGAGGAAAATAGTCATGACAACTAAATCAACTCGTCTTACACGCCCCGCTCTCGGGATTGAGAAGGAGGCAGTCAAAGAAGAAATATCCACAGTTCTGCACGCGGGTGTGGAAAAACTGGAGGGCAACGCTAAAATACCTAAGCCGGAAGACAACTTCCACAACACAAAGTACCTGCTCAAACAATATCGCCGTGTGGCCTACTCCATCCAGATTTCGGAGGAGGAGCTGAACCTGCGGATGGAATTGGAGCATGGCACAAAGCTCTCAACCCTCGAGGTCAACGCGGAACTGGCTGGCATCGATCTCAGCAATACCAAACTAGAAAGCCATGCCCGGACTGTTATTCGTAGCAAAACGATGCTGGAGATTATCAACACCTCACTTGAGGCGGTGCGGAAGGATCCAGACCGTGGTGAGCTCATGTATCAGGTGTTATATGAGACCTACTTTACCCCGACCAAGCCCAGGCGTCGTGAGGATATCCTCACCACGCTGGACGGTCGGGGTTTTCCTATGTCAATCGCATCCTACCACAATTACCTGAATGCTGCGATTCATGCCCTGGATCGCATCCTGTGGGGTTATACCGCACGCGACTGCATCGAAATTATCAAACAATTCCTGCCGGATTAGCTAAGACGAATATTATAGGAAAGTTATAGCGTTCCTGAATTGCTATTATAGTCGCTCTGTGATATGATTTCATCGTCGAATAATGCAAGCCATCAGTGCCGCCTGTAATGGGCGGCTTTTTGTTGGCCAAGGGGCTTGGATTGGGAGCAGATCGCACTGCCTGTTTCCCGATCCAGGCTCTTTTGCATTCACGGCAAATCCACACACAAGGAGGAAAACTGAACCATGCACAGGAAAATAAGGTCTATGTGTCAGTGGATCAGCAGGAAAGTGCAGTGCATTGATAAAGGTCGCCTGCTCTATACTGCTTTTCTGCTTCCCACAGCACTTGTGGCTGTACCTGTCCGCGCGTACGCTGCCGATACGATTTGGACCAAAGCAAGCGAAATCATGAAGGATATCTACACCCAGGTACTCAGCATCTCTTCTGTCGCGGCTGTAGTAACCGCGAGCATCGCACTTCTTCTTATGAACTTTTCCAAATCAGGGCGCACCGTGGATGAGTCCCGCGCTTGGCTCAAGCGCATCATCATCACCTGGGCCATTCTGAACGGACTGGGATTTATTATGGCCTACATTACTCCGTTCTTCAGCGGTGGCACTTGGACGCCTTAAACCCATACCTGAGAAAGGAGCACTCCATGAAAAAGAGCATCATTTGTCTGCTTGGCGGACTGGTAGCTGGCATCGCACTATGCCTTGCCACTGCCAGTATGATTCCCATAGATCCTAATTCCCTGAAGGATTTCAAGGGATAACCTCTATCAGGAGGTATTCAAATGGGCATTCTTGATAGCATCGTCGGATGGATTGCAGAGCAGGTTATGAACCTGTTAGACCTGGTCACAGGTTCTGTGCTTGGAGCCCTGGGCTGTGATATGTCTGTTTTCATCCGATACTTCCCCGCCGCAGAGACCATGTATGAAGTTTTTGTGGCGATCGCTGTTGGTTTTATCTTACTCAATTTAGTCTGGCAGCTATTCAAAAACTACGGAGCGGGTATCGGCCTCAGTGCGGAGGATCCTGGTAAACTGCTTCTTCGATCGGCTCTATTCCTGTTCCTGGCTTTGTTCTCAGACCAGATCATGACGTTGGTCCTAGACATAGCAGGTACCCCTTACAGTTGGATTGTGGATGCTTCGCTACCCACGATTGAGTTTTCCAGTTTTGCCAGTGTTCTCACCGTTATTATCGGTTGCTTGGCATCAGGGTCAGTCAGCCTCATTGTGCTGATCCTCACTATCATCGTAGCATGGAACTACATCAAACTCCTCTTCGAGGCGGCTGAGCGGTACATCATGGTCGGTGTTCTCATCTACACGGCACCAATGGCCTTTGCAACCGGTGCATCTGAAAGTACATCCAATGTATTCAGCGCATGGGGTAGAATGCTGGGCGGCCAGCTGTTCCTACTGATCATGAATGCATGGTGCTTGCGCCTCTTTGTGTCGATGGTAGGAAACTTCATTGCCAATCCGCTGTCACTCTAAAACAGAAGAAGGAGGTTTCCATGTTCAAAAAACTGGTTGCAGTTGGTGGCAGCAGCCTAATGTTGTCACTCATCTGCTGTACGCAAGCATTTGCTATAGAAGAAAGTGATGTGGAGGGCGCGATTGCCGCCTCCAGCAATGAGGCGGTCGCCGGCAACATCTTCATCTGGTTCCTCTGTGCAGTGGCATTTTTGAAAATCAGCCAAAAGATCGATAGCTTCCTTGCCGGCCTCGGCATCAACGTCGGTAGGACTGGTGGAAGTATGCTCGGCGAATTGCTGATTGCCGGACGAGCCCTTGGCACTGTTGCTGGAGGGTTGGGTGGTGCGGTTGGCAACATCTTCAATCGGAACCATGCCACCGGGAACACTACAACCAACCAAGCCGCCGGCCAAGCCTTTACCGGCGGAGGTAATAGCCTGATTGGAGTGGCAAAACGTGCGGCCGGAAACGCCGCTGCAAGCAGTGCAACAGGCTCCGCCTCCGGACTGGGTAGTATCATCGGGGGTGCAATGTTCGGGTCCAGCATGGCCGCCGGCGGCAAGTTTGCCAATGATGTAGTTGGAGCAGTCGCCACAGGAAATATCGCAGCAGTGGGTTCCATCAAAGGCGAGAAGGCTGCCCAAGCCCTGACGAATTATCTAGGATATACAAACTCTTCAAGTTCGGAATTTGGAGCTGTGGAGTGTCCGGCAGGTGATACTGTTGGCTCGGTAATCGCTGGGCATGAAATTGGTACGGCTATGGATGGCGAAGAGCATGATACCGTGACCATAGACGGTGGTACTGCCGCTGGTGGCCGCACACCAGACATAGCGCCGGCAGGCGGTATACCAACCGTTCCTGCTTCCATCGACCAGAATACTCCTGTCGATGACGGCGCGGCGGGGGGCTACGGAACAGTTACTGGTGCTCCCACCACTATTCCTGCCGAGCCTCCCACATTCCGCGATGTTGAAATCGGGGGAGGCAGAATCACAGGATATGAAACACCCGCAGGCGGCGGAGAAGAACGACAATTTGCCATGTATAATGCGGCTCAATATATGGCGCCGGCTACCCCCTTCGAGACAGTCCAGACGGTCGATGGAGAGAGCTGGTATAAGCAGTATGCTCAGCCCACTGTTCAGCGGACACCCCATAAGGATTCAAGCGGAAAAATCACTTATGATGAAAAGATCGTTGAGCAGTTGCCGCAAATTCCAAAGAGAAAGGATCGTGTTTGATGGCTGAAGAACAAAGAACACGAGGTGAGTCTGCTGCCTCTTATGCCAAAGGAGCAGTAAAGACGGGAAAAGCCGTTGCGGAAATCGCAAAGGGGGCTGCCACCGGCGGAGCGCACGGAGCAGCCCTCGCAGCTGTAAAACACTCCAAGAAATGGATTGGGATTCTGGCCGTCATACTGCTCCTCCCTGTTTTACTCATTGTTATGCTTCCTGTCGTTATTTTTGGATCGCTTTTCGGTGGTGGAACAGAAGATGTCAACGGGTTTACGGATGACACGGTTCTTTCACAGAATATTGTTAATCTGAATACTGGAATCAGCACCATACTCTCTGAAGGCCTCGCAGATGTACTGGAGCGGATAGATACGGATTTTGCTGCATCTGGTTGCGACGAAAAGGAAGTCAATAATCCATATGGCTCAGGTATCAACTTCAACGCAAATTCTTTTGTTGCGATGTACTGTGCCAGTAAGGATACAGATGTTGAGTCGATCTCACAAGCAGATCTTGAAGATTTGCTTCGTAGACACCTGAGCAAGCTGTACTCTTTTACCTCCCAAGATGATACTCGTGTGGTTGAAGGAGAACCAGATCCTGATACAGGTGAAACAACAACGGAAACCATCGCAGTCCGAGTCTATACCATCACCTATAATGGTGAAGGATACTTTGCTGATGAGGTGTTCTTACTAACCGACGAGCAGAAAGACCTGGCCAACAACTATGCCCAAAACCTATCTGTATTCCTGGGTGATGGTTCCTACCAAGTTCTATCTTCAACAGAATTCTCCGCAATGGGGCTTTCGTATGAAGGCGTTGTATTCTCTGACGGCGAAACCCAGGTTGTCTACTATAACCAGTTAGATGAACGATGGAAGAACCTTCCCTATGGCACAGACAATATCGGTGGTTATGCCTGTGGCCCAACTGCAATGTCAATTGTTGTTTCCAGCCTGACTTCCGACACCGTTGATCCTCCACATATGGCACAGTGGGCCTACGAAAATGGCTACTGGTGCAGCAAGTCCGGCTCATATCACTCACTCATACCCGGTGCTTCCGCTGCATGGGATCTTCCATGTGAGGGATGCACGCCATCAGAGCCGCAAAGGATTGTGGACGCTTTAGCCAGTGGTAAACTTGTAGTGGCACTTATGACCAAGGGACACTTCACTAGTTCTGGACACTTCATTGTCTTGCGTGGTGTAACTTCTGAGGGAGAAATCCTAGTTGCTGATCCGTCCAGCTATGACCGGTCTAATAAGGCCTGGGATATGTCCATCATCCTGAATGAAGCAAGCCGCAGTGCCGGCTCGGGTGGTCCCTTCTGGATCATTGGCTGAAGGAGATGTAGTATGGATATCGCCTGTAAAAATAATAAGATGGTCACATGCAGCACTCCAAATAGCTGTGCGAGCTGTGGCTGGGATGAATCAACCAAGGCCCGCCGCCTCCTGAGAATCAGGAAGCAGCGGGCCTCTTCTATTGCTGTGAAACCCTGCCCATTTTGTGGCTCAACCCCTCTGACACTCTGCAATGAGCAAGGTTTCTCCATCGAATGTAGAAACCCTGCCTGTATCAGGCCTGGAACAGACGCATGTGAGAGTATGGACGATGCACTCCGAAAATGGGAGCACCGTGTCCTGGTAAGGTAGGGATCAAAATGAGGTAAGCATGATATGAGCAACGCAAAAGATGAACGGGATGTCTACTATATCCCACCGAACTTTTTAACAAGCGGCCGTCTGTTCGGCGGGATGATGAGAGTACGCAATGCTATTGAGGCGTGTGTACTCGTTATCATATCCGGATTCCCAATTATCCATCTTCCTTTCTCGCTAACTGTCCGAGTGATTATCCTTTGTTTAATCACTTTGCCACTCGGCATTTTGGGTGTCGTAGGTATCGATGGTGACTCGCTCTCGGAGTTCGCAGTGAACTGGGTAAAGTGGATGATGAAACGCCGTATACTGTATCGATCCGATGTGGCTGACGAACATACGCCCACAAAAATCAATGTTCATCGACCTGTTGAGGGGAAACAGCACATCCCTCCAGAGCAGCTTGGAATCAAAATAAAGCAACCTCACGCATCCAAGCACAGGCACAGAACCCAAATATCGCGCCGAAGGCATTCGGCAAAAGCTGATAGCGGTAAAGGTGCAACCAAGTCTAAGCATCATTCCCTCAAAGATGGTGTCTCCGATGACCTGGTTCCTGTCAGTGATATTCGTAACGGCATCATCCACATGAAAGATGGTCGCTATATCAAGATTTTAGAGGTTGAGCCCATCAACTTCCTCCTGCGCAGCGTCCGTGAGCAGAAGAATATTGTTGCATCCTTTGCCAGTTGGCTGAAAATCAGCCCTGTCAAGGTTCAGATCAAAGTCCTGACCAAAAAAGCGGACATCAGTAAGCATCTCAATGCGATTGAGCGGGACATGGAGTATGAGCAAGATCCTAAGTGCAAAGAGCTCCAGCAGGACTACTACAATCTGATCAAGACGATTGGATCCAGGGAAGCCATTACCAGACGATTCCTCATCATTTTTGAGTATGAGCCGACCTTCAATAATCGAAAATCTGACTACTCGGAGGTCGTTTCCACTCTGGAAACAGCAGCTAGGACTGCTCGTCAATACTTCCTTCACTGTGATAATGTCGTTGTGACGCATGAAGATGAAAATGCATTCCTACTTGAAATCCTCTACACGATCTTCAATCGGGAGGCATGTGAGCGAGTATCTCTGGATGAGCGGCTTCAACAGGTGCAGATCCGCCACCTTACAAAGCAGCCTGGGACAGAACCTACGGTTCCAGAAGTGATTGCTCCGGAGAGCATAGACCTTCGGCATGGCGCCTACACGGTCATGGACGGCCTCTATCATGCCTATCTCATGGTACCGTCCAGCGGTTTCAACTCGCGGGTGGTTGCGGGATGGACATCGATCTTCGTCAATGCCGGCGAAGGGATCGATGTAGATTTTTACTTCCACAGAGAGCCCAAAGAGCGAATCCAAACCAAACTCGGGCAGCAGATCCGTATCAATCGCAGCCGGATCAAGGATGCCTCAGATACCAACACAGACTTCGATGACATCGAGGGTGCAATCCGCTCTGGATACTTTCTCAAGCAAGGTCTGTCCAACTACGAGGACTTCTACTACATGAACATCCTTGTGACTGTAACCGCAGACACTCTGGAAAATCTGGAGTGGCGAGTGGCAGAGGTCCGCAGGCTTATGATCTCACAGGACATGGATCTTCGCATCTGCCGCTTCCGACAGGAGGAGGCCATGTCCGCAGTCATGCCATTTTGCAACATTGACCGAAAATTGTTTGAGCGAGGTAAGAGAAATGTTCTTACATCGGCAGCTGCGAGCTGCTATCCCTTCACTTCCTATGAGATGTCCGACGAGAATGGCATATTGCTGGGTGTAAACAAGCACAACAACAGCCTTGTAATCGTGGATATCTTCAATTCCCGTGTCTACAAAAACGCAAACATGGCGATTATTGGAACCTCGGGTGCAGGAAAAACTTTCACGATGCAATTGCTTGCACTCAGAATGCGGCGGAAAGGAACCCAGGTGTTCATTCTTGCTCCCTTGAAAGGCCATGAATTCCTACGTGCTTGTAAGAATGTAGGGGGCGAGTTCATCTCCATTAGCCCTGCATCCAAGCAGTGCATCAACATTATGGAAATCAGGCGCGTTGATCAGACCGCCAATGCAATCATTGACGGTGTTGTCAATGAGAATTCCATCCTGGCAAGGAAAATCCAACAGCTGCACATCTTCTTTGGCCTTCTCATCCCGGATATGACCCACGAGGAGCGGCAGCTTCTGGACGAAACACTCATTCGGACCTACGCCCTCAAGGGTATCACACATGAGAATGACTCCCTCATTGATCCCAACGACACCGAAAGATATCGTGAGATGCCAATCCTTGAGGATGTCTATAACCTGCTTATTGAGTCACAGGAGACTAAGCGTATGGGTAATATCCTCAACCGCCTCGTCCATGGCTCCGCAAAAACCTTCAATCAGCAAACTAATGTAGATCTCTCGAACCCCTACACTGTTCTCGACATTTCAGAGCTGACAGGAGACCTGCTGACGGTTGGTATGTTTGTCGCATTGGACTTCGTCTGGGATAAGGCAAAGGAAGATCGCACCAAAGAGAAGGCAATCTTCCTGGACGAAGTTTGGCAGCTAATTGGCAGTTCCAGTAACAGCATGGCAGCCGAGTTTGTTCTGGAGGTCTTCAAGATTATCAGAGGCTACGGCGGTAGCGCAGTCTGTGCAACACAGGACCTTTCCGATTTCTTCTCCTTGGATGGTGGTAAGTACGGAAAAGGCATTATTAACAATGCCAAGACCAAGATAATCCTGAATCTGGAGGACGACGAGGCAATGCGCGTTCAAGATGCTCTAAAACTCACCGATGCGGAGATTGCCAATATCATCCGCTTTGAACGTGGTAACGGTCTGATTTCCACCAACAGCAACCATATCACCGTTGAGTTCAAGGCATCTGCTTTGGAGAAGCAGCTCATTACTACAGACCGCTATGAACTGAGCCAGATTGTCCAGAGTCACACCTGATGTTTTACGTTTTGCGTCAATCATTGTCGCACAGCAAAAACCAAAATTCACATATCATTAGCGTTGAACGAACGCCAGTGTTCAAACTACGTTCAATGTCGCTGTTAATCTACGATAGGAGGAAGAAAAATGTCCTTTGCCAGCAAGTACCGGGGCAAGGAACTCACGGTCATGGTGAAGCTAATCTCCATCTTCGGTGTTGTAGAGGTGCGTCAGATGCAAGAGCTGTTCTCTCATCTGAATCCCAAAACATACGGTAAGATCATGAATCGTCTTCACATGGAGGGAATGGTATTCACTACCCCGGATGCAAAATATCTAGCATCGAATCGACTCTCAACCGACAAGATCGATATTGAGAGTAGCGTTTCCTGCTTCTGGGCACTTATCAGCATCAAAGACAGCATTGTAGACTTTTGCGCAGGCGAGATGCCTGCGCTTCTTACCGTCTCTGCGGCAAATTATGATTATGATTTGATTCCTGTCACTGAAAAGGCACTGACACTCATCAATGACAGTGCTTTTGAACTACCGGACAGTGTTCGGCGGCTACTGATTGTACGCTCCATCAATGATGCGAAGATGCTTGAACGCAGGATGAAAAATGATTTTCTCCTGGTCACCGGAACAGATGGGGTGACAGGCTCTTACGAACTGTGAGGTGCAATATGGCAACAGAAAAATATATGGAATTACTTCTAGAGGTCGCAACCGAGCATGAACGGATGAGCAGAGAACTCTTTCGCCTGGCACACCGGCTTGAAGATATGCCGCGATATAATCCCCGCAACGAGATGTATAGTCTGGTTCGGAATGCGGAGCAGACAACTGTGAATCTCCGTGGCTTGGCTGCCCGGACGGACTGGGAAAATGCGAATATTCTATATGAAGCGGTATCAGACGCCATGGGAATTAAGATTGAGGAAGAAAGCCGATGGTTGAAGATCACGGTTCCTGCCATCCTGCCCAAGCGGAATTCCCGGGACAACACACTCTATCTCGCAAGGCCCTTAAGAAGTTGCCTGCTCCGATTCCAGGCCAAGGATCCTATGGAGCGATTTGAACGGTGCGTCATATGCATCGTCCATAAATACGATGAGGCACTGGGCATCCGGCGGGTTCGAGATTATGATAACATCGAAACCAAGCGGTATCTGGATGTCATTGAATCCATCTTTCTGACCAATGACAGCGGCCTGCTCTGTACCGTCCTCCAGACTACGCAGTTGTCCGATAAGGATGCAACTGAGTTCTTTTTGATGCTACCAGAATCTCTACCGACTTGGGCGGAAACACACCTCAAATTCGATACCTAATCCTACAAAAAAATGCGATTAGAAATTGGTATGAAAAACGGCACAAACCGCACACTGCCTCTAAGAGCCCCGGATTCTGGCATGAAAACTCAGTTCAAAAAGTACGGGGTGTTTTTGGCTACATGTGTTGGGAACCGACTGCTTGTTTATTCTCTGACGTGAAGCATTGGCAGTCTCAGCGCAGTCTTTGCCTATTCATATTACTGCATGGAGGAGGTGCTTTCTTGTGTTTGCCGGCAAGTATAATCGGATGCTTGAGCTACTGTGGTTTATCGGATACTGTCGTGAATTTCCTTCTCAGTTGGCGGATCGAATCTGCGGGCATCCGGACTGGAATCGACATGTGAAATATGCAGCATTGAAGAAAGGATATATTTCTGTATACCGGGTTCAATACAGGCAAAGGGTGATACGATCGTTGCGTTTGACCCCTTTAGGCTTGGAATATATTGCACAAAGAGACCCAAAAGTGTTGCCTTATGTAATGGCACAACAGGATTCTGGAGCCGGTACTCGGAATGTCACCGAGCGGATCTTACGGTATCACGCTCAGGCAACAGCACTTATTATGGCCCGCAATGCTGGCGCTGTCTTCCTTCCGGATCAAAAACCGAGTTTGTTGGCTAATCCCTTAGCCAGCTCCGCAGCATATGATCCCAAGCAGAAATACTTCTTTACCACACAGGAGTTTCGAGAAGCAATCCAAGAGCGAGAAAACAGGTCAGATCCCACTATGAGGACTGTAGCGAAGTCGTCCCGTCTCCTCGGAGTCATCGTTCACGGACGATGCTGTTACTGCCTCTACCATACCGGACATACGAGAATGTACTGGCTCGCCGGCACAGAAGAAAACATGATCGCTGCGGTTGAACAAGTGCTGCGAATGCGTGGTATCCCCGCTGAGATATTCAGTGAAGTGATCATTGGAACGAAGATGGGGGTCGCAAAGAAACTTATGCGCGAGGAACATACCAGTTCAAGCCGGTATTTCACGCTCTCCAACCGTTATAACAATATCTTCTTTATCACCAACGACCAACGAGGCGACGAGCTCCTCGGCATCATCATCGATCCGACAAAGCAAATGCAGGTGAATCGTGTAGCACTGGAAGGTATGATCCCACCGCCCGGCACAAAATTCTACGATGCACTCACCCCAGACCGCCGTCGGCCGATTGTCCTGGGTTACACCTGCGATTTGTTTGCCTTTTCAAATCTGAGCGCCTATCTGAATGGATTTGAAGAGCCGACTATCGTGCTCTGTTACGACTACCAGCTCAATACCATTCAGGCAATCGTTGAAACACCCACAGAAGTCCGTGTGATGAAAGGCGGTGATACCGTGTGAAAAAGAAAGTTGCCGGTGCGATTAGCATTTCTGTTCTGGTTCCCATCTTGCTTTATGTATCCGGCATCATGGCACAATTCATCATCAATATCAACATATGGAAGGCCGCTGGCAGCGATTATCGAACCTCGCCCGGCCTTCCATCTCTTGAGTTGAGTTCTGTCATATCCGCACTATTCCATTTTCCTGAGGGGCCCATTTCCATAGGTGTTGTCGTGATCGGTGTCGCCCTACTCTGTATCTTTGGACTCCGACTTGGCCGAGATGGTGGGGGGACTACTGACACAGAACGAAATCTCACCATATCTAACTTTGGCAGCTACGGAACTGCCGCCTTCATGAGCGAGCGGGAAGCAAAGGCCTACTTCGACATCACCTCGCCGGCACAGACGGATCTTGATATTCTCGGAATGATGAAGAACGGGAAGGTCATCACGCTCCCACACGATACCAGGCTCAATCAAAGCCTCGCCGTCTGTGGCGCCCCAGGCACAGGCAAGTCCCGCAGCATTTCCCGCAATCTGATTTTACAGGCGGCCAAGCGTGGAGAATCGGTGATCATCACAGATACCAAGTCGGAGCTCTATGAGTCCACGAGCGAGTTCCTGAGGGAGCAGGGCTATACCGTCCGGGTATTCAATCTCATCGAGATGGAGCACAGTGATTCCTGGAACTGTCTTAGTGAGGTTGGCGGAAGTGAGATTATGGCCCAGACCTTCTGTGACATTGTTCTGAGCAACACGAGCGGTGATTCCCGGGATGCCTTCTGGTATAATGCAGAACTCAACCTGCTAAAAGCTTTGGTCCTTTATGTCTCATTGGAAATGCCACCTGAGAAGCGAAACCTGGGGCAAGTTTATGAGATGCTTACCTCTGAGAATGAACGTAGCCTTACTCGTATTATGAACAATGTCAAGAGAGAGCATGCAAACGCCTTTACCGGTGAAATGATGCCCCCATCGCCAGCCTTCGCCCCCTTCTCCATCTTCATGCAGGCCAATGAGACGGTGCGCACCAGCGTAATCATCGGACTGGGCAGCAAGCTTCAGGTGATGCAGGCGCAGCTGGTGCGCAGCATTACGTCCTACGACGAGATCGACTTGGAGCTGCCCGGGAAGCAGAAATGTGCGTACTATTGCATCATATCCGACCAGGACAGCACATTCGAGTTTTTGAGTTCGCTATTCTTCAGTTTCCTCTTCATACGCCTTATTCGTTACGCCGACGCATACGGGAAGAGCGGGGTTCTGGACACCAAGGTCAAATTCATCTTGGATGAGTTTCCAAACGCCTGCTCCATTTTGGATTTCACAAAGAAATGCAGCACAATTCGTTCCCGAGGAGTATCTGTGGCAGTCTTTTTCCAGAATATCGGTCAAATGCGGAACCGTTACCCAGATGACCAATGGCAAGAGATTTTGGGATCCTGCGATACCACAGTTTTCCTCGGCTGTACCGATATGCTCACCGCGAATTATTTCAGCGAACGTCTTGGCACGGCATCGGTAGAGGTCGAAAGTGAAGCGCGTGAACTCAATACAATGCACATCACAAATTACACACCTCAATATCGGAAGACGAACTCCCTTGGTAGGCGTCCACTGCTAACACCTGACGAAGTACAGCGCCTTCAGCCAGATGAAGAACTGATTTTCGTGCGTGGTCAAAAAGTGCTGCGAGCACAGCGCTTCGATTACTCGAAGCATCCTGACTATAAAAAACTGAAAAGTTCCAAAGCAATCCTTCATGAACCCGACTGGAAAAAAGCCAGTCGGGTTTCTTCATCTAAACCATCCTCTAAAGTCATTTCCGCTGACTCTGCGCCAAAGAAGCCCGGGACAAAGCCGGAAGGTTCACCACCCCCCTCTGAGCCGAGAGCAGTCGATCCGCCGATTGGCCGCAGTGTCAACTTAAATGAAGTTCTCAAAGAAAGGAAGGGATAGCACATGCCCCCTAGAAAAAGATTGTGGAATCCGAGCAGACTCCCGAGCAGGAGTCCATGGTGAACCGAGCGCCTCCTACCGGCACATCTCCCCGTTCCCGTGTCAATAGCAACGACATTCTGGAACTCAATGATCAAGAGCGTGGTATCACACCCGAGGATAGTGAGGACGTCAAATGGAACTTTCTCTCTGGCGCCCTTCACACCCATAAAATCCTTACTGGCGTGGTCAGTGGTATTGAAACCCTGGAGAATGGCAATATCGTGTGCGCCGTTGATTTCGAGGGTATCCGCATTCTGGTCCCTGGTAATGAGATGTTCATGGATAGTTGGCCGGAAGGCACTGCTCCGCCCATCCGCTTCCAGATCCGTCTCAATCGTATGTTGGGTGCCACCATCGATATCATGCTGGCCGGCGTTGACTTCGTCAATCGTGCAGCAGTCGGAAGCCGGCGTGCTGCACTGAAGCAGCGGCAGGCACGATACTACGCCACGAACCGCGTCAAAGTCGGTAGCCGAATCGCTTGCCGTGTGATTGGTGTTGGGAACAACCGAATCACCGTTGAGGCAATTGGAGTGGATGCCGAGATTCCTGCAAGCAGCCTTTCCTGGCAGTGGTTCTCAGATGTGAGCGACCTGTATGCTGCCGGTGACCTGGTCGTTGCGAAGGTGATGGAGGTTGGGCAGGATGAAGAGACCGGTGCCTACACTGTTTCTCTCTCGGTCAAGGCCGCAAGTGAAAATCCTGACCTGCCCGTACTGAAGAAACTGGTTCCCGGCAGCAATTACTATGGCGTAGTCACTGGGGTCCGAGAACGAGTTATCTTCATTCGACTCCAAACCGGAGCCAATGCAAAGACCATGACCTATCGTACCAAGGAAATTCCCGCCAAATTGGACACTGTCAGTTTCCTTGTCCGTAGCGTGGATATGGAGCAAGGCATGGCCTTCGGCCTGGTAACTCGCATTATCAAGAAGCACTCCAGATTGAGGTGATGACCATGCAGGGCCCAACCAACAGAAACCTCCAGCATTGCCGCGAGGTGATCCGCGCTTGCCTCAATATTGTGGAAGAGCGAGGGGACACTTATGTTGCCATCCATAGGGATGCGGATATTGAATGCGTCATTATCGTATCTATGATCCGCACGCAGCCGATTTTGTCCGTCATTGTGGCGGACAAAATCCTGTTTGCGGCTGGAAACGAGCAGGATATGTACCGCACAGCCAATGAGCTCAACAGCGAATCCTTAACCGGCTGGCACAGCTTAGTCCTTACAGACAACAGCATCATCTATATGTACCGTCAGTGTCTTTGGACTACGGCATCACTGGATCCCGACTCTCTCACGGAGGTCTTGTGCGACTGCATCACAGAGTACAAGTACGGACGCGAGCATCTGGTACAGCGCAATCTGACATAACATCCATATCAATTAAGAAAGGAAATTCTATGTTATGAGAAAATCTTTTATGGCCTTGATCCTGGCCATTACGCTCTGCCTCGGTCTTGGAGTGAGTGCCAGTGCCGCCAACTATGTTGCTGATGACATCACCTACCAGAACCTCAATGGCCAGCAACTCGCAATCAAGGTCTATACACTCCTGCCCGAACAGAATCCGGAGGATCTGGTAGAAGAGGACTTCGAGTACGACGGCTACCATTATGCCTACAGCAGTACAACCAAGGAGGAGCAGACTTACAGCGAAGAAAACCTCCACACAGAGACCGTCACTGTGACGACCTCGTCAAAAAATATGGAGGAAATCCTGGCTGAACTGAAGCCGACCATCGACTACGATGACGGCGTTGCCTCTGGCACTTTGGCTCTGGACCACAGCACCATCCAAACAGAGGTAGCAGGCTATAAAGATAGCAGCTATGTGGTGACGGCGACGAAGAACTACACAGGCCTTGATCGAAATGATACCAGCTATATCGACAAAACCGTAGTAAAAGACGGCCGCACACTGAGCCTTTCCAATGTCACTTGGTCTGTTGAGAGCACAGCACTGGTCGGCGATGAATTGGTTCCTGCCACCTATGCGGCAGTTGCCGCTTATAGTGGTACAGCCTACAGCAAAACAGCCACCGGCTATATCACCACTGCTGATTATGTAGGCACAGTCCGCACATCTGGAATCTCCAGTATCAAATACACCGTCACATACTTAGGCACGGAAATCATTGTAGAACCTGAAGGCCCCACGCCTCAGGTTCTCGCAGTTGGAATCTTCGCTGCTGTTCTGCTTGCTGCGGCAGCCGTGTTGTTGATTTCCATGCTACTGCGTAAAAACTGTACGGTGTATGCCGCAACCGGAAAGGGTAACGAGTACGAAAAATGCGGCAGGCTCCTTCTCCGAGCGAAGCGTCCTGAACTGCGAATCGACAGCCTAAAGAATATGCCCGAAGGCGTAATCGCGATTGAAATAGATGAGGCGATTGCAAAGAAGCTGTTCGGTCGGACGATCAATATCCGTTACTTCAGCGAGACCTTCAACCATACTGTCGGTACTGTAAATGGTGCCTACTGGTTCAAGGTGGATGTGGGTTCCGCGCCCGATGACGAGGAGGAGCAGTCATGAGAAGAACACTGACACTATGCCTTGCCCTGGGCCTTACTCTGGGCCTATCCATCAGTGCAAGTGCAGCAGACTATGAGTTCAGCACCACTGATAAGACTGGCTACTACGACAGCACCAACTACGAAGATCTGTATGACAGCAGCTATAACTACGGCGGTGTCAATCAGGTCGATTACGATATCCCTGAAATCCAATACGGACTTGCCCAGGATTTCCTGGAATCCTCCCTGAACAATCCCTATCTGGATAGCAGCACACAGTACGGTCTCTCTGGATCCAGCGGCAGCTATCCAGAACTCGACTACGGCAGTGCCATCCTCCCCGGAGGCGGCTCTATCGATATTGAGTATCAGCCTACTGTTACCATTGCCCAACTTCTTCAGCCTGATGGTAGCATCGGTACAGTATCGATTGCCCGCGTTGGCCTCTACGCCAAAGTCTATGAGGATACGACGAACAGTTCTATGGCAAAGGGGGCAGGCCACTATGCCGGCAGCAGTTGCTGGAGTGGAAATGTTGGGCTGTTCGGCCACAACAGAGGCCGTGGTGTGGACCACTTTGCTGAGCTGAAGGATGTCAGGGTTGGGGACATCGTGACCTACAAGACGAACCAGGGCACCCGTTCCTATGAAGTCAAGGTCGTGTCTAAAATCTCCAGCACCGACTACTCTTATCTCAACGAGATGGGTGACAACCGCATCACACTCATCACCTGTATCAAGAACCAGCCCTCTCTGCGTCTGTGTGTTCAGGCGGTAGAGATCCGATAAAGCATTTTGGAGGAACCATATCATGAACAAGAAATCCCGCAGCCGCGAACAGCGCACCAAGCGTGGATCTGCCTCGAAGCAGATCGCAGTCAGAATCATGATCAACCAGTCCGAGTTCGAGCGCATGAAAGCACTGGAGCGCGAACACGTCACTACCCGCGAAGAAATCTTTCTGCGCGGACTCCAATGCTGCAATCATCGGTAAAAACCGGCTGACATCCTCATAGAGGGGGCTGGAATACTGTCTATGAGGTGATTTGTATGAAGGGAAAACTCAATTTCATCGTTGGCCTGCTGCTGGGCGTCTTCCTGGTCGCCGGCACCGGAGCTGCTGCCGCCGTCGTGGAAACTGTAACGGCAACACTCAATCAGGCGCCAATCTATGTAGATGACACCCGTGTCGAGTTGACTGCCTATAACATCGGCGGCTACAACTACTTTAAGCTCCGTGACATAGCGGAACTGGTGGATTTTGGTGTCGAGTGGAATCAGGAAACGGCAGCCATCCAGATTGATACGACCGCCGGCTATCAAAATGGCGGGCTCACCACCAATCATGATCCGGTTCCTGGCACCGCACGCTATGTACCCAAGGCGGGTGATAAGATCACTTGCCAGGACGGGTACATCTATGAGATCACGGATGTGAGCAGGTACAATAACAGTATGTTTGCTACGGAGGAGACGTCGGCCTTGCCCGCGCCGACCTGCGACTGGAACCTGCTTCCCAATCCGGAACTGCCGGCAAATGAGGCCCGGCACTTCACCTCTGGTGGTCGTCAATATCTTTTCATGCGTAATCTCTATGAGACCAGGCGCATGCAGTACACGCTCTACAATGCTATCGGTGCCAACCCCCAGACCTGGCAGAACGAGAAACCGGTAACGCGGGCGGATGGCAGCCCCCTGGTACGGGTGTATCTGTCGATCCCCAACGATGTGAACGCCTACAGTTTCTGGCCATGGCGCTCCGAACAAATCACTGAACTGTTCAATTCCTGTCCCCCAGGGGACTACTACTTCGAGTCATGGGATGTCTTCTGTGATGGTGCATTCCGGTACACGGAGTACTATGTCTATGTGAAATAACCATATGCAACCCTCGAAAGCGATGTGCCAAATGGCACATCGCTTTTTTTATTCTCATCTGACTAGGAAGGAGGTGATTTCCACACCTCCTTCCGCCTATTTACGGAGGAATGACCATGAAAACACGCATCATCTCCGCACTTCTTGTACTTGTCATGCTCCTTGGGATGTTCCCTACCGCAGCATTCGCTGCTGACAGTGTGGAGGAAGCACTCGGTGAGATCGACATCTATAACGGCGGAGTCACTATGAACTACCTGTCCATCAATGGACGGAATCGAGAACTCATCTACACCTACTACAGTTACATTGATCGCAATGGTAAGACCCTCGAGATCCCCGCATACTGCGTCAATCCGGTGCGCCTTGTTCCTTGACAATCTGCGTAGAAATGCGCAATAAAACAAGGCAGATTATGAAAGAATAATCTGAACTCTGTATCTGAATCGGCGGGGGAAGTTCCCGCCTGACCCGGTGTGACGGGTTACAAAAGCTCTGAGTCTCCGACGTGCCCATCGCAGTGCTATGTGGTGGGTACGAAGCTCGGTAAAGTGCGGAGGTGATATCTGAGATGGTATCACGCCGCTAGAGGCTATAAAGCAGTCACGCCTAGTATGTCAAACAGACCGACAAACTCCCGACCTAACAGCTCGTAAACGCAAGGGTGATTATACAGCCACCCGCCCCCATGTGGGGTGCTGTCGCAGCTCAATACCTTGGGATTGTAGTGGGCCGCAGAAAACCAGGAATGGTCGAATGTCGCTGGCAAAGTCACACCAGCCAGTGATGACAGCCGGGCCATAGGGAGAGGCTAAAACTGCCATGAAAAGCTAGGATGCAGGGAACAAGGGAACCACGGACGGCACACCGGCCATCAGGACGGCGTAAGTTGGTTAGCACACCAGCCGCATGAGCAGGAAATGGCTCATAAATCCGTGGGACAGCAGCCCGTAGTAGTGAAGAAGCCCCTGTAATGGGGGTGGAGCGAAGGGGCATAGTCTGTACAGGGAACATGGAACCAGTCTGTCGAGGAAGCCGTAGGCGAACCTGACTAAAACCATAGCGCCAAATCTTGTTTCAAACAGGAGGTGGTGGCCATGGCACAACAATTCGACTACCCAAAATCTGAAACAGACCTGCGTGTTATACTTGACGCACTTTATAAGTCGGCCAGAACGGCGCGCGAGGCAGGAAACCGCCCCGCATTCAAAGGACTGGTCGAGTTGATGTCTGCACAGGCAACGATTATCACAGCCATCCATAACATCAAATCCAACAAGGGAAGCAAGACGCCAGGTATTGACCACAAAACCATGCAGAAGGGATATCTACAAAAACCGACAGCATGGGTAATCCAAGATATCCAGGCCGCTTTCCGGCATTATGAACCACAAAAAATACGCCGGAAGTATATTGATAAACCGGGAAAGGCAGAAAAGCGTCCGTTGGGAATCCCTACGATACGGGATAGAATCGTTCAGGAATGCGTCCGGATTGTGCTGGAGCCCATTCTGGAAGCACAATTCTTTGAACACTCCTATGGATTCCGACCGATGCGCGATACCCATCAGGCGCTTGCCCGCGTAACTGACCTGGTATTCCGAACGGGGTATTTCTGGATTGTCGAAGGAGATATCAGCAAATGCTTTGACAGGCTCGACCACAATGTCCTGATAAAACGGCTCTATCACATGGGCATCAAGGACAGACGGGTACTGCAAATAATCAAGGCAATGATGAAAGCTGGTATTATCGGAGAATGTGAAGTCAATGAGAAGGGCGTACAGCAGGGCGGGGTACTCTCACCTCTGCTGGCAAACGTCAGCCTGGACATTCTTGACCAATGGATAACCAGCCAATGGGAACAGAAGAAAACCAGATTCCCTTACAAAGACTGGAAAGGTAAGTCGGAGGGGCTCCGTAAGGGCAGCCGCTTGATACCCGGCTACCTCGTCCGCTATGCCGACGACTTTGTAATCATTACAGATAGTCGAGAGCATGCCCAGAGTTGGAAGGAACGGCTACAGCAGTATCTTCAGGCGGAACTGAAACTCGAACTATCCCCGGAGAAAACGCTGATAACCGACCTGCGTAAGCAGTACATCCATTTCCTTGGATATGAATACAAGGTGGTCAAAGGCAAAGGATTAAAAGGTTACATTCCACGTACGCTTCCTGACCGAAATCGGCTGAAGCGAAAGGTGGATGCCATTGCAAAAGAAACAAAGAATATTCCGTACAACTACAGCCGAGAACAGGTCATTCTTGCAATTAACCGGATTAACAGCGAAATAAGAGGGCTTATCAACTACTACTCCAATTGCACTTGGGTCAATATTGCCATGAAAAAGTATGCCCATTGGCTTCAGAGCATCGCTATGCACCGTCTGAAGCAATATAAGGGCAAATGGATACCCGCAAAAGAGACCCGAAACTTGCCCCGTATACATGAGAAGTACAAGCAGAAAATACCCTCTATTCAATACCGGGATTTCTATATTGGAATGACCTCACTTTCTTTTTGCAAATGGGAAAAGCCAGCGGTAAAGCACCACGAGGAAACCCCATATACAGAGCGCGGCCGGCAACTGTACTTCAGGCGGACAAAGAAGAAACGGCAAAATGCCCGCCTGGATCACATGTACAGTAGCAGTACAGCTCAACTCGTGGCACAGGGACGATGGAAAAGGAACTTCAACTTCGAGTTCTATATGAATCGGGCCTATGCCCTGAACCGGGACAGGCTGAAATGCAGGGTATGCGGCGGATGGCTGATATCCAGCGCCCCATATGCCCACCATATTGACCCCAACCTACCGCTGGACAAGGTGAACAAAGTAAGTAACCTGGCGTCCATGCACAGAGAATGCCAACAGGCAATCCTGAATCCAAATGCTGATATCACACAATTCGACTCCAAGGCACGCAGAAAAATCGAAGAATTTAGGAAAAATCTGGTTTCCCATGCCAAAACAACTGTATAGATGGAGCGCCGTGTGCGGTGAAAGTCGCATGCACGGTGTGAAGCGGGGGAAAATCCACCCTGACTGCTGCATTCAAATGGATGCAGTAAAAGAGGTGGATTACCTATCGCTATAACATTTACGGTGTTCCCCAGTCTGTTCCGAAAGGCGAGAGCATCAAGTATATCGCTAAGGAGCGGGGCAGTGACCCGAAGGTTGTGGGAATCGTAGCCAACGGATATCCCACCCGTGGACTAAAAGAACTTGGCCTTGAGAACAAATACCACGCCTATTATGCGACCAAGATGGCTTTATGGTGCTATCTGTTATCCAATTGGGACATTAACAATCTCAAGGTCAATCCCTCTCTGACCGGTGTGGAACTCCAGCGTGCCCAACAGATTTTGGCGGCAGCAAAAGATATCTACCGCAGAGGCACTTCATGGACGAAGGTACTCACACCCGGCATCGTATCTGAAGTCGATCAGGATGTTGCGTACCCAGTCACCGTGAACGGCCAGAATTACTATCAGCAGATCTTTACGGTCACTTCGGAAACATGGGTATGTGACTATACCATCAATGTCGCCTTTTCTGATCCGTCTGCGGTTCCTGCTGGAACCAAAATCGTTGATATGAATAACCGCGAGATCAGCCAGATTACCACGGCGAATAACGGGAATGGATACGCCGGGAAGTTTAAGGTTTTATATCCGGCAGAGTCCATTGATGGGGAATCTGGAAGCGTTCAACTGTCCTTTAAGACCCATGTCTACAAGTATGGCGTCTACTACGCCGCCTGCGCTGAGACAGACGAGTATGGGAAACTTCAGAACTACATGGTTGATACGGATCCCACGATCCCGCTGAATCTGACCGCTTACAGTAACTATACCAGTGAACCTGATGGGGATCCGATGGAAACCAGCCTCAAGATTATCAAACTGGAGTCCGGAACAGAAATCCCGCTGCGAGGTGCAGTCTTCGAGGTCGTGGACCCGGAAGGTGCAACCGTTGGCACTTTTGCAACCAATTCCAGAGGTGAAATTGTCATCCCCCTCACGATGGCAGGCAACTATACAGTTTACGAGCGCACCGCGCCCCAAGGATACCTGCTGAGCGAAGAGCCAGCAAAGAATGTCAGTATCGTCTACGGTGAGCAGTCAACACTGACCTTCGAAAATGACCCATATGGCACTTTGGAAGTCCGTAAATATTCCAATACTGGTATGGCGTTGGCTGGTGCAGTCATCCAGATCGAGCACATTGAGTCCGGCGCAACTTACACGGAGGAGACCGGATCCGCCGGCGTGGCCATATTCGACGAACTTCCGCCTGGTGCATATCGAATTGTTGAGATTGAAAGTCCGGATGGTTATCTAAAAGACGAAACGGTCTATACCAAGACAGTTATCTCCGGCGACACTGTCAGCATTCCCATCGTGAACAAAGAGAAGCCTGGCCTTCGTATTCTGAAATATGACAGCAAGACCCAGAAGGCACTGCCCGACATCACTTTTGAGGTATTCAAAGATGGGCAGTCTATCGGCCAGTATAAGACAGACCAGTTCGGTGAGATTCTCCTGACTGACTTGGAGCCAGGCACCTACCTGGTCAAAGAGGTCGCAACAGACGAATCCCATATCATCAATTCCACCCCGCAGCAAATTGAGCTGGAGGGCGGGGATGGCATTCTTCAGCTCATCTTCTTCAATGCACAGAAACCAGGCATCCACCTGATAAAGCTGGATGCCACCAGCCTTAAACCACTCCCTAACGCAACGTTCCGTATTGAGCAGGTTGGCGGCACATTTTCCAAGGAATATGTGACTGACGAAAATGGCGAGATAGACCTGACCAATCTGGAGCCTGGGGCATACCTGGTCACGGAACTGGCCGCACCGGATGGCTTCCTCATTGATGACGCCACCCGAGTGATCCAGATCAATGGCAATGAGAATGCGGAGTTCGTATTCACCAACACAAGGCGGCCGGCCTTCCGCCTGGTCAAGTTGGACAGTTTCACTGGCAATGGACTCGGCGGCGCCACGTTCCGAATTGCACGCATTGCGGATGGCACTCGTTACCTCGACCGTGTGACGGACGCCAACGGGGAGATCAACATCTCCGACCTGGAGCCCGGCATTTATTCCGTCCGTGAAACTAAGGCACCGGAAGGGTTCGTGATTGATCCAACAGAGTATCATGTCGAGCTTTTCCCAGGCCAGGTGAGCGAGCTGGTAGTCTCCAACGATCGTAAACCCAACCTGGAGATCATCAAAACAGATGCGGTAACTGGTGCTCCGCTGGAAGGTGTCACATTTACCGTAAAGAAGGTAGATTCCTCCACACTCACCACTGTGAAGTCGGATGCAGATGGCAGAGCACTCATCGAGAAGCTGGATCCCGGCGTATATGAGGTCTGGGAGCAGTCTGTACCGGACAACTATCTCATTAACAAGGAGCATCAGCTTATCACCCTAGTGCCGAATCGCACGGCCACCGTCCGCTTCCAGAACTACCCCAAGCCTGGCCTGACCATTCTGAAGATCGATTCGATCACTGGCGATGTTATTAAGGGCGCCAAATTCCAGGTCACCTATGCAAGCAATGACACATTTGAAGGCGAAATCAATGATCTGGGTACCTACTATACGGATGAGGCCGGCCAAATCAAGTTGGACAACCTTCGTGACGGCTGGTACCGAGTCACTGAATTAGAGCCGGCATCCGGATATGCAATCAAAGAGCCGGCAACCCAGGAGTGCTATATCAAGGCCGGCACGCAGAAAACCCTCACCTTTGAGAATACACCGCTCAGCGCCATTGTAATCAAGAAGGTAGATGCAGATACCGGTGCTCCCTTGGAAGGTGCATGGTTCCGCATCCGATTCTTGGGTGGAACGAGCGGCACTGGCGGCACCATCATTGCGGAACGTCAGACCAGTTCCAATGGCACCATCGTGCTCACTGGCTTGAAGGCCGGAACCTATGTAATCGAGGAGATTTCGGCGCCGGACGGGTATGTCATCAACGACAGCGCCCAGACCGTTTATCTGAGTGGAGAGGATCAGGATGTCATCACCGTTGTATTCGGGAACGATAAAATGGGCTCCTTGCTCATCACGAAAAAGGATGCGGTGACGGGGGCTCCTATCTCTGATGTCGAATTCCTCGTGACAAACAGCGACGGCGGTGTCATTGGCAACTCCAACGGGAAATTCGTTACCGACAGTGCGGGCACCATCCGCATTGACGGCTTGGAGCCTGGAACGACGGTCGTTGTCAAGGAGACAAGAGCTAAGGATGGCTATCTGCTTGATGACACGCCTCAAACCATCAAGATCAAGGCAAATGAGACCATGACCCTTGAGTTCCGAAACCAGCCGCTGGGGGGCCTCATTATCCATAAACTCGATTCAGCCAGCAAGAAGCCGCTGGAAGGCGCTCAGTTCAAAATCACCTATGCCGATGGTTCCTTTGTGGATGCCGAGGGTGGAAAACTGAGCAGCAACGGGCTATATACGACCGATAAGAATGGCCAAATCATCATCAGCGGCATTACCGGCACACTCGTCGTGACCGAGGTACAGGCTCCGGACGGCTATCTCATCGACGAGAGCACCCGCAGCCAGACCGTGGTGGTCCGAGCAGATGATACCCAGACGTTGACCTTCTACAACACGCCCTCTGGCGGCCTCCAGATCATCAAGACCGATGAAGATACCGGCGCCCGCATCAAGGGTGTGAAATTCGAGGTGCGAAAGATGAATGGCGAGATCATCGGCACCTATACCACAGATCGTAACGGTGTTATCTCGCTGCCCGAGGCCGAGAGCGGCTGGTACCAGGTGACCGAACTCAAAGCGGCTGATGGATACCAGCTGGATGATACCCCCGCTTATATCTGTGTGAAGGATGGAGAGATAGCTACTCTGGAGATCACCAACCAGCGTATGTCCTCGATTATGATCCACAAGATCGACGCAGATACCCGAAAAGGCATTTATGGCGTCAAGTTCATTCTGTACGATGCCGGCAAGAACCCTGTGGGCGAATATGAGACCGACCAGGACGGGTACATCTTGATTGATGACGAACTGATTCCCGGCAAGTATTATCTGCGTGAACTGGAGACCGCTGAAGGGTACATCCTGGACGAGCAGTACAAGACCGTCTATGTAAAGCGCGGCCACTGCGCGCAGATTACCTGGGAGAATACAGCTATCACTGGCCAAATCCAGGTGCGGAAATATGCGGAAGAGGCCAGTGCCGTCACAGGAACACCTGCCGGCGCTGCACTGAAAGGTGCTGTCTATGAGATCACGCAGGCACGATCCGGCATGGTCGTCGGCTACATCACCACAGACGCCCACGGTGTCGCAGCTTCCGATCCGCTGCCCCTGGGCCGCTACTATGTGACTGAGGTGTCCGCGCCCGGCTACTATCAGCTCAACAGCGAGAGGATGGAGGCAGAGATCGAGTATCCCGGCCAAATCATCAGGCTCAGTCAGTACGATAAGCCTGCCAAGCTGGGTGTGACCATCAAGAAGACCGGCAATCATGAGGTACAGCCTGGTACGACCATGCGGTATGATTTCTCTGGCATTGCCAATACCTCGAATGTAGCACTCAACAATTTCTACTGGCATGACCGGCTTCCCACCGACGCCACCAATGCTATGAGCCTCACGACAGGCACCTACAATCAGCGTCTGTACTACCGAATCACCTTCAAGACGAATGTAAACGACTACCGTGTGCTCGCCAGCAACTTGCTGACCACAAACAACTATTCTGTCAGGCTGAGCGCTGCCGCTCTTGGCCTGGTGCAAGGTGAATATGTTACGGATGTCCGATTTGAGTTTGGAACTGTCGCCAGCGGATTCGCTTCCGTTACCAAACCCAGCATTCAGGTCCAGGTCAAGGGAACTGTTCCCAACGGCTATCAGATCGTCAACCGAAGCGATGTTGGTGGCCAGTATCTCAATGAATGGCAAACGGCCATGAGCAACTGGGTCACCATCGTGCGCAGATTCCAGCCAATCACGCCTCTGCCCAAGACGGGGTATTAAGATCACACCCATGTGGGTATGCCTGGGACCATGGCACATTCGCCATGGTCCCAGTTCCATATCAAGAAGAAATCACCAAACGGATAGGACGGGCATGTAGCCCGTCCGGAAAGGAGCATAACAATGCGCAACTTCATCAATGTGGGAGGTATCTACCTCAACCTGGACCATGTCAAGGTCATCATTGACCACGAGGATGGCACCTGCACAGTCATCACCGATGACGGCGAGCGGTACACCAATATCGACTACAATGGCCTGGACTTCCAGGGCACCAACGTCATCCGGTCCGTGTTCCCATGCACAGGCATCTCCGCCCGTATGGAGCGGGATGGTCAGGAGTCGTATCCGCCTGTTCGCTACTTGTGCCTCATGGAGTCTGGCGATCTGCTGCCCATGAACCTGCTGATCGACTGCCATGACGAGCGATTTGCGCCCGACATGGAGTACAAGGGCCTGATCATCAAAGAGTAAATTCCAAACTGGGCAGGATACGGTCCAAACAAATCTGGGGGGCAGACTCGCCATGAGTCTGCCCCCCTCTTTTTCCATATTGAGCCGAATTGCTGCGTTAGAAGAGATCGAAGATCAGGTGGAATGGATCAATCGTCTCAGCTGAGCAGTAGAACTTGCCTGTGGCGGGAATCAAATTGCCGTCCGTATCAACCACATGATCAGGTTCTTCAAGCGGGAATATCTTTGTACCAGCCTTCGCGACAATGACAGGCTCATGTATCTCAGGATCCACAATGAAATCATTGCCCTTTCTGTGGACCTTCACTGCCACACGCGGCGCCTCCAGTGTTCTCACTTTGAACCGAATATCCCGTTTCATTTATTCCACCATCCTTCCTGCTGCCGACTTGGGCAGTTTCAAATCTATCATCATGAACAAAGGAGCATCAACATGCAACAGCGAGTAAAGAGCCAAGTGGATCAGATGGTCCAGTCAGTACAGAAGAATCAATTCCAGAATCCATCTGGCCACGCACATATGGTCCGAGAGCTTACACGGAATATCCTGCGAGTTACCGCGAAAGATCATCTTGCCCGCTTTACATTTAACGCCAGCGAAGCGCGACTGATCAGCGACGCCGCCTATCTCCACGATGTAGGAAAACTCCTTACGCCCCTGAGTATCCTCAATAAGCGCGGCGGACTCACGGCCCAGGAGCGTGAGAAATTGAACCTCCATACAGTGGATGGCGCCATGCTCATCTATTTTCATCCCCAGTTTCACAGTCCATTCATGCAGAAGTATGCCTACGAGATTGCCCTACATCATCATGAGCGGATCGACGGGCGTGGGTATCCCGACGGCCTCCAGGGCTCTGAACTAATGCCCTGGACGCAGATCGTCTCGCTGGCGGATGTCTATGTGGCGCTGACGGAGGATCGTCCATACCGAAGTGCCTATCAGAAGGAGCAGGCATGGTCGCTGATTACACAGGGCGCTTGCGGCGCTTTTGATGAAAAGCTGCTTCGATGCGTGGAGCGGCACATGTGATCCCGATAATCAGGTGTGGTGGCATCACTTCTTCACGAAGAGATAGCTGTATTTTCGCATCTGCTCCCGGATCACCGTCTCCGCACGCCGGAGCGTCTGGACATCGTAGAGTTCATCCAAACCTTGGAGCAGCTCCGGGATGTCACTGGCAGTCAAGAAAAAGCGCAAGTCGCTGCCGTAGAGCATAGTGGCAGCCTCTGCCTGTTCACCGAAGTCCGGGCTGAATGGTTTGGCCTTGACTCTTTGGATGCAGACATACACGTCTGCATCCAAGGGATAGTCATTCAAATCAGACAGGAGCGACAGGCCGTGATCGAAGATGGGGCACAGACGGAAATTACCAGTTTCCTCATTGCGAATGACAGCCAGGTTATTGGTGTGCCGATCCTCATTGAGAAGAAATGCATCCAACTCTATGATCGTGCTGAGGTACCGGCCGAATCCACAGAGCCCGGTGACTCGCTCCACAAAATCGACGGTGTAGCGGATCCGTTCTTCAATCGTCTCCAACTTTCCTACTGCCTGTGCCATACCTACGCCCTGATAGGCTCGATGCAGCCGTTCCAGTGGGATCAATGTCTCAGCATGCTGCCGGAAGTTACGGCTGGAGCATCCAGGCATTACTTTCAACTCTGTCTGGACCTCGATTGGCTCATAGAGAACAAAGTTGTTCAGTGAAGACCTGGCAAGCATCCGGGACACTACGATTTCCGCCAAGCTCTCATAACCCATGTGGTCCGCTTTATACCAGATGTTGTCCACCAGCCATTTGGGCTGATCCCCTTTCGAGGTGTGACCAGCTCGCTCCACCTGGCGTGCGGTATCCAGTTCAATGCGGCGCATTCCGCTGCACCTCCTTCGGATAAGTTCGGAAGGTCAAATACATCTCATCCTCTGCCGTCCGGCCGCCGGTGGCCTCCGCAATCTCCAGAGGATCATAGCCGCCCATGAGTCCCAGGCCCTGCACGATCTGCTTGGCATAACCGCGACTCTTGGGAAAGCATCTGCTCTCCAAAAGAGTTCAAAATCCGACCAGGTGGGCACCTCATTGACCCCGAATGCCCGGTGAAGCAAATCATCTGTCCGATTCTGAATTGCAATCTGTTCCTGTCCAAAATCCACATAGATTACCGTACAGGTCTTCTTTCCCAGCCGGAAATCAATGCGCATCGTATAGTCCTTGCTGGGCCGTTCATTGATATACTGACTGACGACTGGCCGACTTACCCCAAAATGCTCGGCAATCTGCGATACCGTTGCACCTTCCTGCCGCATGGTATCGATCTCATCCAAATCTGCTTTGGAAAGCACCCGTTTACGCCCTGCATTCCGTTTCTTCCACTGAGTAGCCAGCGCACGGATCTTCCCTGCATCCGCAGTCCCAAATATCTCCTCACACAATGCCTTGTAATCAACCTCAGCCATCACGTCGCCCTCCTCTCATATGTAAATATTTTAATTTATTTACATACATTATATGCGGAGATGATGTTGTTGTCAATGGATAGATTCACTTCTTGATAGGAAGCATGTCCTATGATAAACTGGGTGAAATAGGAACCCCATGTGTGGGAAACACGGGAGGACTACCGTAATGAGATACACAGCTAATGATCTTCGCGCCTTGGATTCTGCACTTACAACCAAATGCGTAGAAGACCTCAAGAAACTGGCGAGAAACTACTATGTCCAAGGCAGTGCCAAAATGCGTAAGCAGGAATTGATCGGTGAAGTTGGCCGGGCCCTGGTGGAACCCGGTCGCATGGAGGAGCTCATCTATGTCATGAATGATGGCATGTGGCGGGATTTCCAGAAGATGTGCGTCACCGGGATCTGCCCGCCAACGGAACTGGAGCTAAACAGCATCAATGGCCTTCTCGACTTGGCCTACATCTTTCCCACTTATGAGAACAAGCGGCTGACCATGTTGGTTATGCCTCATGAGATCCAAGCTGTGTATCACAGACTGTGCGATGGTGGCATCCACGAGCGGAAGGAACGGTACGATCTGCTGAATCACTATGCCAGGGCCACAACCAATCTCTATGGGGCACTTCCTCTAGATGAGTTTGTGGAAATCTTCAACATCCAGAATGCGCAGAAAACTGATCTGGAAGAGACAGTTTCCGTGCTGCTCAAGTATTCTGTGGTGCAAAAGCTCTATTGTATCTGGCATGGGCTGCTGATGGTCAGCGACTTTGCTGAGGACGATTTTGAGGGTGTGACGGACCTGCTGGATCGCACCGAAGGCAAAACGAGGTACATACCAGACAAGGAAGAGCTGCTTCGATACGCCAATTGGAACTACTATGAGCGGACACCAGAGGTAGTGGCCCTAGAGGATTTTATCGTGAAGGAAGCGCATTTGCCTATCCTTATGGCTAAACAGGTGGTCACGGATTTGTACTTTGTGATTGCTTCCGAAAGCAGTGTGTCTGAGGTCTTCAACGCGCTGGATGACCATCATATCAAACTGCATGAGTCACAGGTGCAGCCGTTTTTGGATCGATATACAGCTATGGCAAATACGACCCGGCTCTGGTCGAATAAGGGCCACACGCCCGACGAACTCTTCTGTCAATCGATGCCAGAACGAGGGAATGCGAAGCGAATGAAGATCGGTCGCAATGAGCCCTGTCCCTGTGGTAGTGGGAAAAAATATAAAAACTGCTGCGGACGATAGTCCTAATAGCAGCGTGACCTGCGAAGGAGGGAAACTATGCGTAAGGCGAAAAAGATAGGAATCCTGATTTCCGTCATCTTAGTCATAGCAGCTGTACTGGGTGGTACCTACTATATGCAATCGTGGCCACTGCGCTTCCGAGGCGAGTTCGACCAGTTCTTTGGGAAAGGGAATTGGGAATTGATCTCCTCGGAAGCAGAAATCAGTCGAATGTACAAGGTCTACTACCACGCTAGCGACCCGCTTTATTCCAGTGAAAGAAAAGGAACCTATCATAACTGGAATATCGGTTTTACCAACCGGGATGGCGAAAAAGAGGCCTGGACGATCACCGACCACACTCTGAAGATTAACCATGATCGTAGAGATTGGTTTGACCCCATGCGGTACTCCACGAGACAAGCTCTCACCCTGGAACTCATGGATATCTCATTTGCTGTGGCAGCTGCGGAGGTAAGTGGTGATGTACTGGAAGCCGTCCTGCCACTTGCAGAGGCAGAGTGTCTGGAAGTGGATATCTCCTATCATGACGGTAACCCACCTCCTGAATTCTATGACCAGCTGGCGCGGGAACCATGGTTTACCGCCAACGAAGTCAGTGTCCAGGATTATCTGGATACCGACCTCTACGACTTCTACATCAAGATCCATGCACATGACTACCGTGTGGAGAAGTTGACACCCCAGGAGCAGCAGCATCTCATGGATAGCCTCAAGACCATTGAGCAATCACTGAAGGATACCTATGGAGACGATGTCGCCTATGAGATCTACCTGGGTGAGGGTATTCGTGCGGAGTCAGCCGCAGCAAGTACCTGATGCAGAGTGTGACACTCGCTATGGACCCTCAGCAAAATCCAATCGACGTCTAATATTGAAAATGGCGGAGCCCACTCAAACGGGCTCCGCCATTTTTCATTTATAGGTGTGTCACTCTTTCTCCGAGAGGATTTCGTCAAGAATGTGCTGATACTCGGGTAACTGATCCAGGAAGGGGCGTATCCATACCCTCAGTTCTCGGAGCTCTAATGCGGTCGCTTCTGTATAATCCACACAGTGACCTTCCTGCTCCATAAAATCATAGCATAGATTTGTGAAAAGCTCATGAAGCAGCATTTCAGCGCACTCCAATTGTATGACCTCGGCATCATCTATCACCTCAGCTGACGGCATGGCAATGAGAAGATAACCAAATTTATCCGAATGCACAACATCATAAAGCGGGCAGGATTGGATATAGGGCTCCATGATCTTCAGTACGCGTTCCAACTCGGCAAGGTTACGATCCTCTGACTTTTCACTCATATAGATGCCTCCTCAATATTATCATGTCCTCCCATTTACGAAACATATACACGATGGCAAGACACTAGCATTGTATATGATTCAGTTCAATTCCTCATGGAATCGCTCACATAGCGCTTCAATGTCATCCCGGCGGCTCAGAGCAGAGATCCACTCTTCTGGGATTGCACTCAGTCCATAGTAGAGGCCGGCCAGGCCACCAGTGACGGCGCCAACCGTATCCGTGTCTTCGCCCAAATTCACTGCCTGAAGGACACAACTTCTGAAACTATTGGTGTGCAGCAGACACCACAGCGAAGATACCAGGGTGTCGAGTACATACCCACTGCCTCGAATTGAGCCCATGGGAAGTTCCTTCAGCGTGTGGATTGTGATGTTTTGAAATTCCGGGAGGAACACAGCTAGTTCCTGCCGTCTTGCATAAATGGCTTTGGCCTTCTCTGAGCCATTGTAGATCGCCATTTCCAAATTGTTGCCTCTCAGAATTTCGTTGCAGATGGAACAGTATATCCCGCAAGATATTAAGCTGATAGGATGCCCATGCGTGATGCGTGAAGTGTTATGTATGATCTCATACGCATCCATCTCATCGTTCCAGCACGGGCCCATTGTCTCATGCAGGTATAGTGCAAGCGGCATAATGCGCATTAGAGATCCGTTGCCGTTATCCCATTGCCCATCGCCGCCACACTCCAGGGCAGGAACATGATGCGCGTACTTGACCAGTGCCTCTCGTGTGGCTCGCCCCATGTCAAACACCTCGCCATGTGGCGTCCAGTACCCATCATCCGCCCAACACAGATAGGTAGAGGCCATATCTCCGTAATCCAACCCGTGGGTGAGGCTCTCCATCAGGCACAGTGTCATGGAACTGTCGTCAGACCATGTGCCGGCAGGTTGATCATGGGTCCCATACTCCCGCATCCCAGTTACCGGACATGCGGTCAGTTCTTCTCTGTTCATAAATTCTACGGGCACGCCGAGCGCATCCCCAACTACGACGCCAAGGATGGCCCCCTTGACTGTATTGATATCCATTCCATAATCCCTCTTTCACTTGTCCGCTTCTTTATCGGAACGCTCATAGAGCTTCGCGACCGACCGGATATGGGCTGCCATTTCTGCAACAACTTTATCGGGACCGATAATCTCCGCAGATGTCCCAAATCCAGTAACCCATGCAAAGAACTGCGGGCTTACCACAATATCGGCGCTGACTGTGAAATGAGTATCACCATCCCGGATGATCATGACTTCACGCCCCAGACGATCCAGTACAGCGCCGACAAGGTGATTCTCAAAGCGCAGCTTGACCCTCTCCTCCTCACCGGAAAACATGCCAAAGACTTTTCGGGCGTACATCGCCATGTCGAGCGACTCGAAGGCCTCCTTGCCGTCACGAGCCTGTTCAATGACAGAGATCTCCGTCATCTTATCGACCCGGTAGTGCTTAATGATTCCCGCCTCGCTGTCATATGCGACCATATAGTAGTTCTCGTCATCCCAAGTCAGCGCATAGGGACTTACCACATAGAATGCGCCGTCCTTGCGGAAGTGGCGTGTTTTTTCGATGGTGTACTCAAAGTACTTGAACTGGATCTTCTTATTCTGTGAGATGCCGTTATGAATCTCATCGACATTATAGTAGATCGACTCATTCATGGTCTTGATCCGGTTCTTCACATAGACCTGGCGCTGAAGCAGCTGTGCCTCGTGGATACTGGCCAGCTTCTCGATTTTGCGAATCAGAGTCGCGGTCTTCTTATGTGTGATGAACTTCGAGGACTGGACACTATCCACCAACAGCTTCAACTCGGGCAACTCAAAACTGCGCTCTGCAACAAAGTACCCCTGAAATCGGCCCGCCTCCACATGAACGATGTCCAGACCAAATACCCGCAGCGCCTCCAAGTCGTCATAGACACTCTTACGCTCCGCACTGATCCCCTGGGCATCCAGGTATTCTACGATTTGCTTCATTGTAACCGGATGATCCTCATCTGAGTTCTGAAGCAGGTAGTTCATGATATACAGCGGCTTCAGCTTCTGGTACGGCGACCTCGCCATTCCAAACTCCCCCTCTCGACAGCTTATGCTGGGAAACGAATGCGCTTTGGAAAACTACATGATTAGTTCTGGAACGGGGCATCCCAAGGTTGGGCATACTTTTCAATCCACTCTTTGTCCTTGTCGCCATATGCACTGTAACCGGTATATATTTTCCAATGTTCACCGTCAGCGTATTCAACAATTCTGATGAAAAAATAGTACGAATACTGTGGTGCAACGGAATTGTGATATTCGACCCCTTCATCCGTCAATCGACATGAATAGGTGTAAGACTTCGTACCGTCATTTTCATAAACGTACGAGGCATCCGATGCATAGTATTCAAAGAAATCAGTTGGCAGGTAAGTGGTAACTATATCAGCCGCGCGTTCAACACTCATATCTGCTGCGAGTTCTTTATCGAAGATATTGATTTCAATTGTTCCCACATACTCCTGGTTTGTAGAGTGTTGTGTCATATACAGCACGATATCGTCGTCATAAACGGTTTGAAGGTTTCTTTCCATGGAAGCCTTCTTTGGTATATCTGTTACTGCGACTCTGCTGTCACCAATGCTGTCGTAGAAGGCTTGTGCCTCTGCGTAGCTATCATAAATGCGGGGGTGATTTTCAAAAGAAATCAGATCTGCTACAGCATACTCCGTAATGGTGCCAGAGGTCTGATTGCCATCAACGGAATCCCCACCGCCACCGATAATTGAGACGATAAAAGAAATTGCCAATAAAAGAAAAATGAGAGCAAAGAGCACCTTTACAACTGTCCATAGGCATCCATTCTTGTTTTTCTTCGGCAAACGAATCTTGGAACATTCTTGACGAATCGTATCACAGTATGCAAGTTGCTCTGAAGTCAAAGCAACTTGATGATTTTTATACACATCATTTCCGGCAGCCAGTTCTTTCTGAATGTAGCTGATAAACCCAGCGGCATATGCAATGATTGCTGGATCCATGGCTATATTCTTCGCTGTCCTACCAGACTGTAGAACGAAACTCTGCTTGTCCAGAATTTTAACAGCGGACACTTTCTCTATGGAAAAATCAAAAGAGTCATCTTTGCCAACGAACACGACCCTCTTATTGGTAATAATTAAGTCACCATAGTTGTGATCGCGAACTGTTCCTCGAATGGGCTTACCGCCAGAACTCCCTGTACGTATGGAGACGCCTTTTGCTACTCGGAAACTTACACCGGCAGACTTTCCTGTATAACCAACCACTTGGTTTTTGTCTTTGAAGGTCTGAGCAGGCGCTGCATAAATAATGCATTCGCCCGGCTGTGTGAAAAAAACCAGAGTAGTGTATGATGGGCATACCGACATTGATTTCATAAGGTGTAATGTCAGCATAAGGATTTGCGGAATTAGCAGCTGCTATCTTTTGCAACGTCTCTTTTGATATGTCCATATCTATACCCTCCTCGTGAATGCTATCTTATATGCCTTATACTATCCCCTATGCAGTCCTATAATCAGTACTCTATCACACTTATCGTATTGCTTCAACCGCCCTAAACAGGGCGGTTGATTTCTTTTTCTCCCATTTATTTTATGAACTTTTTGTAAACTTTTCTGAAAACCCTCAAAAACCCCCATTTTGAGCTCCAAAAACCCCGAAATTCGGGGTGGCGACGGGAGATAAGAGGGTAAGCGATGGGAGGAAGAAGAATAGAGACAGAAAAAGATTGGAGGTCATGAAATGAAACGAAAGAAAGAGAAGCGGACGCAGCCAGTCCGTTGCCCGTATTGCGGGGCAATCGCCGACCTGCGGCCGGCATCGGAGATCTACGGCGATGAAAGTGCTGCGGGTGAACTGTATGTATGCCGCAACTTCCCCAGCTGCGAGTCCTATGTCCGGGCGTGTCCGGGGACAAAGCAGCCCATGGGTCCGCTGGCCAATGGGGATCTGCGGCATCTTCGGATCGTCGCCCATCGGAGCTTTGATCAGATTTGGAAGACCGGGGTGATGTCCCGTCAGCAGGCTTATCGATGGATGGCTGATTTCTTCTGCATTCCCCTCCGCGATGCCCACATTGGCCACTTCAATGAGTATCGCTGTGAACAGTTAATCCAAAAATGTGAGGGCGTGCTGCAACGAAATGCACGCGCCAGCTGAAGGAGGTTATGAAGATGATGAATATCATGACAGATTACCAGCGCGACTTGGTTTTGGAACATCTGGATCTGGTCACTCAAGTCATCCGGAAACGCATTAAGGTGAACGGTAGTGTGATGCTCACCTTTGATGATTTCTACTCTGTTGGCTGCGAGGCGCTCTGCCACGCTGCCATGCGGTACACACCAGCCAGGGGTGAGTTCTCTCCTTTTGCCGCTGTACTTATTTACAACGCGATAATCGACTACTGTCGGAAACATAACAGGTTGATGAATACTCATTCCGATCTCCCCACCGAACCAGACAATGAATCCATTTCTCTGCGGCACTTCAGTGTGGACTACGATATCGATTCCGAAATCACCTGTACTCAGATTGCAGAAGTGGTCTCTGGATGTAAGGCGCGATACACAGGTATCGCCAAGCGTGGGATAGAGGCTCTGGAACTAAAATGTCTGGGCTACAGTAGTCGGGAAATTGCAGAGCACTATGGGACCACTGTGAATAATGTCAACGCTTGGATATCCAGAGCACGTATGAAGCTGATGCAGGAACCGACACTCATTGCCGCTCTCAACTGATTTGTTGTTCCAAGAACATCCATGGCGTATAAGGGAATAGAACGATAAAGTGGGAGGGGTATTGATGATTACCTTTTATGCTGCCATTGGCTGCTATCGTGTGAAGGTAGAGAACGGAAAGAAAAGCGTATACATTCAGAAACTTGGGAAGTATCACCCAATCTCCATTCCGGAATTTGCAATCTGGAGCAGTTTGCTCTGGGAGGTGATGACCTACGATGAACTGAAGAAGGCATACACTGCTGTCATGAGTTATCAGTCAAGCCCGGCACCGGACTTTGACCAGATGCTGTCCATGCTTATCAAACGGCGTCTGATCATCTCCGGTATCGGTTATACCGGCGTTGATGCCCTCTATCGGATGCTGGCAGATGCCTTTGTGGTTCCATACCGGATCGCCCCACCCAAAAAGGCCTGGTGTATCTTGCGACTTTTGGCCAAGGGTAAACTCCCTGTTACCGATGTCCTAACGGCAGCCCGGTCGCGCAAACTGACTGATACCGAGCATAGGATCCTCAGCCTCATTGAGCAGACACCTCTAAGCACAGCGGAGCTGGTCAGGTGCTTTGACCGAAACATCACAGATGTAAGCACATCCGAGAAAGTGATCGCCGGCATCTATGCCGACAATACATCCACACAGAAGCATATTGCCAACGAAGAGTTCCACTCTACCAATACCAATCCGGTGCTGGAGGCAGTGTCGAATCTCTACCTTGGGCAGCAAGTCATTCTGGAAATCCCCTGTTGAGTCCTCATCTGTTTGATATGCCGGCTTGCAAATGCACATAATGTGTAATATAATAGTCGTGCAAAGGAGGCCTGCATAATGGATACGAATATGACTTTTCGCATGGATTCTGAGGTGAAGGCTCAGATGTCCACGATCTGTAATCAGCTTGGGATGACAACTTCCACTGCGTTCAACATCTTCGCCAACGCATTTGTGCGGGCGAAGGGGATGCCATTTCCTGTAACTGTACAGGAACAATCTACGTCTCTGTCACGAGAGAAGATGCTGGCGGATACAGAGCAGTTATTGGCAGAGTTTGCGGATGACTACAAGAGGATGGCTGAATGATCTGGATTGACGTGGAGGATATCATCCTCATTCACAGTAAAATCATTCAGAAGAGCGGTGGAATTGACGGGCTACGCGATCGCAGCTGTTTAGAATCCGCAGTAGCGGCACCAATGCAGTCCTTTGGCGGTCAAGACCTTTTCCCCTCCGATGTGGAAAAGATCGCCCGTCTGGGCTATGGCCTGGCTACCAACCATGCTTTCCTTGATGGCAATAAGCGGATTGGTGCCATGATGGTACAACTTCTTTTGAAGTGGAATGGATACTACTTAGAGCTGGTGTCCGGTGAGTTGGCTGATATGTTTATCGCGGTTGCTGACGATCGAGCCACTGAAAAGGAGTTGCTCAATTGGATCCGCACACACCTAAAGTGAAAACCAAAACATGAGGAAGAGGACGGCTACCGCCTTCTTCCTTTTTTATGTCATGAATGAGGAGGAGTATTATGAAACAGATTCCAATTCCGATTCAAAGGACTTTATTGAAAACTACCCTGATGAGCTGTGGGATTATGGCATTTGGACTGATTTGGGGTATTGTCAGCCGGGATCACAGTTTCCTATGCCTGACGGCTGCTGTGGGTGTCTTAGGTGGGTTAAAGATTTGGGGCTTGTATCGGATCGTCCAACAGCATCATTATGAGGTTCTTGAAGGAATCGTGTGCTCAGATGGGAAAGTTCCACTGAGAAATCGGCATCTCTTGGTCCTTACAGATATGGCGCAACACGAACACAGAATCATGATATCCGGAAAGAACACACTCACGCCCGGCGCCACATACCGCCTATATATCGGCGGTACGGATGACCAGGTCACACTTGCCTCATTGCCTGACCAACTCATACCCGCACGGACTCTGCTCGGATATGATATCCTCGACTGAACTGCAAGTAGATTTTGGTATTATAGAGGTTGCGCTTGGCTCATGCTATGCTTACTGTGTTCTTACTAGAAAATGTCTTCTCCAGTTGGAGTTTTGATTAAGCAGTGAGCCTTTGAGCAAGTGACTCAAGGCGCTTTGCAGCTTAGTGTGGTTGGGGCAGCGGCCGTCCAACTTCACATGGCTGCTTTTTATTTGACCAAATCACCGGTTTTGGTGTTTGGAATATATATCTGGCTAAGACCAGAAGAAAGGAATGTCGATCATGTCAAACGCAACAATCAATCTCATCGGGCGAGTCGTCAATGAACCGGAGATGCGGGAGGGCAAGGATCAGCGTAAATTCGTAACCTTCAGACTAGCTGTGAACAACCAGTTTGGAGCATCTGAGAACGCTGCATTCTACAACTGTACCGGCAACGAGTTTATTGCCAATCGCGTCAGCAAGGCCGGCCTGAAGAAGGGGCGCCTCATCCACGTGGCGGGTTCCTTCAATCCCCGCGAATACCAGACGAAGAATGGCGATATCCGCATTTCGCTGGATGTCGGACTCTTCGACTGGGGTTACATCGGGGGCAAGCCGAAAGGCGAAGATGACTCAGAGGTGCCTGCTCCGAGTAATCGGCCCAAAGGCACGGTTCATCCGGAGAGTACCATTGGCGACGAAGACGATTTGCCGCTGTGACGGAACAACAGAACATATAAGGCGGGACTGCGAGTTTGAGAGTACTTGCAGTCCCGCTTTTTCTGTTTTCCAGACAAATTGAATATGGAAAGGATGATGGTTCTATGGCGTTTATTCGTCGAATAAAGCTGTTTACTCTCTTCAAATACCTGGTGGCACCCACCATGATGCTGAGTGCGATATTCAAATTCCCGGCACTCCATTGGCTTGCGGTCGCATCTGTCCTCTTCTGGTTGTTTATTTTGTCATTCCATGGTGTTGACAACTCAATCCAATGGATGCGACACAGGAGGGCGATCCACCCAAAGGCATCTGAACCACCACCATCGCAGTCCAGGGCGGCTATCCAAGAGGTACCTGTCAATCAGTCGGCATCGCAGGCCACGCAGAGTGATTTGTTCCTGATCCGCCAGGTGAACTATCGGATCACGGAACAGCTCAAAGCCAGTTACCCGATGGTTTCCTGGCTTTGGCTGAAACGGCCAGAGGCAGCGGAATTATGCCAGGGCGGGCGCTTTCGAATTCGGACAACAAATACCGACCCATTTAATTTCGGGGAAGTGGTGTTGTCTTCTGAAGGCAGGCTCACCATCACTATGCTACAAGCCATCCCTCTGAAGGATGCGGCAGAGATGGAACTGGCATCCAAAGACGATCTGGCCCAAGAGGATCTTTTGGAACGTATGGATGTGAAGGCGTGGTATCAGACTCAGGGCGAGAGCATTCTCTGTCAGATGATCGATGACTTGAATACCCAGGGCCATAAACGGCTCCTTGTCAAGGACAATGGGGAAGTTGTCATCGAGATCGCCGGCCAGGAGGAATCTGTGGAGCTCCTGAAGGATTTCCCGCCCAGGATGGTTTGGGATGACTTCTGTCATCTTCTGAACGAGGATGAGATCACCGCTTCCATCCAAACGGAAGGGCTGCTGCTCACATGGTAATGCACATATTGGAGGTCAAAGAACTATGGCAAGAGGAAAACTGTTTGAATCGTGGACATTTAAGTTGACATTGCCGGAACCATTCGATGATCCGAAATACTCCGGAATGCACGACACCGGTTTGTCCCGCTATAACTGTGCCGGGCGCCTCAGGAAAGCCACTTTACACGCGCCATCGCTCCGCGCTCTGCTAGCGTATGCAAATCTCGTTTTGGCTTCCGAAAAGGGCCAGAACACAGATGGGCTTGGCGCCATCGGGCACCAGGATAAAAACTTCAGGATTGCGGAATACCATTCAGCCAACAAGACCGACTGCGTTGTGTTCAACCCCAATACGGGAAAGTTTATCGCCAGTCAGTTTGAGGATGGAAGCGACACCCCGAAAGCCTACACGGTGGGCCCAGGGAATGGATCTGGCTCCGCGCTCTTTTTCTGCCTGATGCCCGTTCTCGAACAAGAGGAAGAGTTCCAAGATAACTTCGCTGTTTTCAAGGATTCTATGCAGAACGGTTGGCCGGATATGGATATCGCATTTGACTGTGCATTACGGCTTTGCGACAACATCTACCGCCGGATCGAGTCGGCCACGCAGGTTGGACAAGCTGGGGTTAAGCTGGCTGTTCCAACGACGGGAAACATTGCTGCGATCTCACCACTGGCACTGGATAAGGGAAGTTATTCCCCCACTGGCGCCACATACGGTGAGTTCGGCATTTTGAAGCTGGGATCCAGTCATGTTGTCACGACACCCACAGTAAACCTCAATGACTTTGCTGGGAAATACGTGCTGAAGCAGCGGCAACTGACTGCCCGCGAAGAGGCAATGGTACCCAAATTGCCTGACTGGTATGTAATCCCACATGAGGTCGTGCGCGTGTGTGAACACGCGAAGATGACCACTCAGTCGAGTCAGCCAATGCGGAATTTCCTGCTTCGTGGCCCTGCTGGAACCGGCAAGACGATGGGAGCACAGGCCATAGCAGCAGGACTTCATCTCCCGTATACACTCATGACTTGCAGTGCAAATACGGAGATCTCCGATCTGATTGGCCAGTTCATACCCGACACGAGTGGGATAGCAGAACAGAGCAATGCCGGCGGCGAACTCCCGAGGATCTCGGACATCATCATGCATCCACCTTCTGTCTATGAGGAACTCACTGGTGTCTATGATGACATGAAGACGGAAGATGATGTACTGGCCAAACTCATTGAGATCGCAGTGGGGCGCCTGGCTCAAAAAGAAGAGCAGCACGGGCAGCGGATCCGCTATGTGGATACGCCACTTTTAGAGGCGATTCGGCATGGATACTTGGTTGAAATCCAGGAACCTTCCTGCATCGCCAATCCTGGCGTGCTGGTGGGCCTTAACTCACTCCTGGATAACTGCCAGGCCATTACGCTTCCCACTGGCGAGCGGGTGGAACGGCATCCAGACACGGTCATCATTGTAACAACCAACTCCGATTACGCGGGGTGTAAGGATGTCAACCAGAGCGTTATTTCCAGAATGGATCTGATCTACGACATTGAGACACCGGACATCGCCACTATGGTCAAACGTGTGATGAATGTCACAGGTTACACCGACGAACAGGAGACGACGAAGATGGCTCTTGTTGTACAGGACATCGCATCACGTTGTCGGCAGACGATGATCACCGACGGCAGCTGCGGTATGCGTGAGTTAAAAGCCTGGGTTCTCTCTACCATGATTACAAAGGACCCGTATGAATCGGCACTTTCGACCATCATCGCTTCCGCCTCTGCGGATCCGGAGAATCGGGCGGATTTGATCACGACCTGCTTAGAGAAACAGTATATGAGATGAATTGTGAGGTGTGAAAGGTATGAAATACGACGAAATGATTTGCTTCCGATGCGCTGTTGCAGTTGCAGTCTCCTGCTTGGAAGATGAACGGCCACAGGGGGATGCTGCCACACCACAAAGTGTCGCGGCGTACATCTCACATGTGCTGGATATCGTGTTTGCGTATTCCGGCATCGAGACCTGCGTCATCCCTATGGTCTACCCGTCCTGCTGCAAGGTGCCTCTGATCATCCGACTCTATGGTATGGGTGATCGGCTCCTATGGTACCACCAGAACGCAAACTCCGCAGAACTTGCGGATGAGCTGGAGGGTGCGCTCCACGACCTGATCCAAGAAGTCGTGTGTGTCAGTGCTTGAGGGGGTGTCAGCTGATGCGAGCATCCCATCGAGAGATTCGGAAACGGATCCTGGAGCGAAAAAGCCAAATCAGCGATGAAGAATTCTTCACATCGCGAGCGTACCGGGGATACATGACCGACATCACAGAGTCAGCAACTAAGAGATACCGCAGGCCAATTTCTGTCGCGATTGTGGCGGATCAGGAAGATCAAACGATCGCATACACAAGCCCAATGGGGATCTGGCTCAATGTGAGCAATCACATCACAGAGAGTATGCCGACACGCGAATTGAAGTCGATTAGTTTGGAAGGCCTGGATGGTCATGAGATCGGCCACAATCTCTATACAGACAGGCGCGTGTGGGAGCGATACTTCACACAGCTTTTGCGTGGCAAGTTCTATCCGAGCCTGCCAAAAATCCTCGACGGCACACAGCAACTCTATGCTGAAGAGATCCAAAAGGCACTTCTGGACGAACTGGATGATGTGCCGCTCACAGCTATTTTTCAAACCGCAAAGACCTTGGAAAATATTCTGGAGGATGGCTATGTGGATGCTAGAATGACCGCTGCGTTTCCAGGCCGGTTCGCACGCGGCATTGCACTCAATAACGTGCGCTATTCCGAAACGGTTCCAGATCTTCAGTATATGGTCGATCAGAAATACTATGACCACAGTATTCTCCTGAATCTCCTGATCCAGTATGTCCGTGTGGGAGAGGTGAATAACCTCTCCCAGTATCAAGGTGAATTCATGGACAAGCTGCTGGAGTTTATCCCGGTAGTGGATGAGTGTATCCGGGACGAGGATGCACGATCCCGCTGCTTTGCAGTGACGACAATCCTCATTGGGATGTGGCCGTTCCTGCAACGATGCTTCGATGCCTTGCGGCAAATGCAGCAGGATGCGAAGCAGCAGCGCGGGCCGCAGCAGTCAAATCTGGCAGGTGCGGGTGGTAATTCCACGGCACTGGCCAGCGCCAGCGGCGAAGAGGATGAAGATGAGGACGACGGTGCCGGCGGGAGTGCTGGCGGCAGTGTCGGTTCTGAATCTGAGGATTCAGATGATGGATCTGAGGAAGAAGATGCACAAGCAGCGATTCAGGCTGTGGTAGCAGCACTAGCCGGGCAACTTCCCCAAATGCCGAATATGCCGGAGGGACAGAGCAGCCCCATCCCATCTAATGGGATATTTCAACCGGGCGAAGATCTCTCAAAACAGTTGGTGGAAGAGGCAACCAGAGTCCTTGCTGAAGAGACCGCCAGAATCGCTTCCCATGTCTCCCAAATAGAGGGGCAGGGTGATGAAGGCTCCGTATCCTACAACTCCGGATATACCGGGAGCGGGTACAGTCATGCAGCAAGCGATACGGAGCGCATGCTTGAAGAAATGGCAGAAGCACAGGTCTACGAGGCGATGGAAGAGGAACTGTCGGAGGAACTTCAGTGTGAAGCGAACAGCATCTCCTATGGTAACGCACATCGTGGCGTCCATGTAGTCATCAATCGCATGGCCCACATTGACCAGGAATTGATTGATGCCTACAACACAGTGGCTCCAGACCTCCTACAACTCTCAAAGCGCCTTCAGCGCAGCGTCAAGCCTATCCTGCAAGACAAGCGTCAAGGTGGCAAGCAGACGGGGTTACTGGTCGGGAAACGCCTCAATCAGCATGCCCTGTATCGCGACGATGGCCGAATTTTCTGTAACAGCCGCCTGCCAACAGAGCCTATCAACTTGGCAGTTGCACTGTTGGTGGACGAGTCGGGCAGTATGTGTGGCAGTGATCGGATCACCAGAGCCAGAGCGACGGCAATCGTTGTCCACGACTTCTGCTCGCAGTTAGGCGTTCCGGTGATGATCATGGGACATACAGCTGATTGCGGGACGGTAGACATCTACTCCTATGCGGACTTTGACTCCGTGGATCGAAATGACCGCTACCGTTTGATGGACATGAGCGCTCGATGTTGCAATCGGGATGGTGCCGCCCTCCGCTTTGTTGCGGAGAAACTGCACAAGTACCCGGCAGAGGTCAAAATGCTCATCATCATCTCTGACGGCCAGCCTAATGATGACGGATACAGCGGGAGTGCAGCCGAAGCTGACCTTCGCGGTATCAAACTGGAGTATAGCCGTCGCGGGGTGCAGATCTTCGCAGCGGCCATTGGAACAGATCGGGATCGGATCGAGCGCATCTATGGGAATGGGTATCTGGATATCTCAGACCTAAACCAACTCCCAATTATGCTCACGCAACTGATTGCGCGGAATCTGCCCAAATAAGTGGTGTTGACTTGGAGGGGAGCTGAATGGCTCTCCTCCTGTCATATTCAAATGAAAGTGCGACCCGAACCGGTCGCCGAACAAGAGGAGGTACAACTGACATGAAGCGAAAGAAGAAGCGAGCCAGCACAAAGATCTGCGATCCAGCAGCCTGCCATCACTGCACCTACATCGGCGAAGGCGATTTCATGTGCGATAATCACCCGGATGAAGCAGTCGTGCTTGTCATCAGCGATTGGGATCCAACAGAGTATTTCCTGCATTGCGCCCAGACCATCTCCACTTCTGCGAAAAAGGAGGTGGCGAAGGTATGAGGACTGTTCATGACAGGAGCTGTCAGGCTCCCGATTGGGAACTCTGGGTGCGGAAAGGGTTCGCCAAGGAATCCGTTCACTCTCTTCGGTTTTCCTATCAGTTTACTGAGGAGGACCGCAAGCTAGAAGCACAGCTGCTCGAAGGCAAAGAAGATGCTGAGCGTGAGCGCATTCAACGCAACATCGTAAATGAGCGTAATAGCTTCATGCATCATCTGATGTCCAACATCGCCGACAACTTCATCTGCATCAATTTCGAGTCCGACAGGGACGACAACACTTTGTTTGACAGTGTCATGTGGGAACTATACTTCTGGTGCAATCAGTTTCAGGATATGCCCGGCCGAAGAGACTACTCCTACTTTACGCTCACCTTCAACCGTGAGCATCCGGCAGAATGGAAGATGGCGTTGTGTAAACGAGTTGTGGCCTATGTGGAGATGATTTGCCAGAACTGTCCGAACCTGGAACTGACAATCCAGTACGAGACTTGGTTTGACGCAGAGAATATCCACAAGGAAATCCTCAGGATTGGTGACCAAGTGGTGAACAGGAGATGCTCCTACCACGGCATGGAAGGAAAGCTGACCTGGAACGGGGAGTACATGCTGTTCAAAAAGCGATACGCCAAGATGAAGGCATACAGAGTCAGCGATGTCCATGTGCTCCAAATCTATTGGCAGCTCTATCCATCGCAGCGAGAGGAGTTGGATTTGGCATCCTGCAACAGCCCTACCCAATTTGAGGAGCAGAACAATAAGAAAGGGGATGCGGTGCGTGTCTGAAGACAAGCGGTACTTTAGGATCGGCGAGATCATGGGAGAGGCTGTGAAATTAGCCCGCCAGGATCCCAGGTTTGCAGCGGCAGAGCAAAACTGCGCGCTGGAGAACGACGGGATATGCATCACCACACGCTTTGATGAAGTACGCTTTTGTTCCTTCGATGTGATTGGCTACCCGGTATATGGAAGTTGCGAAGGGATCTATGGCGATATCTACTTCTACGGCGAGTGGATGCCTCAGCAAGAGATGGAACCGCTCCATTCCAAAGTGCGGGTATATGTGATGAAGACGCTGTCCACCAGTAAAGATGCGTATCTGGGCATGGGTGAACTGGTGAACTTGATCTGCTATTACGCAAATGAGTTCATCGCAACCCACTTGAATCGTTTCGACTGATGGGTTGGTAAGGAGGTACTATATGAATACGCGGATTCTTTATCTCTACCGAGATGCCGACAACTACAAGGTCCTCAACAGCTGTGTGGTGGAAGGCGAAGTCACTGAGGAGCAGAAGAAAACTATCCTCTCCACACTGGATGATGGCTGCTACTTCATCCCCGAAGTAGTGGGCCTCCCAGCAGAGCGGTTTGGGACTCATACAGAGTCGGATCATGTCTGGATGGAACTCTATGCAGATGGCTTCCAACTGGTGGCGACCGATGTCACGGTGGATCTGTCCATTGAGCAGGTCACTGCGGCATTTCAGAACGCTCAATGGAACGAGTCGGAGAACGAATTTTGTATGCCGCGATCGAAGGCATTTGGAATCATCGCCAAGCACATCTTCATCGCCTATAAGACATTCGGCGACGGGCAGAAGGTATTTGTGATTCTGGCAGATGACTTGGATGATGCGAAGAGAAAGGCGCTGGCGGTCTTTGGGTACCTGCCTGAAGCGTTCGACCAGGTCTATCATGGTCTCCCAAGCATCACCGTGTATCCGATCCAGGCCACTGACGATCCCCAAGTGTATCAGGCGTTCAACGTCCGATGAACAAATCAATGCGAGATTTGAAATGAAAGGTGGAAGTAAACATGGAAAACCGATGGATTCAAAACCAGATTGCAATTTATATGACCAACAAGAAACTGGTGGAATTCAACGACAAGCTCAAGCCAGCGCCAATCGAGTACTATGCCCATATCCATGCGCAGGGTGAGAAGGTAGGCGATGGCAGCCGACCGCGCTCCTGTATCGGTATGGTGCTCCAGGACTACTCCAATGGGACTGGAGAGAAGACCGTCAGGGTCATGGCCAATCTGTCTCCGGAATTTTTCCGCTATGCGCTTAGCCGTGTGCAGTTAGGCGTAGAGCATTTCGAATTCATGGAAGACAAGATCTTCGGGAAGCCGGATGAAAACGGCATGAGCTATGTGACAAAGGTGTCCATTAAACGAGCATCTGTGGATAAAACCGGGCGTCCCAGGAATTATCCCTGGTGTGTCATGGTGGAGAATGGACGGGGCATCAAGGAGACAACGCAGACTGGTGGTATCCACATGAAGAAGGGTTCCTATGTGAAAGGCCCCTCTGTCTTCGTGAATATCAACGACTACGACTTCTTCACGCTTATGGTTCAGACCTGCCGCTATATCGAAGCCTGGGAACTCACCAATGGGCCTAAGCAAATCCGTGAGGCGAAGCAACTCATTGCCGAACAGCAAGCGGCTCAAGCGAATGCCTGACACCACAGATGATGATTTGAATAGGAGGAATTGAATTATGCCAAATTGGGTGAAAAATATCGTGAAAATGCCCGGGATCGTCAATCTGCCTCTTTTCAGCGAGGAAGATGGTGCAACGGATTTTGATTTCAACAAGTTGATTCCGATGCCCGTCGAACTGAACATGGAGTCTGGTTCTATGACAGAGCGATTCATTGTCTACTTCCTGACGGAGCGGTGTACCATCCCAATCCAAGACCTGGATCCGATCAAGAAAGTACCCCTCAATAAACTGGTCACCAACATGCTCCACCCGACCGGCTGGCCGGAAAAGGTGGTTGACATGGTTCGGAAACAGATGTCCAGTGCGACTTGCGAAGAGCGAGATAAGGCCTATGAGACGGGACGGCAGTACGTCTCCAACTATGAGAAGTACAGCTTCCCTACATGGTATGAGTGGTGTATCCATAACTGGGGAACCAAGTGGAATGCATCTGATACCGTCATTCTCAACACGGATACGATCCTGTTCGATACCGCATGGAGCAATCCTGAGCCGGTCATTATGAAACTCGCTGAGATGTATCCGGATGCTGAAATTGAGCACTGGTGGGCAGACGAGAATATCGGATACAACACTGGCCACCGCGTTATTCGCAATGGTGAAGAGCAGGTGGAGTATTTCGACGGCGACCGGAATGCGTATGAGATCTATCAGATGTGTTGGGGCGAAAGTGATTGTGTGTATCTGGACGAAAATGACACCCTCCAATCGCGTGACTGCGATACCTGTGCTGGATGCAAATGATGCCGGATATGCACCGAAGTAAAACAAATTAAGCGGTCTTTGAGGGGGTAGCGCGTTTTGCTACCCCCTCACTATTTCAAATTTAGAAAGGATGTTTGGTGTGCATAGCAGAATTTTTCAAGTGAGCCAAGAACCCATTGCGCAGGAAGACCTGATGAATGAGTACAGCATTCCCGAGTACTTTCATAATGGGATCGCGGATTATGTTGCTGAGGTAAGTGACCAAGAGGCTGAGCTTGCCTACTTTATGGAGTCCGAAGCGGGAATCCTGGAGGCCGGCAAAGAGAAGCATACCTTCCTGCTTGCACCTCAGGGACGTGAGAACTATTTCCGGGACAATTACAAGCAGTTCAGGGAACTCTGCGCTCTGATGCTGACCGCTTCCCTGGGCGCCTTTATCGGAACGGAACCCGGTCCGGCGAATCAGCAGTTTTCCTATCTCATGTATAAGCTCAATGATTCGTATCGCGATCACTATGGCTATTACATCTTCGAGCGCGATGAACTGAAGCCCTTCTGCGATTGGCTGAGAGAGGCCAACGCGGAGGCAGTCTACTACCTGGGCAATGTGTTGGACTATCACTTTTAAGGCATCACAGACAGGAGAATCGGGTATACGGAACAGTCGAGTGACGCACAGGAAGTGCAGAGCGAAGGAGGCTGCTCCATGAGGCGAGATCGATTTAACGCGCCGATGACAGCAGCTGAGCGTAAATTTGCCGCAGAACACCATGATATCGTCTATAAGTACCTCAAGTTACGACGATTGCCCGTGGATGAGTGGTATGACATTGTAATTTTCCGATACTGCCGCAGTGTAAAACGCTGGTTCGCCATCCCGGAGCTTCGCAAGTATAACTTCGAGGTTATAGCGTTCTACGCAATGCGCTCAGCCGTTGGCCATGAATATGAACGGCGACGCCGGCGGCTCAGGACGGTCAGCTTGGATGATGTGATCCCGGGCACGAACGATCTCCGGTATGGAGACATCGTGACCTGCGACAACCAATTTTATTTGTAATGAAAGGAATTTGATCATGGGCTTGGATATTTGTGTTTACAAGGTGCAGAAACCGGACCCCTTTGAAAACAAAGTGTTCGACAAGGAAGAATTGCTCAATCAAGGTTACTGCCTTATCCCCCGGCCGGACGACTATGAAGATCTCATTCAGGAGCTCCGTCCGTACACGCAGGAAGTTCTTGTAAAGACCGCCTATCTCAATGTAGAAGCGGTTCGTAGGGATTATGGCCTTTCTGAGCAGGCCTACGCCTGTGAATGGTGCGGTGATGGACGAATTGGACTCTTAGATCCTGAATCCGAGGGTGGCAGGCACATCACGCTGACGCCGGAGGAGATCGCCGAGAAGTACACCGTACATGAGGACGAACGAACCCTGGTCTTCCGCCGTGAGGAAATCGCATACTGGCGCAAGCACTACGGTGTGCAGAGTTTTTTCTACGATGCCTTAGAGAATGTGGAAAACACCGGCTACTATCTCCTCGGCGAGGACGTGTTGAGGCAATTTAATGCAGCGTCTATCGAGAAGAGCTGGGATCCGCTGCCTGTGGTGGCACCTGACGATGATACTGCCCTGTTCTATTGGGAATGGTATTGAGTTTAGTACAAAGAAGGTTCTGCGAATGTTGGAAGGAGAACGGATATGAGCCTGACAACTCACGAATTAAAGCAACTGCCAAAACGAGTGCTAGAGGAGAAAATCTCTGCATTGTGGGATACGCATAAACGCGCCAATTCATACAGAGAGATGCAAATACGAGATGACATTGTGGATGCCATTATCGAAAAGAGGACGCAATTGATACTGGATGCAACAACCGTACAGGAGCTGAAGAGCATCTGCGCGGAACCCAACCCCCACTATAACGGGAACGAGTTCATTACATCCAAGTACTGTATTCCGGAGGAGGAGATGATCATGTGGTCCTGCACCTCTCTAAAGGCGCCGCTCAATGAAGCTGGCTTCAAGCGGTATATGCAGTTGTTCAAGGAGGTCTTCGGCTTTCTTCCATGGGAGGATGAATGAAATGATGACCCTATATGGAGTGGAACTGCTCAGACATATCTATGAAGCATACCTGGAGCGCTATCTGAAGTCACTGCAACGGGGCTATGATACGGATGGCAACCGCTACCACTGGCTTTATAGCGAGCTCCTCATTCGCGTTCAGACGCTACGGGAAGCGATGCTCTACCTGGATGCGTTGCCCCGGTTTCTAGATACTGCTGAGGATGATAAGGTACTTCAGTGTGTCTTTGAATACACCTCAAGGTTGTTTTCCCCTGAAAATATTGGCACATCAGATCGGGCGGAGGGTGAAGATCACCCGTTCTTTCATGACGGGAACCCGTATTGGAGAGAACTTCAGGAAGGTATGGACATATTCAATGACAGCGAGATCCTCAAAAATCGGCCGTTGCTCTATGTCTATGCTTGCGAACTGATTACCCGAGCGCTCCGACTCTATCTTCAGATCCGGGAAAGAAAGTATCATGCAATAGACCGCGAGAAATTCAATGACCTGATGCACATGCCAAAGACCACACTACCTGGAACAGCATAACACGCGTGTTTGAGGACCACCGGCAACAATAGACAAGACATTCATAAGTATACCGTTTGGGGAGGGGAATCTATTTCATGATAGAATCCCCTCCCCCTTTTTTGCAAAATCCAAATAGTCTTACAAATAGATAGATAGTCTTAGGACTGGTGGATTTGAATTGCCTCCCATGCATTTTATACTCCTAATAGAAAGATACTCTATCTATTAGGAGGTGTAAAGTTGGACGCAGCGAAGATAGGACAGCGGATCCAACAGACGCGGAAAGCGCGCGGTATGACGCAGTCTCAACTGGCAGCCAAGGTAGATATTTCAACCAAGTACATGAGTAATATCGAATGTGGCGACAAGGTTCCGAAGTTTGAAACCTTCGTTGCAATCGCCAACGCTCTTGAGGTTGACGCAAATACCTTACTCGTAGATGTGCTGACAGTATCATCCGTTATCATTAGTTCTGAAATTACGGAGAAACTGATGAAACTCTCTCCATTTGAGCAGCGCAAGGTAAAGCGGCTTGTCGATGTAATCATCGAAGACGCAGCCGGCGGCCATAAATGATATAGCATGATTCAATCCTTATGTATGAGATTGGGGAAGTCCGTTGTAGGACTTCCCCTTTTTTTGCTTCCCCATGCTTTTACACAAAATGCTCTCGTATTCGACAGGTTTCGCCAAAAGTTTTATTTCTACCCCATTATAATCTTACTTGTAGATAGATAGTCTATCTGATAGAATGATAAGGAGGATGGAAATTGGGCAGAATTCGTGCAGCGTGCATAGCCTTTCTGATCGAATACCACTGGTTCTGGATTATGCGATACAGGCGCCAGGGAGAATGGCTTCTGGAGCGCGGCGAGCCACTCTCTTCACTCAAACTCATCGACCTGACAAAGAAAATCGATCGGCACGGCATGAGGGCCTTCTATTGGGAAGATGCCTACAATTCTGCTGGGATGCTGTCCTGATAATAGGACAGCATCTTTTTTATAATCCGAGACAGATAGAAATATCCGCGGTATAACCACATCTTTTGATATGGAGGTGACTCAAATGATACTCATAGTCTGTCTTGACGATCAAAATGGCATGGCATTCAATCATCGCCGGCAAAGCCGGGATCGCCTCGTTATTGAGCGAATTGAGAACCTGGTGGCAGGCAAGAAGTTGTGGATGGCACCATATTCCCAAAAACTGTTTTCCATCGAGAATCTTGTGGTCAGTGCTGGATACCTCTCCGAAGCGGATGCTGCTGACTACTGCTTTGCAGAGCTGGATGATGTGAGGCCGTATGAGAATCAGGTTCAGAAGGTGATTGTATTCCGCTGGAACCGGCATTATCCGTCCGACGTGAGGTTCGGGATTGATTTATCCACCTGGCGTCTGGCAGCCGCAGAGGAATTCCCCGGCAGCTCACATGAAAAAATCACAATGGAGGTATATGAGAGATGAAGAAGAGTTGGATATCTGCGCTTCTTACGATAATGCTGGCGCTCTCCATGCTGACCGGCTGTGGTGGAGAACAGGCAACCTCAAGCCAGGACGATGATTCACCTCAGATCACAGGTACAATTTCCAGTGATACCCCGCTGATCTCCGATGATCCAGAAGAGATTCCACAACCCAGCGGCGAACCACTTGAAGACATTGATGCTCCTAAAGCACCGGCACCTAAAGAACCAGAGCAGATCACTTCCGGCACCAACAGTATGGCATTTTCGATGAGTGATGTGCCGGCCTACTCTGGAGCGGCCTATGCAGCAGTCAACAACAATGTGCCTTATTTTACATCCAGTGACCTCACAACATCTTCTTTCGAGTCCTATGGCTCGTTGGACCACTTGGGAAGGTGTAGCGTTGCCTATGCCTGTGTGGGACAGGATATCATGCCTACCGAGGAGCGTGGCAGCATTGGCCAGGTCAAGCCAACCGGATGGCACACCATAAAATACGATTGTGTAGATGGAAAGTACCTCTACAATCGCTGCCATCTTATCGGTTATCAGCTTTCCGGCGAGAATGCGAACGAGGAAAACCTGATCACCGGAACCCGGTATCTCAATATCGAAGGGATGCTTCCATTTGAGAATATGGTTGCAGACTATGTTCAGGAAACCAACAACCATGTACTCTATCGTGTTACTCCTATCTTTGAAGGTGATAATCTTCTGGCCGATGGCGTTTTGATGGAGGGATACTCTGTTGAAGATGAGGGTGATGACATCTGCTTCTGCGTCTTTGCCTACAATGTGCAGCCTGGTGTGACAATCAACTACGCCACTGGGGACAGTGCGCTGGACGGCTCCACCTCGGCATCTGAACCCTCAGCTCCGCCGGTCGTGCAGAAACCATCATCCGATACCCAGAACGGGGCATCAACTTCTGAGGCAGATTATGTCCTGAACAAAAATACGAAGAAGTTCCACCTGCCTTCTTGCTCCAGTGCAGATGACATTAAAGACTCAAACCGCGAAGACTATCATGGCACACGCGAGGATCTGATTGCCAGAGGCTATGATCCCTGCAAGCGTTGTAATCCCTAACGTCGATTCTGTAGGGTGATTACACAAAACAGAAATGTTTGATTGGAGTGAGCTTTATGGGCTTTTTTGATAACCCGTTCGGTGGCCTCTTCGATTTTAATAGAGATGGGGATACCGATATGTTTGAAGCAGGTCTTGGTTTTGCTGTCATGCAGGAACTCCTAGAGGAAGCGGAATATGAAGACGATGATGACGACTTCTCTCTCGATGACGACTATGACAGTTTGGAAATGAGTAAGCTCCAGGAGAAACTAAGTATACTCAATGATAAACTGCTGGATTTGGAGTTGGAGGAGCCAGACGACAACTTCAGCGAGGCACATGATCGCTGGGAGGAGCGCAGAGATAGTCTGGTTGAACAGATCGAAGAGATTGAGGAGCAGATGCTCGATCTGTAATAGAATCCCTTGGCAACTTGCAGTACTGATTATGGGACACCTCCTGCGGTATCTTGATACCAGAAGATGAAGGAGGTGCATCCCATGTATTATTACAGCAAAACCAGCAAGAGCCGGATCATTCACTCGGAGGAATGCAGATATCACCTGTCGATTAACCCTGAGCATCTGGGTACTTTCCAGACTCTTGCTGAGGCTCATGCGGCAGGCTATCGCATGTGTAAGGTCTGCAACCCCCTTGTAGCCCTTTTCCGGGCCGAGGAAGAGGCCATAATGGATATCTGTCTGGAAAAGGGCATATCGGTCAGTCTCCGCAGGAATTTCATTTCGATTTCCTCACCACGGAGTAAATGGAGAATCCTGGCCGATGATAACCGTAACCATACGAAACTCTATCACCACAACGACTTCGAGACAAAGCAGAGGGGCCCTGTAGCAGGATACCACGATCAGCATGTGAACTACGCCACAATTCAGGAGTATCTGGATTACATCATCGACCATGATTACTATCGAATGATGAATCCGCTGTATCCGGCACCACAACCGAAAGCCCCGCCGCAGAAGGGTACGAAACGGTACCGCAAGGCACAGGCCAGAGAGAAGCGGAAGGCGAAAAAGACAGCGGTTTGGAACGTGTTGAGTATCATTGAGTCTCTATCTGACCAGAACAAGACGCGTGCTGCCGTTTGAAGAAGGAGAGATATCTCATGATTCTGTTCTACATATGGGCTGCCCTTGCAGGCCTTCTATGCGTCCTGTTTGTACTGAAGCTGCTGCTCCAGGTTGGAATGGCTGGGAGCGGACATCGCGTTAACTGGTCATCTTATAATGCGATGCTCCTGGGGCTGTTGATTGTGGTGTTCTTCCCCATCATGGTACTGTTCGCCTGTCTCAAGAAGATGCGATAAAACCACTAGAGAGCGGATTCATTTTTGACGTAGAAGTCCTTCTATGGTATCCTTTACCATAGAAAGTTGGTGCATTTAGGGAGGTGTCAGAAGATGGTCCCGGTTGAAAGCACCCCCTTCCAGGGGGAGCTTCAGAAGATACGCCTCATTGCCGATAACATGGCTTACGGTCCACTTCCATCTCCCGGTGAAGAGGTGGAGCAACGGCTAACGATGACCCGAGAGGGCAAGGTATGGCTCTCTCGCTATTCCTTTCATGACACAATGCACAACAGCCTCATGACCCGCAAGCAGTTCTCAGTGGAGAAATGTTGCGTGGAATCCTTGTTCAAACAGATCTCCACTTACTTTGCCGAGAATGAGTTTATTGGCATGGCCACGGATGTGGCTACCTGGGAACTGGAGCTAACCAATACGGAAGGGACATTGTTTCGGTTCACAGGCCCCATGCTCCGAAGCTTTTGTCCCACACTTGATGCTATTTCGGATAAACTGCGGGCAATGTTGGATCGAAAGAATTTGTTCGCCTTCGATGGTGACCCCAAGCGTGATAGGATCAATCGAATCGCCGTGAACTATCGGTATATTCGGCATATTCAAACTGGTGTCCCTGTGCTGGGCTCCTCTTCAATCACTCGGACATATGAAGAATCTCTCATCATCGACCGAGCAAGCGAAACGATTGAATATCATCATCAGTTCGGAACTGCATGTGAGACGACACACAAATACCATGTTCGGGACGGTGTTCCTGGTCTTTTGGATAATTTGGATGTTGATTCTCTCTTTAGAAGAATGCCAGACAATCTCCCTGAAAGAAAATCTATGGATTCAAATGAGGAACGGGAATACACTATCACGGTTGATTATGAGGATTATCCTCAGTTGATGATTTCTGGCTGCTTCGACTGTTATGGACTTCCAGAGGATTGGTCTGATTTCGCTGAATGCCTGAAAGAGTTTTTCGAATTCTACCATATCCATGATTTGCTGAATGAAAACTACTTCAGAAAGCCAGTAAATAAGTCGTCCTGCCTTACCTTCTGCTTAGTGGAGTTTGAGCCGAATGGAAAAACTTATTATTACCTGGACAGGCATTCTGAGTATAAAGTGGGCGATCAGGTGACGGTGCCGGTTGGTGAGCATGAGCACATTCTCAAAGCAAGAGTTGTTCAAGTTGATTACATTAAGCCGGAAGATGCACCGTTTCCTTTGAGTAGAGTCAAAGAGATTCTACCCGTTGCGCCGGAGGATCCTGATTTTATATAGAGGAGAAATGAGGTATGCCAAAGCATTCATGGCGAAGTCCCGACGATCCAGACCGTCCTTCAGATTTCGTGTAAAGCTGACCGAGTCCGGGTACCGATGATCCGAATAATCGCCATCAATTCGGTAAGTGGTGATCTCAAGAGGTTCGTGATCGATCACAATCGTAACGGTTCCATGCTTCAACCCAGTTTCAATCAGATGAAAGCCGGTAAAGACCTGCTCCACCTGTTCCGGAAGTGCATTCGTGGTAATATCCCAGTCCTTAGCGGGGCTATTTCCTCTTACATAATCGTGCACGGTACCACCAACAAGGAATGCCTCAAAACCGGCTGCCTCCAGCATCTCAAATACGGTATTCACTTGTAGTGGAATTTTCATCATAGGTCACATCTTAAACTCCGGCAAATACCATTATTCATCAGAAAGGCTACACGAGAAATGACTGATAACGAAACAAATTTAACTTTACTAAATGTGAATCAGATTGTGAGCCTATTGTCCCGTGCCTATATCAAGCTCATCAAAAACGGCACCCCATTAAAAGCTTTTCCCTCCGTGATGCTGTGGGGGCCTCCGGGTATCGGCAAATCCCAGGGTGTTCGCGAAATAGCGGGCAACATCCAAGCAAAGACTGGGAAAAAGGTTTCCATCACAGATGTGCGCCTATTACTATTCAACCCAGTAGATCTCAGAGGCATCCCGACGGCAAACGCGGATAAAACGCTATCGGTGTGGCTGAAACCTCAGATTTTTCAGATGGATGAAAGCGAAGATGTGATTAACATTCTCTTTCTGGACGAGATCACCGCCGCGCCGCAGTCGGTGCAGGCTGCTGCCTATCAGATCACGCTGGATCGCGTCATTGGCGAACACAAGCTGCCGGAGAACTGTATCGTCATTGCCGCCGGCAACCGCGTTACCGATAAATCCGTTGCCTACAATATGCCTCGTGCATTAGCCAACCGCCTTTTGCACATTACGGCGAAGGGTGATCCTGATTCCTGGCATGATTGGGCTGTCAAAACAGGCATTCACCGCTTTGTCATCAGTTATCTGGAGTATAACCCAACGGCTCTCATGCGCTCCGATAGCCCCGAATCCTCCCTGGCTTTTCCAACACCTCGCTCCTGGGAGATGGTCAGCAACATCCTTACTAATATCTCAGAAAACACGGATGCAATTCAACCTTTGATATCCGGCTGCATCGGGACAAGCGTCACTTATAATTTTTTGAAATGGTGTTCTCTATTCTCAAGCCTGCCTTCAGTCGGAGACATCTTCGCCGGGAAACGGGCTGCTGTGGAGAAGTCTCCAGAAATGCAGGAAGCTCTTAGAGCTGAGATGGTAGCCTATGCTCGTCAGCATCCGGAAAAGGAACTCATTAACAACTCTATTGCGTTTGCTGTTGGTCTTCCTTGGACCTTCCGCACCAACCTCCTCCATGATTATCAGCTCATTCCTACGCTCCGCCCCATTCTCTCAGAAAATGAAATATATCTGGACGCGGTTAAGGCAGGTCTAAAATGACTGATAAGCGAATCAATAAGCTCAAAAGAAAACTCCAAGAGGCCCGGTATCGGCTTTTGACACGGGAGCCGGAGTTGGCGGCGCCACTGGTAGATATGTTCTTTGTTGCCAATGTGGATGTGCGCCGGATGTCAACAAATGGGAGTTGCATCTACTTTGACGCGAACTGGTTGGAAAAACTCGGCAACAGCAGCCTGGATTTTGCGCTCGGCCACCAGCTCATGCATATCCGATTGGGGCATCTCTCTCGCCCGCTGTTTTATAAAGGTGACCGTTTTCACTTCGCCTGCAATATTGTTGTCAACTCCTCGCTCATCCGGTATGGCTTCACGGATGACAAACTCCCTGGAATCGGAGAGATCCATCATGAGACTCTTTATCCCAAAGTTGAAGGCTGCGAGTTGACGCCGTATGAGGCATTTCAAATGACACCTCTGGATCCTTCCACGTTGAGTGAGCCGCAGCGCCGCAATCTCCTGCTGGATTCTGATGAGTGGTGGGATAGGCCAAACACTCGCACCGAGGATGGCGTTCTGATTCTCAGCCCGGATGACTCTGATCCTGATGATTTAATTCCATCTGAGCGCATTCGAGGAATCATCGAGCGAGTTTACAAAGGGTTCCGCAAACAGGAGATGCCTGAAGTATATCATCCAGAAGCAGAGGATGATGACGAACTGGACGAGCTCATCTTCGAGTATACAACACGCCCGAGTGCAAATCTCAAAGAGACAATTCGGGATATTCGGTGTTCAAAGGACCGCGATGCAGAAACCTATGACACCAGCAGTCTTTGTGAGCGCGTCCTTCATCGATCCAAAATCGCCACTCACGATTGGCGGTCTCTATTGAACCACTTTATCATGGATGAAACAAAGGACTACAGCTTTACCCCTCCTGATCGCAGGCTACAGGATCTGGACTTCTTCCTGCCGGATTACAACGAGTCTGAAACGCCCAGGCTCAATGTTTTGTTCATGGTTGATATCTCTGCCTCGTTGAAAGATCAGGAAGTGGACATGGCCGCCGCTGAGATTTGCGCTGCTATTGAGCAATTCGGCGGGATGCTTAGCGGGTCTATTGGTTTCTTTGATTCGGAAGTCCGTCGGGTAGTACCCATTACCAGTGCAGAAAACCTGCTGCATCTAACGCCATATAGTGGAGGCGGAACAAGTTTTCAGTGTATTTTTGATTATGTCCGGGAACATATGGCCGATAATACTCCCTCTGAAATCGTCATTATGACAGATGGGAAAAGCGATTTCCCAGAATATGAAGCGTCTTCCGGCATACCTGTGCTCTGGCTGCTCACCAATAACCGTGCTCGGATCCCTTGGGGGCAGGCGGCGTACATCCGGAAATAGGAAAGATGGAACAATTCGATGCAGATAAGTGGATCGAGCAGGCGGCTGAGGAAGGAAAGGTCATCAAATTCAGCAACCATGCTGGACAGTGGGAAGTGACCCTTGAAGAAGACATTGAGGTGATGGATCGTCCTGCTCTCCTTGACTATCTAGAACGGCTCCATGGGCTTATGGAAGAACTTGACGAACACGAACCCGAAGATATGGAGAGCGAAGAGTATGATGACTGGGCCCTTGAACACGAGGAGCTGGAGGATCGGATCGATGAAGTCGAGGAACTGCTGGAGCGGTAAAAGTATCTTCTACAAGCTATGAAGAGCGTGCACAGAAAAATCTATATACAGAAAAAGTTAGCGAGAACCATTCTACGGTCATCGCTAACTTTTCTCTTTGCTCTGATTGACTTTTTCCCAAAAAATAACGAGTTGATTTAGGTTAATGAACCTGATTATATAGTTCCAATGGGAACATCTATGCGATCACGAGCCACACAGATACCCTCTTTAATGATATAGCATTCAACGTAGTGGGGCCCTTGAAAATTAGTATGCTCTTTTTGGGTTCGTGAGTCTGTCTTCCGTATTTCTCCCCGTATCATATTACGGGCTTCAGCAACTGCTCCGACATTTCTAACCTTCCAATATATACTATAAGGGGGTGGGGCATCGCATCGCTTTATTTCAAATGTTAGTGATTTGTTATGCCGGAGAATGTGATGTTTCTTCAGCGCAGCTCTTAGCAGGAAATCTCTAAATCCGTCTTGCCTCACATTACAGTCAATGCGCAAGTTATACTGTATATCAACAGGAAATATATCTTCAATAAATTGCTCCGTATCATTATAAGAGCGAGAACTAAACTGAGCAAACTCTGTTGCCGCAGTATATGCCGGAAAGGCCTCCCCAAACAGATTACTAAGAGCCGAATACTTATCTTCGTCTTCTTCGGCATCAGACAGTTTGGCCCATGCCTCATCAGCCTTGCTGATGAAGCTGCCCTCATCTGAATTGTAGACCAATTGGTTACTACCAAGTGCATACCAGTATGACTGGTTTTTGTCCAATCCTCTCAGATACGAAAAGAGTGAGATAAGCATTGAATAATAGTCATCATAATCACTGCTAGCATAGTAATCATTGCACGAAAAATGATTGTAACATAGTGAATCAATGAGCAAACCGCCCATCACAATACCACATTGGTTCTTCCACTGCCTGACCATTCTGCAAAAATTACGAAAGTTGCCATTTGATTCAGCTTCTGCGGCATTGGCCTCCGACTGTTCTGAAAGCGGGTCCGTGTATTTCCAGGATCCGCCGT